>VMHT01218011.1_pt1 | contig 10556 bp, 4 predicted proteins | sample 4693611 | NCBI WGS metagenome assembly VMHT01 (sample SAMN12280063, study PRJNA550983) | marine metagenome | isolation source: seawater sampled from same location over 5 years 0.02-0.2 micron viral filtrate | place: USA: collected off the coast of southern California halfway between the port... ...
CTCTTGCTCTATCAAGTAATCTAGTATCTATGTCTATAATTTTAGGTATAGACATTTGTTTACTACTTGTATCACTAGTAATACCAAAATCTTCAAACTCTGCTTTTTCTATATTTCTTAATACACTAGTTAATGTTTCTTTCATCGTGGTAGTTGATTCAGCAATTCTATCTTCATATGCTTTATCAAAATCATCTAGTGTTTTAAATCCTTGCTTTTCTAATATCTCTATTATTTTATTTGCTTGTTGTTCAGATATTTGGTCTTTAGGTATTTTATATTTAAAATCTTGACTTATTAATCCATAAACATATTCCATTTTACCATTATGTGGGTCAATAGGATTACCATTTATATCTTCATAAAATACTCTTTCATCTTCTCCAAGTTTACCTGCTTCTATAGATTCATCTTCATCACTAACAATACGTTCATCTTTTAAATACTTAGAAAGTCTTTCATTATCTCTTGCTAATCCAACTCCAAACATATTTGTATTACTACTAAATGTAGTACCAAAAACTGTATTTTTAGTATCAACTCCAACAAATTCTAATGTAGACCTTAATTCTTTTATTCTATTACCTAAGTCTACTTCTCTTGCAAAATTACCTCTACGTTGTGTCCAAGCTCCAATTAATATACTAGATATATAATCTTCTGTTCTTAATTCATTACCAGTAGCATATGCTTGTACTCCTTGTGTACCTGCCATAGCTGCTCCAGCTACAAACATTCTAGGAAATATTAATCTATAGTTTTGCATACCCTCTCTAGTTGCCTCAGATAACATCTCTCTTCCATATATTTTCTTTTGAGACATTAACCAATTTATTGATTTAGTTCTAGCGTCTTTTTCTCCAATTTCATCTATTAATTTAGCAGTAATTCTTTTAATATTTGTTTTATGGCTTTGATTGTCAGATTCTAATAAATCTTGACTTTTCTTTACACCATCTAAATTTTTATAATCAAAACTAGTAGAGAAAGCATTTTTTCTATTATTATTTGCTATACCAACCATACTATTAACAATGTTTTCTAATGGTTCATTTTCATACATTTTTCTACTTGTTAAGTATGTTCTTAATCCTTGTGCAAAATCTGTTCTTGATTTTAACATTTTACCTAAAGGTTTAAATGGAGCTGTAGCTGCGTTAATTGCTGTACCTGCTAAGAAACCTGTTGCTACAGAATATCCTACCTGACCTAAGTTAAATTCTTCTTGCTCTCCTTTTAACATTTGTTGAGATTGAAACGATGCATCCATTACTGCATCAGATACAGAAAATACAAATGCATCATGCAATGCTTCTGTAGCAAATCTACCAAACCTAGTATTACCATATTTAGTTCTAGCAAATTGAGATATGTTTTGTAGTGGTACACCTCTGCTTGCTACTTGCTCTCCCATCTCTAATACTGCATCATATTGAGATTGAGTTATTTCTTTTCTTGCAAGTTTTCTATTAGCACTCTTTGATAAGTTTGCAAAAAAACCAGTTGTTGTATTTGTAAATGCTTCATTAGCAAGTTTATTTTTAGCACTTGCAGATATAGTAGAACCAGCTACTACATTACCAAACTCGTTTGCCAACTTTGATTCTATACCACTTTTAACAGCTACTTTTTTTATGTCAGCCGTTGCTCTACCAATTGTTTGTCCTTTAGTTGCTTTAGCTATTAAAGCAGTAGCAGGTTTCTGTAAAAGTCTACCAGTTAATTTTAATGGAGCTCCAAGTAAAAATCCAGCTCCTGTTCCTACTCCACCTAATATAGCTGCTAAACTACTTTGTTCTTGAGCTTCTCTAAAATATTCTTGAAACTCTATCTCTTCTCCTAATGCTTTTTCTGCTCCTATTTCTGCAAGGCCTAGTAATCCAAATGATGCAGACTCACCAAACTCATAAAGACCTGCACCTACCGATTTAAATAAAGATACTTTGTCTTTTTCAACTCTATCTTCAGTTTCTTGTTCTGTTTCTCCAGTTATACTACGAACAGGTCTTTGACCTAACCTATTTGAAGTAAAAGTAAATGGGTCTGTAGAATTTTGTTGTTGCTCTTTTCTAAGTTTTAATAGAGCTTCTATTGCTTCTTGAGTAGGCATATATTATTAATTACCAAATTTATCTGTGTAATCTTCTAGTGTAATAGGCGGTTTACCTTCTGATTCTAATTGTTCATTTATAGAAATTAATTCTTGCTCTGAAGGAATCATTCCTATTCTATATAAAGATTGTATCATTAATTGATTTCGTAAAGCATTTTTATCTTGACCTTTAGTTTTTAAATTTTTATTTACAATATCTAATATTTGAGAATCTAATGCTCCAGATTCAAATGATTGGTCAAAAGATTCATTTCTCATTAATGCAACATTATTTATTTCTAAGTTATTAACAGCAACATTAAGTTCAGTTTCAAATTGTTTTCGTAAATCTTTTTTAGTATCTAAATCATCATATAATCTATTCATTGATTCAAATAATGGTTGAAATGATTGCTCAGACCTTTCACCTTTATTTACTAACATTTGATAAGAAGCTATTCCTGTTATAAGGCCCGGATATTGTTCTACAATTTTACCAAGAAACTTTGCTTGTTTTTTATCTTTAGCATGTCTTGAAATATTATTTTTTACTTCTTGTATATCTTTACCTTCAAACTCTCCATCAATTGTATAATCTTTAGTTGCTCTAAATAATGCATTCATCCCTACATTTCTCTTAAAATCATCTACAATATCTTGTTTATTGTTTACACTTTTTAATTTTATAGCAGCTGTTAAATTATCTAATTCTGTTTGTTTAATGGTATTATATCTTGAATCAGCAATTAATTCAGCATTTCTAGCCTCAGCTTCTAATTTTCTTTTTTGTAATCCAATATATTCTGGAGATGATTCTCTTCTTTCTTTTTCTAAAGCAAGTTCAGCAGATTGTAATTGTTTACTAAATAGTTTAGAAGTTCTTTCTTCATCTGCTCTTCTCATTCTCATCATTTCATTTTGTCTAGAATTTTCTAATTGTTGTTGTCTTAATCTTGTAGCCATATCCATCATAGATAAAGACTTATCAATCTTTTGACGTTCTCTTTCTTGTTTATACTTTAATAATGAGTTTAATGATTGTAATGCTTGTGACATAATGTTATCCGAATATACCTAGATATTTTGATTGAGATTGTTGGTCTGCTAATTTTTTCTGCATATCTATTTGTTCTCTTTGAGATTTCATTTCAAATTTTGTTTTTTCAAAATCAGATAATATTGAAGCTAAATTTTTAGTAAGACCAATATCTATATCTTCCAATTTAGTAGTGTATGCACTTCTAACATTTTTAATCATATCATTATCCATAGACATACTAGCAAATCCACTTGCTTTACTTATAGCATCTTGTTGTTTTCTAGCTTGCATAATATTTTGTTGCCCACTACTAGAAACTATATCTGAAGTTCTTCTTCCTTCTAATACTGCTGATTGTAGACTAGGATTAAGAGATTGATTAAATGCATCTTCAGCTTTTCCCATTTCAAGACTTGCTTTTTTAAAATAATCTGATTGAGTTTCTGCTTGTTTTCTAGTTGCTGAAGTTCCACTTATTGATTCTAATAAACTTAATCCTGCCATTGCTGCTGCTATATACATATTATATTACCTTTTTACAAAATCTTTAATAAAATTAATTGAATCTTTATCTTCAAGTTTTAATCGACTTCTTAAATTTACTCCATCACTATCATCTCCAAAGAATACATCTAATTCTGGATTATAAACTTTAGATAATAAATCTTTTAATTCTTTTTCTCTTTTAGATACTAAAGATGAAAATTTTCCTTTATTACGTTTATCATATTCAGGAAGTCCTTTTAAATTTTCTCTTGCTATTTTTAAATCTTTAATTTTATCAGATAAAACATCTGCTGATATTTTTCTAGTTTCTTTAGTATTTTTAAAATCAGCTTTAACATATCTTTTTGATATTGATTCAACAGGTTCTTGTATTGATTGAGACATTGAATAATCCCCTATTTCTCCACCTAATAAGAAACTTGATAAATTATTATTTTCAATCAATTCTGGAGATAATGGACCTGTAGTATAGTTTGGCTCTAAAGGACTTCCTGTTTCACTGTTAACAATTATTTCAGCATCACTTGTTTTAGTTGTAGTATCTTCTTTAATTAAAGGTTTATCTACACTATCTTGTAATGATTCTATATCTGTTTCTTTACCATATATACTTTTAAAACTTTTACTAAGAGTAGGACTTGCTTCTAATTCTAATGTTGGAGACTTACTATCTAAAGGTTCTCCTTGCATAAATCTATCTAATAAATCTGTTTGTTCTAATGCTTTTGCTTTTTCTCCCATAGCAGCTACATCGTATTTACTACCTAATATATTCTCGCCTAACATATATTGTTCTTTTTCATCATACAAGAAAGAACTTAAAGAACCTTCACCTCTTAATACATCCATAAATGATGCTTTGTTAGGATTTTCCATAACACTTACACCACCTGCTTTACGAACTGCTTCAGGTAATGATTCTTCAAATGCTTTTATATTAGATTCTAATTCTGCTTTTTGTTTTAATCCTTCTCCAAATGTAGATGCTAATTCTAATCCAGAAGAAGCTGTAGCAAACATTGTTTCTCTTTGTTTATTTTTTATATCTGACATTTTAGATGAAAAGTCAGCTTGTTGTAATAAACTTTCAACTCCTGCTAATTGTTGAGTGACACCTCTTTGAGCAGATGATTGAGACCTAATCGCTGATTTTATTTGCTTTGCTGTTGCCATATCTACTATATACTTTTACTATTTAATTTAATAAACAAATTATTGTATTTCAATCTGTATTTTATACATGACATATTATTTGTGTTCCTGTTACTCCTGTTGCAGGTGAACCAATGTCTGTAGTATTACCACTACCATTAGCACCTCCGCTTCCACCACTAGCATCTATTACTACATCTGAAGGGTCTGTTCCTGTTATTAATACTACACATCCACCATCACCTCCATTACCACCTGCACCAGCTCCACCTACTCCTGCTGTTGTACTATAATCATATCCATTTCCACCGGCTCCACCAGTTCCACCTTTTGCTTCTAATTCTAAATGCGATAAAGTTCCAGTTATTTCTCTAGCTACAAGCATTACATGACCACCTGAACCGCCTGCGCATCCACCAGAGCCTCCTCCGCCTCCGATAGTTAAGTTTCCTCCGTAGCCGCCACCGCCTCCGCCACCACCTCCAATAGCTCCAGCAGATGGAACTAAAGATGGTATAGAAGTTGCTGTTGTAAAAAAATCTTTCATTGCTATAATATATGTTAAATCTGCATTAGTTATACTCACAGACCCTGAAGTTGTTCCAGAACCTGAAGCATTTGCATTTGTATAACTAGCTCCACTTGAACCACCAGCTCCTTTACCTCCTTTAACTCCATCATTTGTAGTATAATTTTTAACACAATTAGTAGTTCCTGACACAGATGCTCCTCCTTGACCGGCTGTAGGATTAGTTGATGTACCTTCTATTCCACCATCTCCAGCATCTCCTCCATTTCCTCCTACAACACCTCCTAATAAACTACCTCCTTTTGCTCCAGCTCCAGTTCCATTAGTAAAACTACTAGCATTATTACTACTTGCAGTAGCTCCCTCAAAATCAGCTGCATTTCTTCCTGCATTACCTGTGTATCCATTATTATAAATTTTTATTCCAGAACCTGAAAGAATTAAAGTGTCTCTTACAAATATTCTATATCCTGCACTATGTATTTGTGTACTAGCTGCTAATGTTAATGTTGTATAATATTTATCAGAAGTTAATACTACACTACCACTAAGTGACCCTGCTCCATCACTACCATTACCAAATATTCTAGAAGCTGTTATTAAATAATCAATGTTATTTTTTCTATATATACCATTACCTCGTATCTTACCATCACTACCAAATGATATAGCTGCGTTAGCACCAGAATTACTACTAGCACCTGCAAAAAAAGAACTTATAGGTATACTAGCTCCATCAGAATCAAGTTCTGTTATACTACTTACACTTGCTTGTACTAATCCTATAAAACTATTATTATATGGATTAACTATAGAAGCTCCACCTTCAAAACTAGGAGAACTATGATTACCACTTAAATCATTTGCGCTTCCAGTAGTAAAATCACAATGAAGTTTTAAATTTGAAGATTGTGTATAATTGGTATAATTTTCACCTAATGGTAAATATTCTCCACTATTATATATTGCTGTAACTGGATTTGTATTAGTTGCATCTAATCTAGTATTCCACACAGCAAAGTTTTTCATTTTATATTCACCTTCTGTATCTACACCTCCAGTTTCTTCTTTAGCAAATCTTGTTAAGCCACTAGCAGAATAAGTAGGTGTTGAAATATTAGCAGTCCCAGATGGTTTTGAAACTGTAGTAGCATTATTATTTACATAAATATTTGTTTCGCCTATTGTACTTTGGTGAAAAGTGCTTGTTATAACTACAAAATACCAAGTATCAGCTACTAATACTTCATCTGATAATCTTGTTTCTCTATGCTGACTTCCTGTTCCTGCTCCATTTCCCCAATTAAATGCTATTTTATTATCTGCATTTTTTTGAACCCAATATCCAATATATGCAGAATTATTATCATGGCTTGCCCATATTTGTTCCAGTACGCCTAATGTTGGAAAATTAATCCAAAATGCAATAGATACTCCTGTTGTACTTGATATAGCAAGAGGTCCATCAGTAGCTTGAGTCCCAAAACTTAATCCATCTCCACTACCATCAAAATCAATATATTGAATTTCTCCATTATTATAAATTTTAGAATTTTCTATTTTCCATCCATGTTTACCTTCTTCATTAGAACCTATTAATCCACTCTTAGCTGTTATTTCACCTTTAAGAAAAACATTACCACCATATAATCCAAAACCACTTAATGCATTTCCAGAATTAATTGCTGAGTCTGTTATTCCTGACAATTTACCTATTCTTACTTTTGTAGTATCTGCCCCATGCCAATTAGCATAACTATCTACACCATCTTTAATATCCATAAAGGGAGCATTAGAATCATCAGATGTTAAATATAATAAACCTTGTCTATCTGTATTAGTAGTATTACCTATCCTTACAAAGTCATCTCCAGGTTCAGGCGATGTTGTATTATTATATCCAATATTTGTAACTGTTGCAACATTATTAGATACAGAAGAAACCTTATAAACAAGTTTTTTAATAACATTAGTAGCTCCACCAGCTGCATCTCCAGCAACTAAAGCGCCTGGATTTATTCGTTGCATCATAATAATATCATTTGCTAAAAAAGGACATATATTATTTCCACTAGGGTCTTCAAATGTAATAGTACCATCATCATCACTAGATGATAATCCACTACTAGATTCTACTTTAGCAGCTGATGTAACAAATACTGCTCCGTTAGTTGCCCTAATTTGTTGTATTAATAATTCAAATACACTAAGAGTTCCTCTAAGGAACATATTGTCTAATTCAAGAGTAAAATCATTACTAGTAGGATTTAACTTCCAACCTGAACCTGCAAACCCAGAAACAAAATTAGCAGATTGTAATATGCCATCACTATAATTTGGATTACTATAAGTACCAAAAGTAGTATCTGTAGTTATATTTAATGTTCCTGTTACATCTACACCAGAAGTATCTATTCTTAATCTCTCTGTATTATCAACTCCAATTTTTATAGCATCATCAGTACCAAAGTCAATCCAATCATCATCAGTAGCTCTTCCTATTTTTAATGAATTATTAAATATAGATGTAATAGTAGTTTGAGCTGGAGTTATACTTAATGTACTTCCATTACCCCCACTAATACCATTTCCTTGAGTTGCTAATCTTATATTTTCTGAACCATCATCTTCTAATCCAGTTCCTACAAAATCACTAACATCTACTGCAAATTTATTAGAACTACTTTGAACACCATCACCAGATAATAAAGTAACAACATCTGCTAAAGATTCTTTTTTAGAATTATTACTATCATCAGCATCTATAAAAACAATAGAATCACTAGTTGTTATAGCTGTGTCTGTTAGTTCATTTAAATTTAAACTTAATGTATGATTTATATTTTGACCAGAAGTAGCTCCTGTACTATCTATACCAACTCCTCCAGTTATACTACCAACATAACTTGTAGTTATTCCTGATGAAGTTGATGAAGAAGAACTTCCACCTCTTGTACTACCAATTATTCTTACAACTGGCATTTCACCAGAAGAAGCTACTGCTACCCATTCACCATTAGTTTTTACATATTCAACAGTTCCAGAACCTTCTACTTTTCTAAAAGATATATCTCCTTCATTGCCATCTTTATTATCAGGCTTACCATTTCCAAAAGTAGGTTGTTTAGATTTTTGATGTAATAATTTTCTTTCTTCTCTAGTCAATCCCATTATTTAACATTCTTTAATCTATATATTATTGATATATCATTTATTTCAAAATCACTATCAACTGTACCAGACATATGTAATTGAAAACTATATATATTATTTGCTTCTGATGAAACATCAGGTTTTAATTCTGCTTGATACCATTGTGTTAAATCTGTTTTATCATGTAATGGTTTACTATTAGTAGCAGTTGAACCTGTTGGTTTACCTGTTGATGCATCTGTTCCTTCAAAATCATTTGTTGTATCTGTATCTCCATTTACAGAATATTTAACTACTAAATTATCAGCATCTCCTTTATAATTTATTCTAACTCTATATATTTTTTTTCTTACTGAAGATTGACCAAAGTCAATATCTTTACTTTTAAATATTAAAGTTTCAGTAGATTGAGAAGATGATTGCCAAGTTTTTCTAACAGTTGTTGTATTATCAATATAAAATAAATTTTGGTCTCCATCTAATGCAAAGTTTGTCATTGCTGTTGTTTCTGATATTTTATTACTTCCAGTTGTCCATGCTTGTAAAACAAAATCATATAAGTATATATCATTATTTTCATTTTTAATTATTAAATGTTTTTTCTTAGGAATATATCCTATCATTGCACTACTCATATCTGGGTCATCAGTTCCATCTTTTACAAACAAAGACCAATCATCTTCACTTATTAATCTAATTCCTTGTTTTTCAAGTAAATGTATAACACTTTTTCCATCATACAAATAACAACCGTGGTCATTAAACCAAGCAATTCCTAAATCTGTTCTTACAACATGATAATCAAATGCGCATCCTTTATTTCTAAATGTATCTTCTAAAAAATCTACACTCTCTGAAACATTAATTATATATAAACTATGTTCTTTAAATTGAAGTATTCTATCTGCGTATGCTTCTAATTTAACAATGTTTTCTCCGTCTCTTATTACTACATCTACTGAACCCATTCCTTCTGGAAATGTATCAAATCTATTTACCTGACTTTTAATAATTCTATCAGGATGTGTTTTACCATCAGGTCTTTTAATATTACCTATATATACTCTTCTACCATGTACTACAGCAGTTTTATATTTAGCATCTAATGATTTTACTTCTGTAGAAAAACCATTTATTGTTTTAAATGTATCAACTGTATTAGCAGAATCTGGAGATATTCCTTTTACTAAAGCAGTTTTACTTAAAAGATTTACATCTTCATTTGAAGTATTAGTTATTGTATATGAGAGAGTATCTGCTTCTGGTATGAATTTAAATCCTTTTTCAACAAAATCTAATTCTCCAATAAGAAAATAATTATCATTTTCTTCTACTTTCCAATATAATCTTGAACCACTTATTCTTTTATTTAATCCATATGCATCGCCAGCTGCTACATTACTACATATATATGCATCAAAATTAAATAATACAGATGAACCTACTATATTTATAGAATTAACATTATCTGGTTCGCTACCACTATCTACATCACTAAATTTAAATGGTAATGATTCTTGTTTATTTTCTTCATCATATAAGTATGTATGATAAAATGTATAAGTGCCAGGCGTAAATGCATTAATACCTTGAGATTCTGCAATAGCAACTCCACTTACATAATATGTTACATCCGTAGAACCTCCACCGCCTTGATGATTATCATAAATAAAAAGCGTAAAATTACTTGCTGAACTTGTTATTGGAAAATTTTCACTACCACTACTTATATTGTCTGAAGAGCAAACTAATAAATTCCACATATTTGGTTTAATATTTTCTAATGCAAATTCCCAATTTACACTACCTGCTGAAACTTTAATTTTTCTAAGGTCTCCATATTCAGAAGTTGTTAAAAATATTGAAACTATTAAACATTGATTATCTGAAATAGTATAATCAAGACCATTAACTCCTATTGATGCATACGTTAAACCAGAACCAGTTCCAACAATTTGAGTTACAGCAGTTCCTATGCATGGATATATATCTGTTGAGTCATTACTTGGGTCATTTGTTTGTGCAATATTAAAATCCCAATCTGCATGACCACTTGCTATAATTTCATTTAATTGGATACCAAC
>VMHT01100836.1_pt1 | contig 10555 bp, 5 predicted proteins | sample 4693611 | NCBI WGS metagenome assembly VMHT01 (sample SAMN12280063, study PRJNA550983) | marine metagenome | isolation source: seawater sampled from same location over 5 years 0.02-0.2 micron viral filtrate | place: USA: collected off the coast of southern California halfway between the port... ...
GGACAGAATTCGCTAATGGCGTTGATATGGTCCTGGGGCCGCTAACGCCACTTAATGGGACTGTTCTTCAATGGAATGCTGCCGAACAAGTCTTTAAGTTAGTTGACTTACCTTCTGCCCCGGTTGATAGCGTTAACGGTCAAACAGGTGCTGTCTCTATTGGTGTTGAGGAGCTTGCCAATTACGTTGAAATTCCTGACACTTTAGCATGGGCTGAATACAATTATATCGGAACAAATTGGAACGACACTCCAGACGGTGGTTTTTCACCTTCTGGAACTGCTATCTATCTTGATCGGACACCCGTTCAGGGAATGTCACTTGATGATCAAGGCTTTGTTCCTGACAGCACTGCTAGCGCTAGTGGCAGCATTTGGATCAGTGAGGATGGGGGGTTAACATATCGTGAAGTAACACATACTAAATCTTATTATCAATCCGATAATATTCAATATACTGGCCTATCCGAAGACACAGATAGTTGGACAATTCCTTTACGTGTTGCCCTTAATAACCCAGCAACTCAGACCATACCGGCTGCACAATATCAAGTCTTGGCTAAAGGCCCCGGAGCAAATTGGTATGCAGAAACAGTTGTCAGAGAAGTCAATGGACAAACTGCCGTTGTTAATTTAGGCATTGAAGAATTAGACGATGTTGCAATTATTGCTTCCACTGTTTATCAGTGGGACACAGTTGCTAGTGATGGAGCATTCCAGTCTCCTGGTAAATACGATATTCGCAATTCAGGCGATAGGTTGATGGTTAATCCCGTCGATTCTTTAGGTCAAGATGTAACTGCCCTATGGATGGCGACTCCTAACCAGTCAACAACATGGTATGTCAGTACGGGCAACAATCCTTTTGTTGCAACAACAGTTACGCAACACTATGATGTTACAAACTTCCTAGAAATTCAAGGCATTACTCCTGCAATTACTGATGATGATGCCCCTCTAAAAATTGCATTTTATCCGCCTGAAACTATCCTTTCAAATGGTGATCTTCTCGCGTATAATTCAGCAACTCAGAAGTGGAACCCAGTACAGCCTGCCGCTTCAGCTCCGGTCGATTCTGTTAATGGTCAAGTTGGTGAGGTTGAATTAGGCATTTTCGATATCAATCAAGTTGATAATAATCCCGGATCTCAAACCCCAAGATATGTCTGGAACACAATAACATTTGATGCAAACTATCCTGATGATGATGATTATGATATGTCAGGTGAAGCTGTTATTAGATATAACGGGGGGAAATTGTATCTTAATGGTGTTGATTCTAATGGCATCGACGCCTATGATGTAGCCTCAGGATTTCCTGATCCTGGTTTTAATTATCAAAAAACTTGGGTCAGTGGTGATGGCGGATTGACCTATGAGGAATTTGAATATGTTTCTATTAATCGTCGTGACTTTACGGGATTTGAAGCTATTGAAATTGACATTTACGGCAACATCGATCTTAACTCAAGCAATACCACAAGTTTAACCCTTTCTTTTGTTGAACCGATTGTAATTCCTCCAGGTGTTCAGGCTAATGATGTTCTGCAATATGACGCTTCGGCCGCAGCATTTGTTGCAGGTGCATTAGATGAAAGTATTTTTGATCTTAATGATTGCGAAAACACTCAGGTCTCTACACAGTTCGGATATAACGCAACTTTCGCTGATGGCGGCCCCCCACCGGCATGGGATGAGTTCAGCTCAACCGGAACTTGTGTAGTTTATTCTGTTCCGTCTCAAAATTTTATTTTTGCAAACCCTTCAAGCTATGGCCCTAATGGAAATATCCTGAACTTAGGCGATGTATTACCCGGACCATCACCGTTTGATTATCAGGACATTTGGATTCAATTTGATAATGGTTCAATCTTAGAAACAAAGGCTTATTTTGATATTTACACTTGCAATGTTGGCGATTTTCCTAACGCAAGCGGTCAAGGTAATCCTGTTGCATTTCAGTATTATTACTTCTATCAATTTAGTCCAGATTATCCCCCGCTCACTGCTGGCCAGGGTATTGTTTTCATAAGTTTTAGCCCGCCCGGTCAAAAGGTCATTCTTGACGGGCAAATTCTTCAATATGATACGACGTCAGGTGTTGGTAATTTTGTTCCAAAAAATCTCGTTTTTCCGGTAACTGAGGTTAATGGGCAAGGCATTTTCTACCCAGTTCCTGGTGTAGCTGCCGGGTCAAGTGTTGTATCACTTGGCATCGAAAATATGAACGATTACTCTCAGCCTATACCTTTGGCTGGTGGAGAATATCTTGCGTGGGATGAGTCAAATCAAACATGGTACGGCAAAATTGGTGTTGACACTGTAAATGGTCAGGATGGCGATGTTAATTTAGGGGTTACTGATCTTGATGATTACGCAGAAACGTCTGCAGCCGTAGCTGGTCAGGTTCTTACTTGGGATGGCGCTGCATGGACTCCAGCCGATGCGCCTGGCGGCGGCAGTGGTAGCGGTGCTGTTGACTCAGTGAATGGTCAAACGGGCGTTGTGATCATTGACGTTGAAAACCTTGGCGATTATCAGACAGGGGCGGTCGCTACAGCAGGTCAAGCGCTCACTTTCGATGGGACAGTTTGGAGCCCCTCAACCATTGACCTTAATGACCTTGGAGACGTCTCCTACGACGGCCACACGCTTTCAATCACGGGTTTAGATGGTATTCACTTCACCAGCACAGACAACCCCGCTGGAGCCACTTCTAGCATCACTTTAAGCAGCCTAGGGTTAGGCGTTCTCCAACACCTTTCAACCGGCGGATCATCGTTCTTTGCCAGTGCAGACGCCGCTAAGGGGGCCACCATCCTTACGAGTGGCAGCAATGGGCAACTATGGGTTGAAAGTAACCCGGCACAGCCTACGGGCACGAATAATACGCCGATGATTGCCTTAGGGTCTGGCCGTCAAGGTTCAGATGATGCGGCTGAACATGGTTATTACATTGGTGCAAGATTGCCTAGCGGATTAACTGAATCCACGGAATACACATTACCCCCGGCAGATGGTGCAAGTGGAGAAGTTTTAGGAACTGATGGAAATGGTTCATTGTCATGGGTTGCAGGCGGTGGCGGTGTAAGTTCTGTTAATGGTGAAACAGGAAATGTCGAATTAGGCGTATTTAATTTAACTGATGTTACATATTCTCAAAATACAAATGCACAAACTTTACCCTTTAACACTTATTCAAATGACAATACTCCCGAAGCTGGCGGATGGAATGTCAACAGTTCGTTTATTTATTTTGCTTATGTAGATTCAAATGGAGTAAACCAAAAACCTAATTATGAATTACTTGCTTCTGGTGATACTGTAGTCTTAACTGATGCAAATGGCGCGACATATAATGTCGTTATCGGTTCAACAATAGCGGTTCAAGATGACCACGAAAGGCTATTATTTAGTGCAACACCTAATCCAAACGGCCTAGGCATATCGAACGGTGCATTAACTTTATATTCACCAAAATTTGTCGCTCAAGATTTACCAGTTACCAACGGTCAAGTTTTAGCATACAACACCCTAAGATCTGCTTTTGTTCCTGTTGATCCGGCTGGCGATGCTGTTGATTCTGTTAACGGACAAACAGGGGTTGTTAACTTAGGATTGAATGACTTAGATGGTGTTAATACCAATCAAGGTTATCCAGCTTGGTATACAAGTTTGGAGGACGGTGATCCATTACCGGTTGCGCCAGTTGGCTTGACTGGTGATTATGTTTTAGGTGGTAGTTTTACAACAGCACAGGCACATTCTGGGACTAGATCTTGGCTCAGCACCAAAATGTATGCTGGGGGATATTATTTCCCAGAAGTGTGGGTTGCTGATCCTTCGGTGGTAGGAATAGCCGACACTAAGCGATATGATTGTGTTTCAGTTTGGGTTTATTCGACGGAGGAACTAAATACAACTTACCGCGCCAGTTTGGGCGGAACAAAGACAGACCTTGCGGCTGGTCCGGGTTGGACTGTTTACACTAGAGACACGGGATTTAGCTTGTATGGAAACGGCTCATATGAGGAAGTAGGAACTAAGCCAACTTTGCCTGCTAATCAATGGATTAATTTTAGTTATATTATTGATTGGGGTAACGGTAGAACTTCACGACCTAATTTTTCTCTCTGGGTTGACGGCGCAATTGCTGTTAACAACGTAATTCCTACTGCAAATTTTATAGCGTTCGACAATGACGCTGACGGAAATGACGCAGCCAAAAGATTTGTCTTAGCTCATTCAACATTGGGAGATAATTTTGATCATTATTATGATGACTTTTCAGCTGCTCAATTTAATACTGCGCCTGTCTCAATGACAGATAGCACAATTGATGTTGCAGCTTTTGAGGCAGCATTACAGACTCAAACATATGTAACTCCGATCGGATCGCCGCTTATTTTTAACGGCACAGAATGGGTTCCTGGCACAGAATCAGCAATTAACATTGGCCTTGGAGATATTAATGAAGTAACCTTTGATTCGACAAGCAATGGAAGCGGTAAGTCTCTCGTTATTGCTGATCTTGATGAGATGATTTATAGCTCTCTCGATGCAGTTGCTGGGTCTTCAAATAAGGTTTACTTAAATCCCACTTACGGGATGAGCATGGCCTCGTATGATGGAGAAGATGGATCTTATATTAATTTACATAAGGGTAAAGGTATTCAATTAAGAGTTCCAGATGCAATTCCATTTGTTTATATTACTAACTCAGCCGGTACGGGCAGTACACCGGCAACATTTGCAATTCTCGATGGTGTTTTTGGTGGTACGAATAAATATGTAGGTCTCACAATTCCATCAGGCTTAACTGAAAGCACAACTTACACATTGCCACCTGCTGATGGTGAATCTGGTTATGTGTTAACTACCAACGGCCTCGGTCAACTGGATTGGGTTGAATCTAGTGGCGGCGGTGGTGGCGGGGCGTTGCCGCTTGTTTTGGGTTGGACTTCAGAAACTACGGGCGAAACTAATCTATCACTGACTATAGATGTGCCGTCCGGGACAATACCTGATTGCACACTTGTCGCGACAATTACGACTCGATCTGACATAACAGTTCCTGACGGCTGGACCTTGGAAGGTGTCTACCTTAACGGCGGATTGAATGCAGGACAAAGGATCAATGTTTTAACAAAAACTGCTGCCTTAGTTGAGGCTGATTCCTACACCTTTGAGCAGGCTTCTGAAACCGTTATATGTGGACAAATGTTTGCCATTAAAGATGGCGAATTAGACATTGTTACGACAGCATTAGGGGATGAAGGTTCGTCTGGAGACGATAATGATGTAACCATTACTTCACTTGATCAACGTCTTAATCTTTTAATTGCTTCCTTTACTTGGAGCACAACCAGCGCGGTTCAGCAGTGGTCATGGAGTGCAGGCATTCAAGTTGGTGTGCCTCAAACTGCATCAAGAACTGGTGCTGCTTATATTTCAAGAGCTGCAAGTTGTTTTTTCACTCATGCATCTAATTCAAGCGGTTTAACCGGTGAGGTTGTAACTGCTGCTATCAATATTGCATTTAAGGGAATTGGTGAGGCTACTGTTGACAGTGTAAATGGAATGACAGGCGATGTTGAATTAGGTATAACTGATCTCGATGATTTTGCATTAGCACCTGCACAATCTGAAGAATTGTGGACCTATTCTGACAGTGCGGGACAGGCCCCGAGCGCCGGATTTATTACCCGCTACAGCTACCCAGATTCATGGGCAATGAGTGTGGTTACTTCTCAGGGTAATGATTTAAGCACGATTTTATATGATCAAACCGGCGATATGGATTGCCGAGTTTCTGTTAATGGTGTTCAAAAAGTAATCACTAGGATTACGAACTGGACTGAGCAAAACAGTAACCGAGTTAATTTTAATTTTGCTGATTTTGCGTGGGCTGAAGATCTTGCCGAAGGCGATGAAATTGGAATTTCTGCCGTTCCATTTGGAACAGGAACAACGCCATTAACAATTGGCGATTCCCTGATTTGGAATGGAACTAATTTTAGAAATTTTGAGCTTCAAGAAGTTGCTATTACTGGCAACTATGAGGACTTATTGAACAGGCCGCCGAACGTTGTTGAGTCTGTTAACGGTCAGGAAACAAAAGACGTTTCGCTTGCATTGTTTGATATTAACAATGTTGGCCTGGCTTCTGATCCTGTCCAATCTACTTTAACATTCAACAACCTGGGAGACCCCGTTAATCTTGACACGATATTCATCGGAACTGCTGTTGACAATAACTCACCTTATTTCACAGGTGTCGGACAATTTATTGTCGTTCATCGCACCTTAGCAGACCTAGTTAATGCACCATTAGGGACAGATATTCGCTTTACTTGGTCCGATGGATCTACACAAATAAATAAAATTCTTGTTGCATCTTTTGCTGCAACTAATTCTGATTATAGGGTCATTAAATTTGAAGATCCGTGGTCTTATCTTGCAGGATCTGCCCCTATATCTGCAACGTTAACGACGCAAAATCTAGGGGAAACACCCTTAGTCAATGGAGATATTCTTAAATATAACAGCACAACGGAAGAGTGGAACCCAGCTCCATCACTTCCTCAACGAATTACGGAACAAATAACTACCGAATCGCTGACTTACCAACAAACTGCTGTTGCAGAGTTTGTTAATTTAGGCACCGCTGGAAACTTCCTCACCGTTCAAACTAACGCAGCTTGTGTTGTTACTTTCTACACAGACGAAGCTTCACGGCTTGCAGACATTGCACGAACCTATGAAACGCCGCCAGTGGCAGGGGACGGGGTTCTTTTGGAAGTAAGAACAACAGGAGCCGAAACAATCTTAATTACTCCGGTTAACGGCTACTTTGTAAATTCTGACCCATTAGTCTCTCAGCTTCCGGTCAAGATTTGCAGCCAAAGCGTCATTGAAGGTCAATTTAATATCTCAGTCAAAGCCTTGGTTATGGAAACATAGTGCAGCCATGTTTTCATTATGACTTGGAGTCATGACCCAGCAACTGGGGTCTACAATCAGGCAACGTGGAGTGATCGCTGGCAGGCTATTTACAATGACTTGAATGGTGTTGGTGATCCAGCTACGCCCGAAGGGGGTTGGCAAGTCTGGCCTGCAGAAGATTTTGGAATCACCGGTACAGCTGGTGCTGACGATAGAGTAATTGTTTTTACTTTTATTGACACTAATTACAACGAAGAGCGTCAGTGGTGTTATTACTTTGACTATAGTTATTCAAGTTATACGCTTCAGGGGTGTCCACGTAAGGATATAACAAATACAACCTGGCCACTACAGTGGAATGTTAATTATCGGTCGGCACGACACGGGGCATATACGTCTGTAGCCAATGACTGGATAAAGTGGACAAGCGATCAAGACCCAACCTCATGGATGATAACTTACGCCGGTCGAAGAATTGGCGGGTGGGATCCACTAACGAACAGAACTACTCCATGGTTTACTAATAATTTAACGTCTTCTGGTTATATTCAATATGGTTGCATGATGCCCGAAAATAGCACTTCTACTCTTGCAAATATGAGTTATTACAACTTCCCTTGGTCTACAGTCACTAGCACATCCATAGGTTCCTGTTATTATGCTCTGGATGTTACAGGTAGTTTTGCATTTGATGGTGCTACAACTTTCATTAATATGGCACTTACCGGAGCTTACTTAGGATCTTTTGGCATTACAACTAATGATATGTTGTTTTATTATCCAAATGCCGCATCATCAGGATCTGCTTTAATAAGTAGTAGTCCAGCCACTGTTACAGCATCAGGAAATAATTTTTATATTAATTTGGGTGCAACTATTTCAGATCCAACTTTACTTTTAGATTGTGGTTCTGAAAACCCATCCAACGCTCTACTTGGCTAATGGATTTAGAAAACCCGTTTGTTCTTAATAATGCAAGCTTTGCCAACCCTGAAATGGTTGGTCAAGTTACTACAACACCGCCCGATTTAGAAGACATTTTACCTTATATTCCTCCACTTAATGCACTGTGGTCATACAGAAGCCGAATCGTTGGCGGTCAAGTTGTTTTAACTCAATTTATTGATGTCGTTTTGCTTCCTAGTCCTGTTGTTCCTTATTTAGGTTATAGCAATTCTGGGGGCAGCCCTGGGCCAGGGCCTGGGCCTGATCCAACACCAACACCAACAGACGGAATTTTGTTCCCCCGTTCTTACTGCTGATCGGAAGTCTTAAGCGTTAAGCAGAGTTTCCGTGATCAATTCAATTGAAGATCTCCGAAGCGCTGGAGTGTTACCAACCGGGCCGGTGTCGGCGTGGCCTGAATCGCGCAATGTAGCCGGTCCCGGAATGCGTGAGCAGACGCCTGCCGTTGCCCCTGTCGAGCATGACAAGCGAGTGAGGGCATCTGCGGGTCAGATGGCACGCAACGCCGCCAAGAGTGCCCGTCAGGCCTTGGGTGGACGTGTTACCGAAGAAATCAGAAATGAGCGCCTTGACATCTGCAAATCTTGCAAACATTTTATTGAAAGATCTTCTAGGTGTTCTGAATGTGGTTGTTTTATGCCTATTAAATCAGGCATTAATGCCGACCCTAAAGAACTCTGTCCAAAGAAAAAATGGCTTAGATAGGTAGGAACACTAGGGCGCAATTTAACCGCTAGGCGTGATGCCTAGCTGCCCAAATGGAAGATCAAAAGCTCAATCTAGATATGGATCTAGATGTTAATGATACCCCTGAAGTCTCTGCTGAACCTAGTACAGAACAGGAGCAATTCAGTAAGGAGGAAGTAGGCAAGCTTTTGAAGGCTTTGCACAGTGAGCGTGACGCCCGCCGCGCACAAGAAAAAGCACTCAAGGAATCAAGTTCAAAGCTTGCGCAGCTTGAGGGCATCGACCCGGCCACTTACAACCGACTCCAAGAGGAATCAGCCCGAAGGGCTGAAGCTGAAGCGCAATTTGAAGCGCGGGAGTTGGAGCGGCAAAAAGCTTATGAGGAAGTCAAACGCGAATCCGCAACCCGTGAGCGCAAGCTGGAAGCCCAAATTAAGGAGATGGGGCGGCACCGGGCCTTTGAAGGTCTCTTTCAATCTGTCGGCGGCAAGGGCGGAAAATTCCTTGACACAGCATGGAGCCAACTTGGCGACAATCTCCGGCTTGAGTCTGACGGATCTTTTACGGTTCTAGATTCTTCCGGTGATCCGTTGCTCGATAGTGAGAGCGGTAAGCGAATCGATCCTAAAGACTGGCTGAACGAATTTAAAACTGATCAGTTCCTAGGCTTTACATTTGAGCCTGAAGCTGGCTATGGATCAGGCATCAACAATAGCCCCACTTCCCGCCGTGATACGGGAACGATGAATGATTTTGAGGGTTTGTCTACCAGTGAATTGTTTGCTAAAGCTTTTGAAAATATGGGCAAGATTTAATTCTAGTCTATGACTAGCCTTTTGGAACAATAAAATGAGATGGAAGAGCCCTGGCTCTAGTTCGGTGTGACACCGATTTAGGGACTGGGCAGTTCATCAGATGAAACGAGATGTTTTGTTAGATGAAAACCCAGATCACTAAATCTCATTCACACTTTACGGAGCCAAAATCATGGCAATGACTCTCCTCCAGCAGGGGCAATTTGCATCCTCTGGTGAACAACTAGCAGTTATCAATGAACTTAGTGCGGGCGATCTATTGCAAGTGATGCCATTCAGGAGCATTGACGGTAATAGTATTCGCTTCCGCAGAGAAGAAGCGCTTCCGGATGTTAACTTCCGGAATATTAACGCCGCTCTTCAACAGTCCTACGGTGAAGTTTCGCTGCAAAGTGAAGCTCTGCACCTGTATGGTGGTGATTTGCGCGTTGATCAAGCTATCCTTCAATTGGAGGGAAGCGAAGCTATGGCTTGGAACATTCAAGCCAGAGTGCGTGCAATGCGTATGGATTTCGAGCGTTGTGTAATCAAAGGATCCGAGCAATTGACAAACGGCCTTGAGTTCAACGGCCTGCAAGCTCGCATCACTAGAGAAACTTCTCAGTATGTTAACAACGCTGGTTCACTCGAAACCAACACAAAGTCTGCTCTTTCTTTCCAAAAACTGGATGAGCTGATTGATACCGTAGACGCAACTGCGGGGGACAAATATCTTATTATGTCCAAGAAAATGCGTCGTGCCCTGACTGCCGGATCTAGGGATTCCCTGATCAATGGCGGTATCAATATTTTGACCGATGGTCTTGGCCGTCAGCGTATGATGTACGGCGATACGCCGATTCTCATCGTTGATCGCGACTCCAAGAACATTCCCATTCTGTCAAACACGGAAACAGATAACAGCAGCTCTATCTATTGCGTGAGCTTCGGCGATACTGACACCGTTGGCATCCAGAATGGAACCATTGGCGTCCGCAATCTGGGCGAGTCTACCGCTAAGCCTGAGCACGTTGTGCGGATCGAATGGTACTGCGGCATGGCTGTTATGAACGGCCGCTCTGTCGGTCGCCTGGCCATGATCGATGACGGCATCCCTGCTGTTGCTTGATCTAATCGCGTGGGGTTCACGATAGAACCCCACCT
>VMHT01124117.1_pt1 | contig 10555 bp, 1 predicted proteins | sample 4693611 | NCBI WGS metagenome assembly VMHT01 (sample SAMN12280063, study PRJNA550983) | marine metagenome | isolation source: seawater sampled from same location over 5 years 0.02-0.2 micron viral filtrate | place: USA: collected off the coast of southern California halfway between the port... ...
AGCACATTAAATTCTGCTAATTTGTTTATGACAAAACATGAGATAGCTGAATTTCAAAAATATCAAGATGCTGAATTTTTAAATGAAATAGATTTAGTTGCAGATACAACCGGGCAAAATTATGAAGATTACAATGATCCCACTGGTGAATTTGCAAAACAGGGTAGTGTTGCATTTTTGTTAGCTAATAGATATGCCGAAAAAAAAGGATGGCCCGAAAATAGTTCACAAAGAGCAGCGTTAGTTCAAAAAGTAGCAACTAAAATACATCAATCAACGTTAAATCAAATGATTGTTGTAAAAGATTTTTTTAATGCAAAAGCTTATTTAGACAAAGCCACAGCAACAGGAACAGTAACCGCAGCAGTATTTAATACTTATTCACAAAAAATTACTACTGGGTACAACAAATACACTGGTGAAGAAAAAGCAAATGCAGTTTTGTTTAATCGTGGTAATTCTAATAGCGGTCAATTTATAGACAAAGCAAATAAATTATTTGAATTAGATAGTTTTAATCAATCTGATGATGGTACAGGTAAAACTGTAAAATATGGTTTTAGACCTGATGAAATTGATACTAGTCAACTTAATGAAACTAATGCCAAAGAAGTTTTAGAACAAGTACAAAATAGTTCTAAATTTTATAACCCTGAGTCAACTGTTCGTTTACCTGCTCAACATCAAACAACTCATTTGTTTATAGCAAGACACTTTGGTGTTAATAAAGCAGACTCGTATTTTACAAAAGCAAAAAGTGAATTAGAAATTGATCCAGCAAAATACAAAGAAAATGCTGAATACGCTAAAGATATAAACCAAAAAATTATAGAAAAAGTTATTGGTTTTACAAATGAAGAAGCAGTAAACAAATTTGGTAAAAATGATAATACATTTGTAGATGTAATTGCTAACGACTTGCAAATATTAAAAGCAGACATTGATTATAATTATGACCCTGCAAACGGTATTACATATAAAACCGATGAAAAAACTAAAATGCCATTATTAGCAGATTTAAAAAAGAAATTAAAAGATACTATACAAGATGAAGAACAGCTTACATATGCATTAGCTGAACTTGAAAAAAATTATAAGAGTGAAAAGGCAGATAAAGAAGAACAATATGATGCAACTTTTGAAACAGCTAAAGAAATAGCATTTGCACAAAATGATGGGTGGACAGATCTTGCTGATAATGGAATTGATATAGTTGACTTTACAAGAGAAGACCAACGCATTTTAAAAAATGGTCATCCAGAAGAATCTAATACAGATACTTATGCAAAATTATTATCTAACCCAACAGAAACATTACCAGAAAATTTAGGTAAATACAGAGGTGAATTATCTAAATCAGATTATAGAAAATTTTTAGCATCAGGTGAAACTTTGCAAAGTGGTGGTGAAGAAAAAATTATTGAAGCAAAAATGGATACACAATTATTTAAAGATATATTATCTAAAAATGGTTTTGAAGATATTGTTTTTGGTAAAAAGAAAAACGACCCTGCTCAAGCAAAAAAATACAATTCTATTTTTACTGCTGTAGAAAACAGAATAGATTATGCACAAAGAATAGAAAAACGTAAATTAAGTCGTGATGAAAAAGCTGCTCTTTTATATAACACAATTTCTGATGAAGTTAATATTGATAATAGAAATGTTTTATACGATCCAAAAGGTAAATTATATAGTGGTGTAGATAAAGATAAATTAGATGACACATATGTAAATGTAAAAGAAGTTGTAGATGGTGTAATAAAAACTTCAAGAATTTATGGAAACCAAATACCTGATAAAGTATTAATAGCAATACAAGGTTCTTTATACGAACGTGGCAGACCTATGTCACAATTAGAAATTGCAAAAGAATGGGTTAAATTTGGCAGACCATTAACATTAAAACAAGCTGATAAAAATATTAAAGCAACTAGTATTTATGGATTAATGGCAGGTTAAACATGACATCATCTAACCCTTTTGATCAATTAGTAGACAAAGCACCTAGCCAAAATATTGGAAGACAATATGAACCAGATTTTAATCCGTTTAGCGATTACTATCGTGACGAACAAGAAAAAAAAGACGAATTTATAAAAGCACAAATAAAAGCTGCATCTAATACAGATCCTGACAAAGCAGGTGAAGCTCAACAATTAGTTGAAGATTTAGGTTTGCCAAAAGGTATGGCATTAGACCCTGACAAATCATTAGAAATTCTAAAAGAAAGAAAAAAACAACAACTAATAGATCAACGTAGATTATCTCTAGTAAATCCTATATTAGGTGAACGATTACGAGATCCAAGCTTTGCACATATAGCGCATGATAATCTTGATAATTTAGGGTTTTTTGAAAAACTATTTAAAACTGTAGGTTTGCAAAATGTATATCAAGGAACTAAAAAAGGATTATTAAGCAACGAAAAAGGCAAATTAGGATCACAATTAAAATCTAGTTTAGGGCCTGTTGATATACCTAGAGCATTAACTTCTGCAACTCAAGGTGATTTTTTAAAATTAAGCAAAACTGATCAAGAAATATTTAACAGAATAAAAGAAATTGATGAAGAAATAGCAAGAATGGACGCAGACGGTGAAGATTTTTTAGAAGCAGGTACATATTATTTTGGACAATATGGTGCATCTATACCGCAAGCAGCACTAACTGGATTAGCTACTGCTAAAACCGCAACAGCATTAGGTTTAAAAGCAGGGCCAAAAGGAGGAGTAGCTGGTGCAGTTGTTGGTGCTGTTACTGGTTGGGGTGCATTTAGTAATAAAATTGCATTAGATACAGTACAAGTAGAAGAAGGTCATGCATATTTAGAATTATTAGACAGAGGTTATACAAAAGATGAAGCACAAACAAGAGCGCAAATAGTTGGTGTTGTTAATGGCGCACTTGAAAGAGTTAATTTAGCTTTATTAGGCAAAGTTTATAAAGGAGTATCACAGCCATTAATTAACCAATTTAATAAAAGAATATTAAGAAGAGTAACTACACAAGCATTAAGCAAAAATGCACAAAAAGCTACACAAATTGGTGCATTTAAAGCTTTAGGCGCAAATTATGCAACAAATATGGGATCAGAAACTGGAACAGAAGTTTTACAAGAAATGGTATCAATTGCAGGTATAAATGTTTTATCAGATTTAAGTGAAAATGATATAAAAAAATTAACTCCAGAACAAATAGGAGACAGGATTTATTCAACAATGACACAAACTATGAAAGGTATGGTTTTGTTTGGATTAGTAGGTAGTGGTGGTAGTTATATAAATGACGTAAATAAAACAAATCAAGCAAAAAGTGATATTGCTTTTATTGAAAAATTAAGTCAAGTTTCATCAGACGATAAAACAAAAAAAAGAAATAAAACTGTTTTTCAAAACTATATACAACAAATTGCTGATCAAGAAGGTGTTGATGATTTTTATATAGATGGACAAGAATTTCTTAATCAATTAGATAAAAATTTAATTACTGAAGAACAATTAGATTTATTTAGTCCTGATATTTCTAAACAATTAAGAGACATAAAAAAAGAAGGATTAGTTGGTAAAGATGTAAAGATAAAAACTGGCGATTATGCAGCAAACATTGCAGGTACTGAGTTTGATAAATCATTACAACCTCATATACGTTTAGGAGCAGACAGTTTAAGTCTTAACGACTATCAAGCTTCACAATTGAAAAATCAACAAGAAGCTTTAAACAACGTAGTAACAATAATGAATGAACAAAGAGATAAAATGTTACTGTCACAAAAAGAAGAAAAACAAATAAAAAGACAAATTACTGCACAGATAAAAAGTTTAGGTTTGTATTCAGATAGAGATTCTAGATTTTTAGCAGGTTTACCATCTGCATTTGCAGGTGCATATTCTAGAATTACAGGTCAAACTCCAAAAGAATTTATAAAACAACATTTTTATAACATTCAATTTGACAAAAGAGATAAACAATTTGGTACACAATTATTTAATCAAGACGGCACAGTTAAAACAGAAACTGAATTTTTTAAAAATTGGTTTGGCAATTCAATAATGAAAAATCCTGATGGAACACCTATGGTGGTTTATCACGGAACTACTGATAGTTTTGATCAATTTGACTTAGACCATCCAAATAAATACGACAGTGGTTTTTTAGGTAAAGGTGTATATGCCACAGACAGAAATGAAATTGCAACAGTTGCTGCAATAAATAAAAAATCAAGGACTAAAGCCCCTGCAAAAGATATAAAAATAATGCCTTTATATGTACGTCTAGAAAATCCATACACAGCAACAATAGAAGACAAAGTAAGGATTAAACAAGGAGGGCCCGCTGCGTCTGTTGCGTTTAGAGACAAGTTAATTAGAGAGGGTTATGACGGTGCAATAATGTCTGTTTTAGATGGTCAAGAAATAGTTGTATTTGACACTAATGCTGTTAAATCAGTAGACAACAAAGGTAACTGGTCTAGAGAACTTGATAATTTATATGAACAGCAACAAATACAATTAGAAAATGAATTTTTTGAACAAAAAGGTAAACAAAAACAAGGCAACCGAGTTTCTGAAGAAGTATTTCAATTAGCAAGAATTGTAGAAAATTTTAATTTTGCAATTAGTAAACCTTTTGCAACTAACCGAAATTTTAAATTAGAAATACAAGCTCGTATTAAAGATGCTGCTAAAAGAGCAAGGGTTGATTTATCAGATTTTAGTGTAGAAACAGAAAAATATCTTGTAAAAATTTTATTAGAAGATGCACGATTTGCTTTGACAGAAAATGCAAATGCTGTTGGTTGGTATGACGAAAAAGTAACTAAAGCAATACGAATACTAGCTAAAATATATCCTAAAGTTGCTACTGATAAAAGACATGAATTTGTATTTAAATGGGCGTTAGCAGCTACATCTAATGGTATTAAAGTAGATAAAAATTATGAATATGCAGCAGATGTATATCAAAAATTTTTAAAGTCTGAAGAAGAATTAGGTGAAGGAAAAGGTAGATTGCCAGAAAAAATGCTTAATGCACAAGGTGAAAAGACAGGTGGCACTGCAAGAGCAGCAATGGAAAAATCTTTTAAAATTTTAAATAAATTATTAGATAAAAAATCTTTTGAAGAATTAGAAGAATTTATGAGAACTATGCATACTGTAAGAGAAGTAGAAGCATTTGTAGGTAAATATAAAAATGGAAGGCAAATAAAAGTAGGTGGTGGTTATGGGTTAGATGAATTAGTTTATGGTGCTGCAATAATGGGGCCAAAAATTGGTAATGGATTTTTTGCAAATTTAAATGGCAACTATGATCAATTAACATTAGATAGATGGGCTATGCGTACATGGGGTCGCATGACAGGCACGTTAGTTTTAAACAAACAAAAACAAGCAAAAATTAAAAGAGGGCAAATAAAACAAATAATTAAAGCATTAACTAAAGAACAAAAAAAGGCATTTGAAGCAATTATTAAAAGGAAACTTACAGTAGGTGATATTGATCAATTAGCTATTGATATTGAAAAAGCATCTACTACAGAAGAAAATCGTGACCGTATGGCAGAAATAGCAACATTTGCAAAAGATCCAAAACATAGAGAAATTTACATAGAGATTGGTGGCAAACCAAAAAGCAATGATGCAACAGTTTCTCTTGGAGATTATTTGCGTAAAAGAGGTAATTTATTAGCTAAAGATAATGATGGACAAAAAGAATCTCCAAGTGGTGCGCCAGAAAGAAGAAATATAAATAAGGTTTTTGCACAAGTATTAGAAATATTGCAGCAAAATTATCCGACTTTAACAATGGCTGATTTGCAAGCACTGGTTTGGTATCCAGAAAAAAAATTATATGATTCAGCAAAATTAAAAGAAGCAGTAGTAGAAACAAATTACGAAGATAACGAAGCACCTGATTATGCAAATGCTGCTGTCGAATTTGCTGTTAGAATGGGTATATTAAACGAAGACATACAAACTGTAATACAGGAGGTAGATGATGAGCTACAGGCCGTTGAGCAATCAGGAAGAACACAACTTGATGATGGAGGAAGAAGAGAGGTTGGAACGGATGATGGAACTTTCCAACAACAAAGAAACATTGACGAAGCCACAGGACTCCCTCTCAACCCAGACGGAACAGTTACCGTTTACCACCACACCAATAGAAAATCAGCAGAATCAATCAGAGCCACAGGTCAACTTAGAAGTGCTGGAGAACCTGATGTCTACGTTACCACCAGAGCTATCGCAGACACTGGCTATGGCGATACCGCAGTTGCAATCAGGATCAAACCTTCTAGACTTAGTCTCGATGATGAATTCCCTAACGGACGAAGAGATTACAGACTCTCAGTTGGAGAGCCTAGAGGGTCTATTCGAGTAAATGTAGGAGAATATTCGCAACAACAAATTCCCGGAAAAGGGCCAAGAGGTCGTTTTAATCCAACAACTTTAACAACTTTACTTACACAAGAATCAGATTTTTCTACATTTGCACATGAAACAGCGCATTACATGCTAACTGTTTTAGAAAATATAGTTATAGCAGATAACGTACCATCTACACTTATTAGTGACTTTGATACATTATTAGATTTTTGGGGTGTTAAAGATATAGATACATGGAAAAAATTATCTCTTGAAGAAAAAAGGAAATATCACGAAGCATTTGCATATAACTATGAAATTTATTTACAAGAAAACAAAGCACCAAGTACAGGTTTGCGTAAAATGTTTCAAAGATTTAGTTATTATATTAAAAAAGTTTATGACGATATAAGAACTAGATTAAATACCTTGTACAGACAAGAAACTGGTCAAGACTTGCCAATTTTAACCGATGAAGTAAGAAGTGTAATGGATCGTATGTTGGCATCTGATGAGCAAATAATACAGGCAAATGATATATACGATATGAGAGCAATGTTTGAGACACAAGAGTCTAGTGGTATGACCGATGCACAATGGGCAGAATATACAGCAGCATTAAGAGAAGCAGAAGAACAATCATTAGAAATAATGACGCAAGATAGCATGAGACAAGTACGTTGGTTAAATAATGCAAGAACTGGTTTATTAAAAGAATTTCAGAAAGACAATAAAAAATTATATAAAAAAGTAGAAGCAGAAGAACGAGAAAAAGTTAAGCAAGAAAAAATTTACAAATTAGCTGCATATTTAAAACGTGGTGAAACTGTAAATGATAAAGGTGAGATAACTAAAGTAAAAACAGGAAATAAAATTAGCATTCAAAGTTTAAGAAATTTGTATCCTTTTGATGCTTTGGATTTAAAAGAAGAAATAAAACAATTAGGAACTGGTCAATATGGAATGCTTGCTAAAAAAGGTGTTGACGCAAAACTTATTGCAGAAATGTTTGAATTTAAAACAGCACTTGATATGGTTGATGCGTTATTAGAAATGCAACCAATAGAAGACGTAATAACAGAAAGAACACAAGAAAGGATGTTAAATGAATTTACTAATCTTACTGATCCAAGACAACAAGAATTAAGAGTACAAGAAGCAATACATAACGAAGCTAGAGCTAGATTTATATCTGCTGAATTACGTTTTTTATCAAAGTCTATGCAACCAGTAAGATATCAACTTGCTGCTGCAAAACAAGTTGCACAAGACATATTAAATAAGAAAAAATTATCAGAAATTAGACCATCAGAATTTACAAGAGCAGAAGCAAGAGCATTAAAAGCTAGTGAAGCTGCAATGAAAAAAGGTGACAGTCAAGGTGCTGTAGAAGCAAAAAGATCACAATTGTTAAATAATCAATTAGCTAAAGAAGCAATAGAAATACATAAAAGATATGACGCAGCAAAAGGTTTTTTTATTAATAAATTATTTAAAAAAAGTGATAGCAAATTGGCAAAAACTAGAAATACAGATTTAATTAATGCTGCTAGAGCTATTGTTTCTTCTTATGGTGTAGGGCCAATTATTGAAAATCCAAACCAATATACAGAAAAAATAGAAGAATATGATATGCAATTATATCAAGAGTTAGAACCAATAATCCTTGATTTACAAGCAGGTAATAATGAAAAATCTCTTACAGATTTAACAACTGAAGACTTTGATTATGTCTATGAAATGGTTGAATCATTGTGGTATCAATCATTGCGTGACGAACAAGTGCGAATGCTAGGTAAATTACAAAGCGTAGAAGATGCAGCAAAACCATTAGTAGATCGTATGGAAGAACAAATAGAAAGAAGTCCACGTTTAAAAGAAAGACAAGCAAATCCACCGGGGACTACAAAAGCAATAAGTTTTAAATATCAAATTTATAAAATGATGCTCAGTTTTAAAGCCAAACTTAGACGTATGGAACATTGGGTAGATGGTATGGATGGTGCAGAACAAGTTAAAAAAGGTGGTGTAGGTACATCAGTTCTAGAATTAAAAGGTGGAAAACTTGGCAAATTTTATAACACACTATGGTTTCCGATGAAAGATGCACTAACAAAATACAGAGAACAACAACTTATATTTACTAAACAATATTCTGATTTAATTTCACAGGTTGACTTTGGAAATGACTCAATATTTTCTGGCGAATTAAATTATGATTTTGGTACAGAATCTAACGCAAGGGGAAAAGTAGAATTGCTTGGAGCTATGTTGCATACAGGTAATAAAAGTAATTTAAGAAAATTATTGTTAGGTAGAAAATGGGGAGAATTAAACGAAGATGGATCATTAAATACAACTAGATGGGATGCTTTTGTTACTCGTATGATTGAAGAAGGCCATTTAACAAAAAATGATTATGATTTTTTACAATCAGTTTGGGATTTAAATGAAAAAATGAAACCGCTTTTACAAAGAGCGCATAAAGAAACTGAAGGATATTATTTTAAAGAAGTTGAAGCGTCACCTATAGTAAATAGATTTGGGTCTTATAGAGGTGGTTATGTACCTGCTAAAACTGATCCATTAATGGTAGATCAACCAGTAGACCAAGCAATAGAAACAACGAAATTACAATTTAAAATGTCTTTACCTTCTGCGCCTAAAGGTATGACAAAAAGTCGTAATGAATCATACGCTGCTCCATTGTCGTTGCATTTAGGCTATATGACTAAACACATAGATGACACCTTACGTTATGCATATGTGCAACCAGTTTTAAAAGACACTTTAAAAATATTAAAATATAAAGATTTTGAAAAAACTTTAGAAGTTATTGATCCAACAGTAATGAAAGGAATGATAATGCCTTGGTTACAAGCTGCTGCTAGTCAAACAACTTTTACACCTTCTGGATTAGACGCAAACATTGATAAATTGTTAGTAGCACAAAGAAGAAGAGCAGGTGTAGGTATTATGTTTGCAAATATTTCTAACGCAATACAACAATACACAGGTATATTTCCAGCAAATTTAAAAGTAAAAGGTAAATATTTAAATGGTGCTTTGGTTGCTTATACAAAAGACAGGCAAAGTATACAAGAAATGATTGCAGGTGCATCTTCATTTATGGAAGATCGACAAAATAATCAAATGTTTGATATACAAGGTCGATTAAATGAATTAATTATTGACCCGAATAGATTTCAAAAATTTAAAGATTGGTCGACAAAACACGCATATTTTTTACAACAAACTTTTCAAAATCAAGTTGATGCAGTTGTTTGGTTAGGAACATTTAACCAAGTACACGCAGAACTAGGCGCAGAACTTACTAATGAAGAAGTATTAGCAGAAGCTATTAAACAAGCAGATGCAAATGTACGTCTTACTCAAGATAGTTTATTGCCAGAAGATAGAGCAGCATTTCAAAACTCTACACCAATTGTTCAAGCTATAACTCAATTTACTGGTTATTTCAATACAATGGCTAACCTTAATGCAACACAATTCAAGAAATTAATACAAGATGACATAGGTTTTAAAAACAAATCTAAGCAAGGCGCACAAATGCTTTACTCTTATATGTATTCTGTGTTTATGCCAGCAGTGATAGCAGGGTTAATTGCTAGAACTTTTGGTGGTAATCTAGGTGACGAAGATGAAGACGGTTATTTAGACGATGTAGCAGAAGCAGTTTTTGGTGATGTTTTAAAATATCAAGTAGCTTTTGTGCCAATTATTGGTCAAGCAGCAATAATACCAATTAATGCTCTTAACGATTTACCATACGATGACACAATAACTTCAAGCCCATCATTTCAAGCAATAGAACAAGGACTTGGAGGTACAGCAAGACTTATACAAACACTTGTACAAGGCGAAGAAATAACTGGCAGACAGATTAGAGATATATCTAGTATGCTTACACAAACATTTGGTGTACCTGTTACACCTTTTGGAAGATCAATTGGATATTTGCGAGATGTCCAGCGTGGTGAAATTACTCCAGACAATCCAGTAGATTTTATAAGAGGTTTATTTACAGGTAAACGAGGAAGACGTTAGAGGTGTGACCGTAATAAAAAGAATTGCCTGTAATCTTAATAAGATAGTGAAAAAGTCTCGTCAATGACGATTAATTCAGTTACAAGAAAGACTAACCCACTTGTTGGTAATGGGAATAC
>VMHT01205868.1_pt1 | contig 10553 bp, 14 predicted proteins | sample 4693611 | NCBI WGS metagenome assembly VMHT01 (sample SAMN12280063, study PRJNA550983) | marine metagenome | isolation source: seawater sampled from same location over 5 years 0.02-0.2 micron viral filtrate | place: USA: collected off the coast of southern California halfway between the port... ...
AGTAGTCATTTGAATACTAAACTGGGATCTACTGAAATCTACACCTTCACTATCAAGTTGATCATATAATACACCAACACCATATAATCCACCAGTATCGGGGATAAAACGATAACCAGTTTCAGCATTTTGATTAACTGTGAAATTACGATTGGTATTTAGTGGAGAAGCAGTTGTTCGTGTATGCATTTTTTCGGGAATAATAGCAGATAAGAAACTTTTAATAATCTGTGAATCAACAACTGGAGTTTCATTAGTAGCACTACGAACACTTTCTACTTCAAAAGCACTTGGGAAACGTTCACCATTACGAAGGAAGGAAATAGTTTCAACATTAGCAACTCCACCATCACCAGTCCCAGCAGCATTAGGAGCAAGAGAAGGCATATAAGTTAAATATCCATCTTGTGCTAAATTGTTTACAAATGATGATGGTACAAAATTTACGAAACTTGCTAATACTTTACTTAATCCAAGATTAAAGTTGATAATACTATTTGTAGTTTCAAGTGTGGAGAAATATGATGTAATACTATTAAATGATAATAGACCTTTATCGGGTGATTGTTGTCCATATGTTACTTCACATGCTACTTCTAATCCACTTAATTCATAAAAAGCATTAGCAATATTAGTAGTTGTACCATCACTAGAATAGAAAAACTGACTATCGGGTGCTAAATGAATTTCAATTTCTAATGGAACTTTATCAAGTGGTAACATAGATTCACCAAGAGTTAATCCACTTGGTAGTGGAATACAAAAATCATTTGGAGTTGTTACACCATCAGCACTCCTACGAACGACACTATCACGGAAAGATTGATAGTTAGGGTAAATTAAAGCAGTTTCACTTAAATGTCCCGCCACATCTTGCATACCCGCCATTACTGGAAGGTATGAACTCATAAAACGACCATAGTGCCTTATATGTTCTACAACTTGTTTAGTTTCTGCATGGCGAAAAACTAACTGATCTATTACTCCGTAAATACCTAATTTATGAGATGCCCTTAATTCAGTAGCAGCAGCATCAGTAGGTGGAAGAGTTCCAGCAGCATCACGCCATATATTTAACTTACCAGCAAGACGTAGAGACGATAAATCAAGCATACCATCTTGACGACCTAAAGTAATCGTAAGAATGGGATTACCACGAGCAAATGAAACTTTACCACTAGAGGGTACATTATTAGGTTGAATGGATAAATACTTTTTAGCAACACTCATTTTATATTATTATATATAAAATAATTTTAAAATAAAAAATTAAAAAAAATACATAGATAAAATACCAAAGGTTATGCTTCGCAAAATAGTTAATTTTTTTCAAATATTGTTATTACTCTAAATCTATGATTAGTTGATTTAACCATACCAATACGAGCAATAATTTTAAAATCTATTTTTTTATAATTTGGTAATACTTGATCTAACCAAATTAAATGTCCTCCACTTTTTAATACATTATATGCTTGTTTAAATACTATATTACGTTTTATCATACAACAACCATAATGATCGCAATCTTCAATACTATATGGTGGATCAGCAAGTATTAATTCATAAGTATTATGTGGTATTATTTCACTAAATGTTTCAGCATCAAATCCAGTATTAAAATCTACTTTATCATAATCTTCACTATCGGGTAATGAACCACTAAATAAATGTAATGTTTTATTTGGTATTAATGGAAATAATGCATGTATTCTTTTTAAATAACCATATGGATAAGCACCATATAAATCAGTTTTAGTTGTATAATTATTTCCCATAACCCACATACCAAGAATACATTCATCACTTAAATATAATGTTTTTGGAAATTTTGGAAATGTATTATGATAATTATCAATTCTTTTTTGTAAATCCATTTATATTATAACATATATTTTTTTTTATAGTGAAACAGTAACCGCATCACCGCGGATTGATATCCTACGAAGGTGGAACATAAACACATAGAGCAGTTTATTACGTGTTGGTGGTCTATCTACACCAGTAACACTAGTTTCATTATATAATAGTTGTAGTTGATTAGATTTGTTATTAAGATTTGCAACACCATCATTTAGAGCATATGCCCTTCCAATCAAGAAATTACGATTATAATCTACAAATGATCGTGGAACAATTCCCGCTTGATTTAGTGCTTTTTCTAATTCTATAAGTGGTTGTGCTGCTATTGAGGTTCCTTTATTAATCTTGGATACAACAATAGGTCTTGATGGTACAAGTTTATCATCTACTACCATTTGATAAGATGTAAGTTGGTCTATAATACCTACTTGACCACTACGAATACTATGAAGCACTCCATCCATACCATCATCTTCTTCTTCATATGTTGAATCGGTTCCAGCAATTAAATCAGCACTATTCAATACATTAGCATCACTAGGCATACATATCATAGATTTTACTCGTGTATTAGATACAGCAAGATTTACTGTTGCATTACGATTACTTGATAGTAATGAATGTTTGTAATTGGTTACACTTGGAATATCAATTTCAATACTTCCACCATCTCTCATCTTTTTCATCATACCCGCTTCATATCTTGGATCAACACCAACTTTAGCACAAACAATTTCTAAATTAGAAAACTCACAAGTAGCAGCATAAGATGTTTTAGCAGCAATAAGTTGTGATCCATCAGCAATAGCAGTTCTACGTTGATCTATAGAAGCAGAGAATACAATGAAATTATTTGAGGTTGCTTGTATACCAGTCCCTCCGTCGCTATTTTGAAACTCTTCTAATGTAAGTTTCACAAATGTAGCATCTATAGTTATATCAGTAATTACTGGATAACCAACTGCACCACTAGAAGTTAGTGTTAAATTACACTGACTATTAGGATTAGTAGCAGAACATATACCTACACGTTCACCTTTTACAAATGGACAATTTTCAACACTTCTCATATTGTTAGATTTAGCAAGGAATACTTCACTCCTATTTGTAGCATTATTAATAGAAAGAGCAAGACCAGCATTATCAACACCATGAAATAATGGGTTCTGTTTCATTCTGCGGTGGCGATTAACACTATCTAACTGCTTAATAAATTTTGCTGGATCTTCTAAATCTACCTCTATAAATAAACCATCAGTCATCATTACTGGAAAAATCTTATCACCTCCATCAGCAAAAAGACCAGTATGGATTGGTAGTGATAATTTAGCAGTTAAGAAATCATCAGCAGTTCCCCAATCACGTGCAGCGGGAACAGTAGCAACTGGTTTATAAAATGGATTTGTACTTAAATCAATATTGTTAGATACTGATGTTCCAAGTGTTCCACGATTTTCAATAGTAGTTACTAAAGAACCTTCTTTTAGAGCACGCATTTTTCTCATACTTTCATCTTGATTGTATGAATACTGGATTTGGACTTTAGCATTATATTCAGTAATTTCTTCAAGTAAAACAGCACGATTTCCACTATAGATTCTAATATTTTTGACACATGATTGACCACCAATAAAAGGATCTAAATGAAGACGTGTCGGTGCTTCACCAGCGGGAACAGCAAGTTTTAAATCAAACTGTAAATAACTATTTTTGCCATCTAAAAATTTAACACTTGGTGGAATTTCAAAATCTACACGACGTCCACTTTGTCCCGCAACTCCACTATATGATTGTCCATTGGTAGATGGAACAGAAACTTGGGTTTGTGAAACTTTAATTTTATCATCATTTTTCCAATAAGAACTCATTTTATAATATATAAATATAAAATAATTATTAAAAATAAATTAAAAAAAATAAAAAAATTATCAAAGATTACTTTCAGTTTAGCAACGCTCACCTTCGGTTTATTGTGTTCGTCCAACAACTTGATCAACTTGCGATGCTGCTACTTGTCCTCTCGCTTGTGAAGAAATATCTTTTTCTGCTTTTGTTTTTGCTGTTTCACTTGCTTCTTCTTCACCAAATCCTTCAGTAATAGCACCCGCTAAACCAATAGTAGCACCAAGACCTTCTAAAATTAATGCTGGTGGAAAAGCAGCACCAAGAACACCAGCAACTTCTAATCCACTACCAACAATATTCATAATATTACCAGCACGAGAAGCACTATTACTACCAAAAACCTCCATACCACTTTTACCTTCAATTAATCTCCCCACATCACTAGCAACATCTAAAGCACCACCCAATCCAGCAACACCAACTTTACCAACTGTCATTGCTTTACCCGCTATTTTAGTAGCAGTTTTTAATCCCGCTTTCTCAATAGCATCTTCTGCTGCCTTTTTTGCTAATGCTTTACCAGATGTTTCTATACCTTCGGTTGCTGCTTCTTCAGCAGTTCGTGCTGTTGCTTCAGCACCAACTTCACCAGTTTCACCCGCTACATCTGCCGTTACTTGTTCTCCTTCTTGTAGTGTACTTCTTGCACCTAGTTCGGGTGATGGTGGTCTTGCTCCAGTAGAATATATCTCTTGTGTTTCTTCTAATGATGGTGCTAAATCTGCTAATTCATCTTCTTTAGCAAATCTTTCAGCAGCAGTAGTTTTTACAAACTTACCTCCCGCCATAACTCCCCTTTTAGCACCTTGTCTTATTTCTTTTTTTAGTACTAATTTACCACCAGCAGTAGTCCCACTTAATATATTTTTTTGTAGTTTTGCTTGTCTATCTTGATCCTCCTCCATATTTGCTTGATCTAACTGTTCTGCTAAACCATTATTAAAATCTCGTGTTGCTTCGTTAATTTGTCTTGCTGCTTCAGTTTGTGCATTTGCTTGTGAAATAGATGCTGAACCTCCATATAAATCCATTTTATAATATAATATATATTTTATTATTATATTATTATTTAATTAAAATAATTTTATTTATCAAAGATTATTTTATTTACCAAAGGTTATTTTATTTACCTACACTTTTTTGTGCTTTTTGATGTGCCATTTTAAAACTCATACCCATCATCATATCTTTTTTCATCATATTCATATGTTTCTTACTATGATGAACTGAATGTTTTTCTAATCTTTTAAGTTGTGCCTCAGTAAGTTTTTTCATTGGTTTTTTTGTGGGAGGTTTTCTTGTGGGAGGTTTCTTCATAGGTTTAGAACCATACATTTTATAATTTAAAATATATATTTATTTATTAATTTTTTTTAATTAAAAAAGTTTTTTATCTCAAGAAATATCGGTGTAATTCCATCATTACTTTCATATAATTATAATCTATTTTTGCTCTATTATTATTACACTTTTTACAACATATATTTCTAAAACTACCGCTACTATGATGATGGTCGGCACATTTATCATTATTAAAAACTTTATTACATAATTCACAATTAGTAGTACTTTGATATCTAAATGTTAATTCATCTATAAAATCTTTATCATGTTTAAATCCGTGTCTTTTCCAATTATTTCTTAATCCCCTTCTTTGTAATTTTAATTTTCCTTCATCAGTTAAATTATCTTTCCATACACCATATCTACCTTTATTATATTCATTCTTTTTATCCAAAAATGTTGGATCGTCTTTTTTCTTTTTTTCATAAATAAGTTTTCTCTTTTCTTTTATCTTCTCCTTATTTTTTTTATTATATTCTCTTTGTCTCTCATTTATCTTTTCTCTATTTTCTTCATTATATTTTTGTTGTTTTTCTTTATTTGAGTAGGGCATTATATCTCTCACTTAATATTATGTAGCATTATATCTTTAAATATATCTAATAAAGTTTCTTATCGCCATCTGCTATTGGTGTCTCAAATCTTATATAAGCACGAGCGGGATTTTGGGATAAATCAAGGTAGAGAAATGAATATGGAGCATCTTCTATCGCTTTTTTATATAAATCCATAAAAATACCACTGAACATATCACCATATTCTTCATTTATCTTTTCTAACTCCTTATTGTTCTGCTGACGCATGATGATAACATCTGAACTATTGTTTCGAATCAAACCACTAACAGCACGGAAAGACTGAGTTGTGAATGCTAGTAATCCTATACCATAATGCCTAAATCTTGTTGCTAAAAATGATACAGCATTAGTCTTTTTAAAATCTTTAGTTAATATATCATCTAATACTAATGCAACAGTTGGTCTCTCAAAATCTTCATACTTCTTTTGCGATTCAATTAAATCAGTAATCATCTCATCATTATAATGGTCTTCACAATCAAAATATTTATTCATGAGTTTACCTTTAGGATCAGCATTTAATGTATTTGAGATAATCTTTACAATATCAAACTTATCTTTATACATGTCGGGATTACATAATAAATTTACTAATAGGTTAGAATTAGAAACTGATATATCATTACAATAAAATCTATGATTTTCATTTTTTACTGATATATCATAACATTCTACACAACCATAATATTCTTTGTATTTAATTTTTTTCATACCATTTTTAGTTATTATCATTTCATTATCACAATCTTTCATAGGTTTCATACCATTTATAGTATGAAGTTTATGATCTTCAGTTAGTATTAATTCAAAATCATTATCTAATATTATTTTATAACATTCTTTTTTATCTTGTTTAAAAACTTCTTCTACCTCTACAAATCCATTATCACTTAATACTTTATCTCCAACAACAACATTTTTAATATATTTTTTACCTTCAGTTGTTTCTACTAATGAATATTCAAAAAGACATTTACCTTGTTTTACTGAACCAACAATTAATAATAATGCTGGTGGTTGCGGGAGGTGTTCATGTATGTCTGCATATCTATCATCGGGGTCGGGATCACGAACTTTAAATACGAGCGGTAGATTTTTTGGTTTCTTCTCCATTTATATTATAAATATATATTTTAATCTAAAAATAAACTATAAATTAAATCTGCTGGAACTCTATACCTATCAATTCTATTTGTTCCTTTACCAAGATATTTTAAATCTTTTGGTTGATTTTTTTGACTACCACAACCAACATCACTTATTTGTATTTTATGTCTTAATTTATCATCTGCTCTACCAAGATTAATATTATGTATTTTATGATTATCTATAATCATCATATTACCACAAGCACCACTACCATCACATAATTTACCAATCCAATCTTTTTTATTAGTCCATACTCTTGTTCTTTTTTTATAACCCCAATCACTATACATACAATAATCTACATCATAAAAAGGTACATCTTTCATAATATCTCTATTTTTTAAATTACCAGTTTGTGGATTTTCCATAAACCATAATGATGGATTAAAGTAATCTATTATTTCAAAACTTTTTAAAACTAATTTATCTGCTTCATCTTGATCTTTAATATTTTGTTCTTTACTATATATTGTTCCATCTTTTAATTTTCTACCATACCAACATTTTTTTAATGCACTATAGTTAGTACAAGGTGGTGATGCCCATATAATATCAAACTCATCTTTATCATATTGTTTATAATCAAAATCCATAATATCACATTGATGGTCTGCTGGTAATATCATATCAACACTTACAACTTCCCAACCAAGTTCTTTACAACATTTACCAACTGATCCAGTTCCACTAAATAATTCTAAAACCTTAACCGAAGGTATGCTTTGCTTAACCATATATATTAATAAGTAGATTTAATTTTTATTTCATTAAACTTATAATATAATAAAAATATTCCAAAATATAATAATATAATTGTTGGTGGTGGATCATCATTTGATGTCATTTATCAAAATATAATATTTTATTTTTGTTATGTAAACCACCAACCACCTTTTAATGATTGTTCACTTTCTCTCATTTCATTTTCTTTTTTTCTAATGTAATCTTTGATAATAGATAAATCTGCTTTCATAGTAATAATATCAGTTTTGATTTTATTTATATTACGATTAATAATATGTACATCATTTTTAACTTGTTCAATTGGTTTTGACGTAAATGTATTTTTTATATCTTTATCACTCATCTATAAATTTAATAATATTAAAAATGAAAAAATTAAATTACAATAAATAAATGAGTGAAAATGGTGATTTAATAGAAATTGAAAAAATGTCTATAGACCAGTTTGCTGGTAGTGTTGTTTTAATATTAGGTGCTATTGGTAGTTTACTTTTAGTTATATGGCAAAGTAGATGTGCTTGTAAATGTAGAGTAGGTTGTAGTGAAAAATGTTACATATTTGATTGCTCTCGTGATCCACCCCCTATAAAAGATGATAAAGATGATAAAGATGTAGACAAAGATAAAAACGTAGATAAAGATAAAGATGTAGATGTAGATAAAAATGAAGTAAGCGAAGCAAACCAAAGGGAAATAGATAAATTAGTATAATAATAATAGTAATTAAAAAGAGAAGTATTATATCAATAAAAAATAATAATTTATTATATTTTATAATAAAATATTTTGTATATTATAATTATAAAGTATGGATTTTTTACCACAAGTTAAAATGGATTTTATTCCTAGTGATGATGAGAGTGAAGTTGAAGAAAAAATAGATGATGTAGTAGATGATTTTGATGCTGAAAAAGATATTACACAAACCGAAGGTAGTCAAGGACAAGAAGAGATTGTAGAACAAGTAGTAGAAAAGATTGTTCCAAAAGCAAAATCAAAAAGAGAAGACATGAAAGTAGAAGAGATATTTAATATGCCTAATAATGTAGTAGTGAATACAAATGTTAAACTAACAAAAAAAGGTGTTCCACGTAAGAAAAGACCACCTATGACTGAAGAACATAAACAAAAACTAGCATTAGCAAGAGAAAAAGCGATGGCATCTAGAAAAAAGAAAGCACAAGATAAGAAAGATGCTAAAGCATTAGAAAAACAAGAAAAAGAATTATTGAAAAAACAAAAAGTTAAAAGAGTTCAACAACTTAAAGAAGAAGTTGAAGATGATATTGATATCTACGATAAAACAACAAAACCAATTAAGCAAACTATAAAAGAACAAATATTTAGTAAAAAGGATTTAGAAGATGCACAATTACAAGCAATTATGAATTATGAAAAAATTCGTAAAAGTAGAAAAGCAGAAAAGAAAATTAAACAAGAAAAAGAAAGAGAACAAGAAGCATTAAAAGCACAATTAAGACGTGCAGTAGCACCACCTCAACAAGAATATACGAATCCGTTCCAAAATTGTTATTAACGAAGTTTAATCTACGATATTAAAAATAATATATATAATATATGAATTATAAAGCACTAAAAAGTTTTAAAGATATTATAGACATGTTAAATATAACAATTGAACATTATAAAATAGAAAATGCTACATTACAAAAAGAAAATGCTATGCTAAAACAAAAATTAGTTAAGTTAAGTTAAACATTTTTTTATATTTCTTAATATTAATATTTCTTGATGTACTATCACCCCATAGTATATAACGACTTAAATAACCAGCAGACATATAATCACCCTTCTTTAAGTCAATCTTATGACGACTTATATATTTACTTCTTTGTTTTTTGTCTTTACTTAGGGTATAATCTTGATACCTACTATCGCCGAATTGTGTTGTTTTTATCTTTTTACCTTTGTCGTCATAGAAAATTGCCTTAAGTTTTTTATTTTTTGCTGTACCTTTTTCTATAATCATTTTCATATATTATGATAAAGATTATTATTGTATATCATTATTATCAAAGATTAACCTTCGGTATTATCAAAGATTAACCTTCGGTATTATCAAAGATTAACCTTCGGTATTAATCAAACATTTCATAATAATCACTAAAGTCGGGTGCATTGACTAAATATTTATCTACAATCTGTTCTAATTTTAAATCATCGCTAAAATCCTTTTCAAGTGATTCTATAAGATCATTATAAGTCCATTCTTTGATAAAACTGTTGCAAAGAAAATCATCCCAAAAATCCCAATCTCCTTTTTTCCATTCTCTACTATAGTAGTCATTTTGTTCTTGTTCAGTCCAGTTTGAAGATACTTTTAGCATTATATATATAAGATATATATATTTTATATTTGTATTTATTTTTTTTATTTTATTTTTCAAATTACTTTATGAAAATAGAGAAATTACTACTTTAAAAAGTAGAAATTACTATATATTAGAGACAAGCATATTTTAGTGTTTTTACAAACTATTTATGATGGTTTTTTTTTATATAGAAACTTTTATGAATATGTGTTTTTATACTATACTATAATATGTAGTAATTTACTATAATATGTAGTAATAATACTATAAAATGTAGTAATTACTATAAAATGTAGTAATTTACTTAAAAATAAAATCTTTATTATAATATAAATGAATAAAATTGATGATAAAGTGCTAAAAAGGGTAATGGAATTTATTGATTTCAGCAATCTAGAAAATAATAAGAAAAAAGAATATAATAAAAGAGATAAATTTAAGAATCGTAAGAATTGGCAAGATGACAAAGATATATTAACACAAATAACATTATTATTTTATAATAAACTAGAAGATAAACCAACAACTATTATACAATCACAAGAAAATTTAGAAATACAAAGAGAAAATATTAAGTTGATAAAAGAAAATGATAAGTTAAAAGAAGAATTAGAAAGTTATAAAAATACAAGAAAAC
>VMHT01151101.1_pt1 | contig 10552 bp, 4 predicted proteins | sample 4693611 | NCBI WGS metagenome assembly VMHT01 (sample SAMN12280063, study PRJNA550983) | marine metagenome | isolation source: seawater sampled from same location over 5 years 0.02-0.2 micron viral filtrate | place: USA: collected off the coast of southern California halfway between the port... ...
GAGCAGCAACGGTCGGGTGGACATGGTCCAGCGTACCGTCACCCAAGTGTGCAAGACGAGGCTCGTCTCCGTCAAACCGGCCAACCAGTTCTTCTTTGACAAGATCATGCAACAGCTTAGGATTCTTGAGGGCTTCTTTGCCCTCCTTACCACGGAAGCGCTTCAGCTTCCTCTTGTCGAGCAGTTCGGCAAGCAGGCCAATAACCCGAGCCTCGTACTCGTCAGCAGTCTTGATGCGCTGACCATTCTCGGAAGTGCCACGGAACGTCGTCCCATTGGCTTCTTCGTAGGCCAGTGCTTCTCGTGCAGCTTTCTTAGCACGCCATGCCTTAAGCTCGTTGGCCTGTCGGAGGCGTACTTGCTGCGGGGTCAGGGCTGCATCAGGATCCAGCCTGACTCCGTCGATAGCATCAATACGTGCCTGCAAGAGAGTAAGTACTTGCTGCATATTAAATTTCAGGTTAGATGTATCAGTACCAGAAACGATAGCCTCACCGAAGGCAAACTCCAAGTCGATGTCTTCGAGAGAATCCTCAAAGATAGAATGGAGAGCATCGTGTGAGATAGTACCGGTCTCGGATGACAGAGCACCTTCGCTCTCGCCATGCGACCCACGGTCCATCAGTTTCTTAAGGCGGGCCTCAGCTTCGCGTGCTGCACGGATGTCAGCTTCGCGGCTGTAGATACCACGCTCATGCAGCTCCGATCGAAGGGCACGGGCTTCAGACTCCAGCTCTGCAATGCGCTTGGCATTCTTAGAGGGAGCATCGCCTGCTTGCTTCTGACGGGCACGAGCTAGCTCGATCTCAAACTCAGCAATGAAGTTAGCCAATCCGGCCTTATCCATTCCACTGATTGCAGAGTCGGGCTTCTGTCCTGTCTTAGCAAGAACCTTCTTTAAGGTCTTAGCTGCGGTGTACAGTTCATCTTTGCTCTTGGTGGCTACCAGTTCGTCCGCTCGTTGTTGCTTAAGTGCAAGAACCTTAGCGTCGGACTCCGCTTCCACCAGAAGCTCGGGCTTGATATCTTGCCGAGCTTCGGAAGCGCGAAGGAGATTGAGTTCTTCTTCGGCCTTTGTAAGTTTAGTTTGGAGAGATGACGACTCAGCAGAATCCGAGGCAGCCTTGGCCCGTGCAGCAGCAGTAGCTTGTTTAGCTTCGCCATCAGCACGAACACGAGGGGCACGGAACTTCGAGGGGTCATCAATGATTTGGCCATCAGCCTTGCTCATGAACACTTTGTGCTTAGCACGAACATCAGCATTGCGGCCTTCAAGCTGGACTTCAACAAGGGCAGCATCTTCGCTATTGCGGAGACGAGTGTCCAGTCGAATGTCTGCATCGGTGACGTCATCGACAGCTTCTTCGAGTCGGTTCTTGATCCGGGCCATGTAAGGCTCAGGATCGACAAGACCATCAGGAAGGTCAGCAGCAATGTCGTCAAGGAGGGTAGGATCGGAGTCCCACTTAACTCCTTCGATTCGTCGCTTGAATTCTTCGGAACGGACCTTGCCGTCGTCTCCCTTAAGGACACTAACGTCAGACTCCAGTTCTCGGAAAGCTGTATCAGCTTGAGTAGCTTTACGGCTTCGGATGTCACTGAACTCACCGACGTCCACAGGACCGGCGTCGTCAGCTTCACGAACCTTAGCTTCAAACTCTTCAGCTTCCTTGGCACGTCGCTCAGCCCTGCGAGCTTTCTGCTCTGCTTCGGCTTCAAGACGAGCACGGGATTTGCGCTGGGCTGCCACATCAGCTTGCTGGATAGCTTCGGCTGACTGCCGTTGTCGGGCTTCAGCGTCTGCTTCCATCTGCGCAAGCTGTTCTTTTTTGGCAGCCACAGAGGCTTGCTCTTCTTCGGTAAGATCCTTACGGGATTCTTCTACCTTCTTAGCATCTTCTTCGGCACGGATACGGGCTTCTTCTGCAGCCTTTGCTTCGGCCTCAGCCTTAGCACGCGCCTCAGTAGCAGCCTTGTCGGCCTTAGCCTTAGCGGCGGCATCTGCTTTCTTAGCATCATCCAGCGCTTTATCCGCTTTCTTCTTAGCTTCGTCAGCCCGAGCGTCAGCTTCTTTAGCTTTAGCCTGAGACTCACGAGCAGTCTTGTTAGTTTCAACGTCGCCTTCAGCATCTTCGATTTCTTCTCGAAGCTTAGACTGTGCGGCCTCTTCTTCTTTGGCCTTTTTATCAGCGCGTCGTTTCATCTTTTCAGATCGCTTGCCTTGCCGTTCTCCAGCAGCAGCATCAGTGTCGAGGTTCTCTCGAGCAGCCTTAGCTTCCGCATCGGCAGCTTCAGCAGCAGCACGAGCACGGGCGATCTTAGTTTCCTTAGCCTTAGCAAGAGCGTCGGCTTCGGATAATCCTTCAAGAAGTGCAGCTTCGTAGTCCAAGTCACGGCCTTCGTCAGCAGCTACCTTACGGAGCTTAGCGATTTCGAGCTGCGATCGGTGATTGATCGTAGCGAGATCCAATCCTTCGTTAGCTGTAGCAACGGCTTCAAGGAAGTCATCGTCTTGGAGGATACGGGCACGGACATCAGCAAGAGTCATTGACCCTTCGTCCATGCCACGGGTAGCTCGGCCAATAGCAGCCACACCTACGTCGGTGGGAATGCTGCCAAGCATATCAGTAATCTTGAAGCCTTCGCCTCGGTCGAGCTTACGACCGGTGACAAGCGACAGATCAAGCAAGGCTTGCTGCTGCATTTGTCGTTGGGCTTGGAACGCAGATACGCCCGCAGGACGGGTATCAGGATCGGCGTACAGCTTCTGTAAAAGTTCTTCTTCGTTCTTCACCTTGACTTGCTTGTCAGCGGAGAAGTCTTGGTACAGCAACTTAGTGTTGTTGCCCATAGCTTTAGAGATACCACGTGGAACAAACTTGAAGGCAGAGCCAAGGATCACAGAGAATCCTGAACCCATGGCACCTTCAATCCACATGTTATTTGTGAGGTTAATTCCTTGTTGGTCTCCGTACAGAAGCATAGCTTCTTCTTGGAGGACCATGTTGGAGGACAGCCGGGCACCAGCGCCGCCGACAAAACCGTCGGCAACCTGACCACCGAAGTAGGCAAGGTTCTGCTGCAGGGGGCCGAGGCCGTACTTACGTGCGGCGTACTCAGCCACGTTACCACCAAACGACAAGCTAGGCTTGAAGTTCATGGCAGTGCTGAATACGTCGCTGTACTTTTCGGTCTTGAGGGCAAGTCGTTGCATGCGATCCAGCTTTCGCTGCGCATCAACAACCTTTGTGCCTGCTTTGAATACCTTGCCACCGCGAGCAGCCATACGCCACGCGAGGTAGGCAGGTACGGCAGCACCGCCGGACACAAGTCCGCTAGCGATGAGTCCACCAACCTCAATACCAATTTCAGCAGCCATGTCTGGATCCTGTCCAATCATGTTGCCAAGGTTCTCGGCAAAGGCCATAACCTTTTCTCCACCGCTCAGCCGTTCACGGGCTGTCATGGAGCGTTCCATGTTGCCTCGTTCGAAGAGCTGCATAGACAGCGCTTCAACGGCGTGACCAAAGTTGGAGACGCCTTCGAGGTTCTCTTCAGTAATGCCATATCGATCTAGCATGATTGATGCTTCGGGGTTGGCACGACGGACAGAGTCAAGGAAGTCTTTGTTAGTATAGGGGATCACGTCCCCGTCTTTGTCAGTAAGTTGCTGAGTCTGCATAAACTCTCGGAGTTCATCGAGCTCAGCTTTAGCATCTCCTGTTACGTCGTGGAAAGGATCCAAGACGCCAGCAAGACCACGGCCCATTTGGACCCACCCAGAGTCGCTAAACTCTTCACGAGACTTTACATAAAAGTCTTCGAGGACGGCAGGATCCTGCACCATGTTCATTGTCCGGGCCAGTCCAGTGATAGACCGCATACGGTCAATCGAGTACTTCCGGTTGTCGAGAGAGACGTCGCCACCAAAGGGGGCAGCAACGTTAATGCCCGTAGGCATGTCAAGAGCGCCGAGGTTAAAGTCGGCGTCGATTGTTTCATCGTAGGCATTGTCTACGCGAATCTCACGGGCGTATCCGGCAGCGTCGGATGCAAAGAGACCGGACTGCTGGTATTCAGTTCGTCCGGTGGTATCCTGTTCTGCCTCAATAAGGGTCCGCTGCTCAGCGCCTTCCTTCTCGGCTTGGCCTTGAAGGTCTTGCTCTTGGGCACGGATTAGTTCATAAAGGGGATTGTTGTCTAAACTCATAGTCATTCAGCTCCTGCTGGTGTTTCTACACAGTTGGTTCTTCTTGGTAAAGCCCACGGCCACCGGTAGGTAACCGTGGGTGAGTGTTATGGATTACGTCCAAGCTGCTCTAGGAGATACTTGGAGTTCATATCAGTAATTGTTTGCATGTCTACGCCGTTATCCAGCAAGGCACGATAGTCGCTGCCCATGATAGGGCCGCGATCTGCGCCACGGGTAACGTCCGCAGCTTTAGGCATAGGGTGGCGTCTGAAGCCCTGATCCGTAACTTCTACGAGTTCGGTACTAGGATCAGCACGGAAGCCCGACATCAAGACGTGCTTGCCGTTACGGGGATCTAACCACTTGCCTTCATCAGGAATTAGAAAGGTCATTAGAAATCTCCGATATTGCCGGGACTAGCAAAGGTACTAGGCTGCAGCGATCGTTCAAAGCTGTCAGCTACCTTGCCTTGGTATGCATTAACCGGCCACACAAAGGCGCTGTCGGGAAGCACATGCTTAGGCATCTTAAAGGCAACGCCGGTCATGGCTCTGCCATCTCTCATAAACTGAGGGAAAGCAAACTCCATGCGGCCATCTTGAATGTCAATCTGAGCGCCCTTTAGGCCTTCAGCACTGAACGGAGACTTAGTATCTCCACCACGCTCAAGAGTAAAGTGGGCCATCATCATATCGCTGACAGTCAGGCTATCGATCGACTTGTTAGGGTAGATTGACAAGGCCGTATCGACTAGCTTAGCCGGATCATAGTCCGTGTCGCCGGGCATGTCCAAAGACCGGTAGAACATTTTGCCGTAGACCTCAGCCTTATCGGCGTCGTCTACGTTAGTTCGTCCAGTAGCTGCGGCAAGGCCTTCAAGCCGTGTAGCGCCTACTCGATCAAAAAGCACTGCCGGATCATTGCTTCCAGTAGCTTGAGCCAGAGTACCAATTACGCCGCTCTTATCTTTAACCAGTTGGCCGCCAACAATAGTAGCTGACTCAAACTCCTGCATGACGTGCCGTTTAGTTGCTCGGGCAACAAAGTCAGCAAGCGAGTCAGGGCTCTGAGGATTAACAGTACCAGTAGCAATAGCATTCAAGGTATCAAGGTAAACTTGGCTTTCGACGTCAGCACGTTGAGCTTGGCTTAGCGTGATCTGAACGTCATCAGAGTTGCCTTGGAAATTAACGGCCTCGGCAACATCTGCCTTAAAGCTCTTACCCATCTGCTCCATGGTGCTCTTCATACGAGACATCGAGTAAGCCGACTCACCGCCATCATCCGACATAATAGACATGGGGTTTATCAGCCCACCTACGACTCTACTAACGTAGTCTTGGGGGTCAGGGGTTGAGGTATCTTGCAGGGCGGTGGACAGCTGTTGCTGCCCCAGTGCCATTCGTTTGATGGTACGGGGCTGCAAGAACTGAAGCCCGTCAAAAGGAGTACCATCGTCTTTCAAATAAGTGTGTTGCTTAGGATCCCAACGGCCACCTACCGATTCCACGGCAAGCGCAGTAGTCTGCGCAGCGCCATAGTTATCTCCGAAAGCTTTCAATCGAAGCTGACGGGTAAGTTGTGAGTCGTTAGGGACCAAGAGGCTATCCCACATAGCGGAAATGCCCATAGCATCCTTAGGATCTGACACAGGCTCACCGGGCTTGATCCTTGCAAAGACCCTGCCCGTGTAGTTTAGCGCAGCCTCAGGAATTACAACAGCAAGACTATCACTTGCTGTGTTCACTAGTTTTTTGCCGGGCCCTGTAGCCCAGCCTTTAGCAAGCATACTCCACAGGGTGCTTGCGGCAGCAGGGTCGTCTTTAAAGGAACGCCCGGCCAAAGTCATGTCGGCAATGTAGCCAGCAAGAATCTTTTCTTCGGAGCTAAGGGTATCGCCTTTTTCGATTAAATACTGCTGTACGTCGTCCCATGTATCGTAGTCACCAACCGCATAAGGCAAAGCTCCTCCAAGTAGTCCTTGAATTTGCTGCTCGCTCGGGTTAGTCGACAGACCCGAAGTTTTTCGGGCAGTCTCAGTACTAACAAAGTCGGCGCTGGAAAGAGTATCTATCCAGATACGTTGCTTTGATAATTCAGGTCCGCTACGTACAAGGGCATTTCGTGCCCCGGCAATGTTATCGAATATTTTTTGGAACGGGGTGGCATCAGCGCCGTACATCAGGGGAGTGATGAAATCAGTTCCCGGTTGAACCCGTCCCATTTTTTCAAAGTCAAGGTCTCGTGTTGTCTCAGGACCAGCCAAAAGCCAGAGCTGAGACATCATATTATCGAGACCAGTAGTATTAAGGGAGTTGGAGGATACCGCAGCAGCAAACACAGGCTCGGACGCCTTCAATTGCTGAGCGCGGATACTCTCTAAGATAGCTTCGCGCTTTACAGACCATTGCTCGTCAGTCATGTTAGGCTCTAAGCTAGTACCAATGGCAGCTACTTTGCCTAACCATCCTGCCTGCTGAGCTTCAGCGGCTGTCAGAGGGACAGCATCGCGGGCTGCAATGAGGATATCAATAGATGAAGCGTTATCGCCCCGGTTCGCTGCTTGTTTAGCAGCTTCCAAAGAGTCGTTAACCAACAGATCGGCAACCTTATCGGCTACTCGGTCGGTGGTGAGGTTGTTGACTCCTGTATTTTCTTTCTTCCACGTACCAACGCGCACAGCAAACGTGGCCATAGCGTCGTTACGTCGGTCTTCTTTTTCTGTAGCACTAAAACCGGAAAGCCCGTAAGCTTGGTTCATCGCCTGAAACGGATCATTGCTGTCAAGCTCGACAGTTTCCTTCATAAGGAATGACTGCCAGTTAGACGCCGCTTCTGCTTTAGCTTCTTGAATTTCAAAGGTCCTGAGACGGCCTTGACCAGCCTCAACCATTTGACCAGCTTGCTGAACGAACTTATTAGCCCAGTTCTGTGCAAGCTTTTGCTGCTGAATCGAAGACAATCCAGCGAAGTCGGCTTGGTGGTACTCTAAAAATGCCTCGGTCATGCTCTGCATTACGTCATCATCATCAATAGAGAAGCCGTTGTCAGAAGCAAACTGCAAAATAGCAAGAGGATTATAAGTACGGGTAGACCGACCTTCCGCATCAGTTGTTCTTGTAAAGAACCCGTCCTTTTCGAGGCGGCTCTGGAACTTCTGGTGGGATTCCTTAATTAGTTGATCAGTTTCTCTATTAACCTTACGGCTAGTAGCGCTATCAAGTTGCTGTTGGGTATCTCGAATAGCACGCTGAGCATCGTAGGGTTCCATGTCATTACGGAACTGCTCAATAATTCTCAGCTCTTCGGTATCTACCCCGTTAGCATTCAAGAGATCGGCATTTAACTGCTGCCGGAGATCTTCATAACTGAAATCTCGGACAGACTGAATCGCCGCAGTACGAGCCTTATCGAACCGCTTGCCTGCCGTGCCACGGCTAGGCAGCCTACCGCGCTTATTGCGATAGTCGTTCATAAGCTTGAGAGACTCTTGAGCAACCTCGTCCTTATCCATATTGGCATCGTTAAGGGCTGCAATCTCTCGCTCGATCTTGTCGATTTCCAAGTGACCTTGGGCATCTCTTGCTTTCATGATGGTTTGGTCTGCTTCAAGAAAGGCAGAAATGCCTGACGCAGCAGCACCAAGAATCTGACCCAAGGGGTCAACGCCTGAGAGGCCAGTGCCTGTACGGGACTGACCTTGGACGAAGCGTCCAGCCTTACCTCCTGAGGTGCTGCCTATTCCTCGCTGAGAAACAGACAGCCTATCAAATTGACGTCCGGTGCCGAGGTCTTGGACTCCGGGGCGGACGTATCTATTATCTTGTGGTTGTTGGAATTGGCTCATTCGTAGAAGTACCCATGGGCTGTGCCTGCCGCTGAACCAATACCCGAGATAAGGGCACCAGTGTTACGGGCAGAACTGTTATCGTAGAAGGTACCTTGCTGTCCTCGGTAGAACCGAGTAGGGACGAATGATTCATCGCCCCGCGAAGCCAAAGCTTTCTTGCGAGTCTCCTGGAGATTTTGACGCTGCAGGTTATTCTGCCTATTCGTATCATCCGTTGCTTTGGCTAGTTCAGCCGTCTGCAAATTAGAGAGACGATCAATCATTGCAGACTCAACTTGGACGTCAGACTGCATAGTACGCGTCTTAATAATTTCGGAGTTTTCGTTACTCTTCGTAATAAGATCCGAGCGCTTATTCTTTTGCTCGATTTGAAGGGACTCGGCATTAGTAAAGAGCTCACGCAATGAGTTGCGCTCAATAGCTCTGTTCTGCCGAGCAACTGCTCGTGCTTTTGCGGCACCAGCAATATTTGATTGGATAACCTGCGCTTCAGCGTTGTACTGCTGCTGGTTAAATTGGTCAAGGGCTGCTTGGTTGCGCTGAGCTTCTTGAGCACTAGCGGATCGGGCACCAGCTACGGAACCCATAACCTTACTGCCAATAGCCATGACGGCTAGTTCAGGTCCGGCCATCACAGGCCTCCTTTCTTCATGTTGCCCCAGCTCATCAGCCTGCCTTTACGGACAGGCTTGTAGGTGGGGGTATCTCTCCGGGCTGCGCCGGAGGTACAAGTTTCAATAATCATGGCGCTGCGACGGTCGTCGTCAGCCCACATCTTCTGTTCTTCTTTGACCGCCTTGGCTTCATTGGCTGCGATCACCGCATCCACATCCACGCCGAGCATGTCGGTGTAGTAGGATACGGCGTGGGCCAGAGCGTCCACACGGTCATCGTGCTTGAGTGCGCCACGTTGGTCAGTCAAGCGGGTAATCTGCAGCTGATTGGTCTTGTCCTTGAGGGCCCGAGGGTCCATGACAAGCCGCTGCGTAGCGATCACAGGCTCGAGGGTGTCGAGGAGGCGTCGCTCCTTCTGACCCTGAACCCTGAACTCCTCTACCCCTACCTGTCCGCATACGCGTTTGACGACAGGCTGGAGGAGGGATCCAAACATCCCGTCACCGAAGTTAGATTCGTAACGGATGAGTTTACATTTGTAGCGATAGGCAAGCTGGGCGATCGTATGAAGTGTCTCTTCATCGTAGCCGCCGGGGATGCCAATCATTTCGTGGATACAGATGTACCCAGTGGGGGTGGCCGAGGCCACACATAGTCCTGTCTCGTCCGAGCCGCGCCCTGAGGGGTCAACGTGCAAGGTCGTGACTAAGTAGTCCTCCAGTTCGTCTGACCGGTACATGGGCTTGTAGGCCTTGTCTCCGGCCATCCCGAAGGTGGCAAAGTCAACAGGGGTGGACCGGGCATGCTGCACCTTCTGGTGGAACATATCCAGCCCGACGTCCGTGCACACAATGTTCTGCAGCTTGAGCGGGTACTTCTCATCATCAGCGAGAGAGGTATCCAGCAGGAACTGCAGGGCATAGTTGGCAGGGCCGATCTTGGCGTACCGCCCCATGAGCATCTCCTTATCGAAGCGCTCTGGCTGGGTGGCATCGCCGGGGTCAGCGTCCAGTTCGTCCATGCGTTCCATGATCCACGGTGCGATGTTCTCCGTACGGGAGGGGATCGTTGGGTCAGGGAACTCAGCAGGGAACTTGACGAAGGGGTAGCCAGTGGTGGCTAGTTTGTTATAGTTAGAGTCACGAGTGTGAGGGGTGCCGAGGAAAACAACACGCCCACCCTTGTTACGGATGGACTCAAACTCGTGGATGCGGCCCAGCAGTTTGTCGCGGGCCTCTTGCGTATCACAGTTACCACGGACCTCAAGGTCATCGCCGATGATATAGTCGGCGTGCTTACCGACGATCTGAGACATAATGCCTGCAGCTGAGATCGACTTGTCCTGACCAACCTGAATGCGGGCACTCGAGTTAAAGGCCAAGGCGTTGTCGATGTCATCGTCGCCGGGGAGGAGGTGGCTCATGAAGGGGACCACGGCAAGGATCTGCCGGGTCATGCTCATAAAGTCAATAGCCTTCTGAGCGGTAGCCGACGTCACGAGGATCGTGGCATTGGGGTCACGGAGCAACCACCATGACGCCATGACAGAGGTGAGTACGGACTTACCCGTACCACGGCCTGCTGCCAAGATCATGTCGTTGCTGTGATTCTGGAGTGCCTCACAAATGCCATACTGAATAGGGGTCGGCTCGCCGTATCCCATATACTTCATGACGTAGTAGGCGTAGTTGCGGAGATCTTCCACAGCCTCCTCCGGCACGTAGTCGGGGATCAGGTCGTGGTTGATCCTGTTTAGTATATCAGTCATTTGGTCTCCTAAGGAAAGACGAAGGCAGCCCGCTAAGGCAGCCCTCGTTAATTATGCTTTTTTGATTTTGAACGGAGCGTCACCCATGGCGGCTTGAATCCGCTGGGTCTGCTTCTCATTCATCTCA
>VMHT01024429.1_pt1 | contig 10551 bp, 14 predicted proteins | sample 4693611 | NCBI WGS metagenome assembly VMHT01 (sample SAMN12280063, study PRJNA550983) | marine metagenome | isolation source: seawater sampled from same location over 5 years 0.02-0.2 micron viral filtrate | place: USA: collected off the coast of southern California halfway between the port... ...
ATTTTAGATCTATCAATATGAGGATGATATTCTCTAATCTGCTCTCTTCTTTGATCTAATATTTTAGAAGCATTTACTTTCTTTGTAGACTGGTTAATGTAGTATTCAGGTATATCAATCCCTACAGCTTTACTAGCTCCAAGCTCTATTCCTCCAAAGCACTGTATTCCTAAATAGCATCCTACGTCCATAATAGTTTTATCCTGTAATGATATCTTATGCTTTGATAATATGTATGCTGCTAATTTAATATCGTGTTTTAATTTATTAACCTTTTCTTTAGGTATAGGAGAGTATTCAAACTCCCTATAAGCATTCCTCCAATTAGACTTAACACGCTCTCTCCAACCTTCTACTATAGGTAAATCATACCCATTAGATAATTTAAAACTTTTCATATCTTATCTATAAACTTTTTTAATTCATTATTAAAATTAATATGAGACTTTTCTTTACTATGTTTTTTAAACTCTCTTCCTTTATTAGAAAAAGATTTATCTTCTAAAAAATTCTTATAAGGATTATAATCATAAAGAGTATACCTATTATTCTCTATGCAGACTAAACCTTCTAAAACAAACTGGTTAATATCATATCCTTTTTGTTTCATATAGTTTGCAGCCATCATTACAAAAGTATCGTCAAGTCCGTACGAACCTAAAGAGACTGGAATATTAATAAATCTTAAAAGATTTTTAGAAAAGATATTAAACCAACCTCCTCCAAACTTAATAGGGTTAATAACTCTAATATTAATTTCGTTACTTACTAAACTATCAAAAGCTATCTTGTTAACTCTGTAAGGGTCTAAGGTTTTAAAGAACTCATGATCTTCTTTTATATAGTTTTTATTAGTTAAACCATCCCAAGAGCTATCCCATAGCCGAACAGTTTCAAGAGATATTATACTATATTTATTTTCTATCTGACTGAATAGCTGTACTAAAGAATTAAAGGCTAAGTTAGGAAAATATACATCTAAATCTAAATACATTAAAAAATCTGAGTCTAAATTATCGTTAATGCTATTTCTTCTTTTATCATTAATACCTAAACAGTTATTATCTTCGCTAATATCAAATACATTTTTATAAGTCCAATCGTTAACTTATCTATAAAAAATTCTTTTGATATCTTACTCTTATCCCAGTCAATAAAATATTCGTTTAAGTTTAGAGTTACATCTAAAATAATATTTATTTGATCTTCAACAAAGAAGTAGCTTTCTCTTAAAGAGTTACATAATCTTTCTAACTGATCTATCTCTCTAGGTAGACAGTGGATAGTTATTTGTAATGTTTTTATTTTATTATCTCCCATTGTAGAGCTGTGTCTTCGTTTATATCTTCGAGTACCTCTTTACCTATTAAGTCTTTAAAATGACTTGCGCAGATACCACTTGCAGGTCGTTTACAAATAATATCCGTTTCTTTTAATACTGTACCTTTCGTTAAATTACTATTAGCATATACTGATCTTCTAGCATTCCTCTGAGATATCATTTCAGTTGGTATACATCTTTTAATACTTTCTCCTAATACTTCATTTAGTATATTTAGATTATATTTAAACTTTCTTAAATCATCTGGATCCATAGCATGATAGTGATCATTACCTTGAAGAGTTTTATCTAACGTAAAATGTTTTTCAATCCATACAGCACCTTTAGCATAAGCAGCGGAAAGTATTACCATACTATCATCAGGTAAAGTATGGTCAGAGTACCCTAATTCATATCCTAACAGTCTTAAGTCGTCTAACATATTTAGATGAGCATTAATATTTAACGTAGGGTAATTTAATATACAATGAAGTAAAACTATATCTGAATTACCTTCATTCTTAATAACCTCTACAGCTTTTCTTACTTCAACTATATTCGATGCTCCAGTAGAAAGCAAAATCTTTTTATTAGTCTTAGCTATTTTTCTTAATAGAGGATAGTTAGTAATGTCTGAGGAAGATATTTTATGTATGTCAACTATCTTATCTAAATACTCTACAGCATCTAAATCGAATGGAGTAGACATAAAGTCTACATCTACTTCTTTACAGTATCTACTAAGTTCTTCATATTCTTTCTCTCCAAATAAGTCAAACTTTTTAAATAGATCAAACTGATTGGTTGTAGATTCTTTTGTTGTATCCCAATATGAAGGTGAGTTAACAGAAGCTATCTTATTAGCTTTGTATGATTGAAACTTAACAGCATCTGCTCCTGCTTCTTTAGCTTCTCTTATCATTAGTTTAGCAGCATCCATTAGAGATATATTTTCTTTAGTAGCTATATCATAATAGTTAACTCCAATTTCTGCTATAATGTAACCTTTTTTCATATTATACTTTCTAATTCTTTTACGTCATCTATTGTATGAATATCTAACCAATCGGTTAGAACTACTCCATTATAGTTTACTTTACCTTTATGCTTCTTAACTTTCCTCTTAAGTACCTGTATAGCCCCATTATTAATCATAGAACTATCTACAGTATTAACTTGCCATAGGTCTTCACTGATAAGCATCTCTATACATTCATCTATTTTATCTGAGGTCATTTGAGGAGAGTTAGCTTGTAAAACAACAATAACATCTTCGTCATCTAATTTACCTAAATGTTTATCCGTATGGTTAATAACTTTTTGAGTCCAGACTTTATCATCTGCTAAATGTTTTGGTCTATCTATACAATTTAAATTATAGTTTTTACCTATTTCAAGTACCTTATCAAAGTCTGAGTTAATAAATATATTATCTGGAGTTAGGTATTTACTTCCTAAAGCTGCTTTAATAGTGTACTCAACTAGAGGTACTCCTTTAAGAGGGTAAACATTTTTATGTTTCAATCTCTTAGAACCTTCTCTAGCAGGTATGATTGCTATTATCTTCATTTCTCAGCAAAAATTATAATATTGTTATCTCCAGCATACTCCGCTAAAGCTATCTTAAATCCTACTTCTTCAATTAGTCCATCTATATCAATCAACTTAGGTATGTCTTGAGATACGTTAGTCTTTTTAAGTTTAAAAGTATGTACATGAGGAGTACCGCCCATCCAGTTACCTGTATCTGCCCACCATCTCTTACAGCTATAAGAAGGTAAGTTAAGAGCTAAAATACCATCAGTAACTAAGTTAGAGTAAATATCTTCTAAAACTTCTTTTAGGTTAGGAATATGTTCAAAAGTATGAGAAGAAAATATAAAATCTATATCGTATTCGACTTCTTCTAAAGATTTATACCTAACTGGTCTACCATAGTAATCAGTTTCTTCTATATCAACTATATCTAAATGACTTGAAATAGGTCTTTGTGAACCTCCGAAATCAATTCCTTTTAAATCTTTATTAAATATAAGATCGATAAAAGTTTCTTTATAGGTAAATACTCCTTTCCATCTCCATCCGCCTAGCTTATTAACTAATTGAAAGTGTCGGATATTATAATTATTTGTTTTAGGTTCAGCATCATATAAATCATTTATAAACTGTGCATAGTTACCGCTATAACCAATTAACATATCGTTTATATATTCTTGAGACTTTAAATACTCTGGAGTGATTGAATCTAAGTTTGCCATTTTAAAATGCTTTAATAAGTTTTGGTTTTCTGTTACCTAAGTTTCCTTTAAGGTATTCGTCTACTATTTTATCTTTATATAATTTATAAATAAGACTTAAATGATGAGGTTCAAAATCTTTTATAAGCCAGTTCTTTCCACTAGTCTTTTGTCTTTGAAGTTGTATATCGTTATTATTTAAAATCATTCTTAATAACGTAACAGCATCTTTAGCTGACTGGACTACAGTATCAGCACATACTTCGTGCATAGTTTTACCTTTAGAGAGTATAGGAACAGTTTGATGTAATATATCTCCTGCATCAGGCTCATTAATAATCTGATGAAAAGTTGATCCAACAAATTGAGGCTGTAAATTGTAAAAGGGCCAGAAAAGAGTTGCTGAACCTCTATACCAAGGTGATAAACCTAAATGAAGATTAATTCTTAGACGAGGCATTACTTCTATCAAATTATCACCTATTAAATTAGTTCCAAATATAAAACATACATCAGGATCTTTATCTATAATAAATTGTTTAGTTTCTTCTGAGTTTAATGTTGACGGGGTAGTTCTTAATACCTCACAGTACTTTTCATATATATCAGTTTTCTTTTCCTGATAATATAATCTCTCTACTTTATCACGTTTATCAAAATGCTCTTTATATAACTTTTGAATATCTTCTGGCCATATATCAATTAAGTTTTTATTTCCTTTTACGCTGCTGCCAGGTATAGTTGGTTCCCTTTCCATAATAACTACACCGCATACGTCAAAGTTTTTTAAAATATGCTCATGTACAAATACATGACGAGAATGACTCCCAGAAAATAATAATACTTTCATAGTATAAGATTTTTACTTTTAAGAATATTAAGAGAATAAATTAAATCGTCAATAGGTATACCTGATTCTTTTTGAATATCAAATAATGATTTATCTCCATCACACCCATAAGACAGCCATGAGATACTATCTAAAACTTTACCACTACTGTTAGAAGTATACTCATGATTTAAATGATCTTTAACAGCTAAAGGTTGTGCAATAGTTCCTCCAGTTTCCGGATATATGTCTCCATATTTTGAGAGCATAAACTCACATTCATTAAATTTTCTTTTATATTTACGATCTAGTTCTAAGTAACTAATAGCTTTTAAATACACATCTAAAGTTAATTTAAGATTAGATGAAGATATAAAATCTAAATTATCTAAAGAAGTATGGTACTCATCATATTCGTAGTACTTTGATTTAGTAATAGTAGCAGTAGGTATCTTAAAAGCAGGAGAGGAGTACTGTCGTTCATCACTACCTATAGGTTCAAATTTATAACTAATATAATCTTCATCTTTTAACGCAAACATAATAGCTTTATCTAAACTAGAATCTCTCTTAAAGGTAGATTTAAAACCTAACTTGCCTGGTCCTGCTACGCAAGAAGCTACTAATCCAAATTTAATATTGTTAGTTCTATTTTTCCATAACCAAGAAATAGCTCCTATAGTTTCCGGAATTAAAAGTAACCTATATGAATAATAAGTATTCATTCTAGATAATTGGTCAAAGAGAAAACAACTTAGAACTACTCCGGAAAGATTATCATTAGCTAAAGAGGGATGACATATATAAGAAGAAATTAAAATCTCTTTATCTGTTTCTCCTTTTTTTAAAGCTTCACCGTAAACCATCTTTCCATTATAATTTAAGCTGCTGTCAATAAAAACATAATAAGTTTCATCTTTATCTAACTTTAAAAAGTTATTATATGAAATACAGAATCCCCAATCTCTTTTATTATAAGTTACTTTTTTATCTATAGGAATAGAGTAACTAACTAAATGTAGATTTAAATCTTTAAAGTTAATTATTATGTTACCTTTCGAATCTTTCACCCATGCTTCATTAACATTCCATTCAGGAGGTACTGTCCAATCATAAACCTTTGTACTGCTGGTGATACTTTTAACTTCAAAAGGATATATTTCTCTTAATATTTCTAAAGACTTTTCATTTTCTTTACCTGAAATACTTCTATTAAGAGGAAATAATTTATTTAAGTATTCGTCTATCCTTTTAATCATCTCTTTCTTTACTTAAAGAATTACTATGTTGAAAGTACCTATACAGAGGAATATTAAGATACTCTATTTTAAACTCTTGATTAAACCTTTCTAACATATCTATATCTTCATTGATACGTAAATGAGCACCCCAGAAGCCTAAATACTCTAATATATCTGCTCTATATAAAATACCGCAAGCTAGAGGATAATCTTTTTGATTCTTCTTTTTTAAAACATTACCTTTAAAGTCTACTTCTAAATAATCACAAGCAACAGCTTCAGAGTTATTATACCTAGCCCAAAGAAATAAACATCTTAAAAAATCTTTATGAACATAATCATCTGCATCTACTCTAACTAAATATTTACCTAATGCTTGCTTTCCTCCTGCTGCACTACTAGCTCCAACTCCTATATTAGTAGGATTAAATATAACGTTTACTTTAGGGTTAGTTATATATTCTAATAGAATATTTTTAGAATCATCTGTAGAGTTATCGTCTACAATTATAATTTCATAACTATCAAAGTTTTGATTAAGAAGAGATTTAATACACCTTCTTAAATACTTCCCGTAATTATAATTTGTAACAATTACTGATATCTTCATATTATATTCTTTTTATTTTACCTTCTTCAATCATTTTAGAAAGATACGTTCTTTCTTTAGAAGGTTCATGATCCTTACGAGTAGGATCGTTATAAACATTCTTTCTATTTTCGAAAAAATGAACTGATTCATATTTAGAATCATAAGTATCGAATCCATGAATATAAACCTCATCAAAATGATTAACTATAAAATGTATACCAACTACTCCAGTTGACGGCCACTTAGGAGAAAAATCAACTATAGTATTGATATCGTCTTCATAAGCCGGAGGTATAAAATGTATTCGGTTATAATGAGCAGTCACAGTATTAGCTAAGTTACTATCAAATTTAAATTTAGGAGTAACTATAAAAATACCTTTATACTCATTATGTCTTTGCATAGCAAGCTCTACTCTTAAGTCACTCGCTATCCAATAATCACATCTTGACCCAACAGACTTTTTATACTTAGCTATAGCATCGGTACCGTCATCTAATTTATGACCTCTGTTTATTCTTATAACCGCATCGAACTTATCTGAGTCTATCACTTCTCCTAATTCAGTCTCTAATGCTGATGGTCCGTTTCCTATCAATATTACTTTGCTCATTATCCTAATCCTTGCCAGGTTGCTCCTTTATTTGTAAAATAATGGTTAACCTCTATACCTGGAGTATAAAAATAGTTTAAACCTTTACTAACTATTTCTTTAGCCCAGTATCTATCTTCTTTACCAGATAATTTTTCATCGAATGGAAAATCTTCTAATACCTTTTTTGTATAAAAGCAAAAAGCATTATGAAGAAATAATCTGTTTTCAATTTCTGAAAACATATTCGTTTGTTGTTTATCATTAAAATGACTCCAAATATATCTTTTAGTAATCTTTTTACCTCTAAAGATCGGTATTTGATTACCGAATACAGCTACATTACTCTTTAAAGACTCTTTTACTAAATCTAAATTAAGTTTAGTTATTTGTGAATGTGCTGAGAGTATTAATATAGTATCGTTAGAGCATTTAGTTACTCCTAAATTTAAAGCTTTACCAGGAGTATAATCATCTATCGAATACGTTTTAATATTATATCTATCGAAAAGGGAAACTATCTTCATAGAATCATCTTTAGATTTATTGTCTACAATAATGATCTCAGGATCTTTAATGTAATCTACTACTGACTGTATAGCAAATCCTATATAATCAGCTTCATCTCTATTTCGTATAATTACGCTAACCATTAAAAATATTCTTTAAAGTATTAAAATCAATAGCTTGATCTGGATCGCTTATAGAGTTAACCGGATTTGGATGTGCTTCTATAATTAATCCATCAGCTCCTATAGCTAATGCTGCTTTAGAAACAGGAGTAACAAAATTACGGTATCCAGTAGCATGACTTGGATCATATATAATAGGTATATTAGTAAACTCTTTTAAAGCTGGTATCATCATTAGATCTGGTGCCCATCTTGTAGAGCTAAAGATATGTCTATACGATGGCATTCCTACTACCCCTCTTAAACATATAGCTACATTTTTATTACTTCCTACTAATATTCTTTCTACAGCTCCTAATATTTCATCTAATGTACCCCAAGTACCTCTTTTAAGAAGCACAGGTATATTTTGTTTGCCTAAAGCATCTAATAGAGTATAGTTCTGAAAGTTACGAGTACCTACTTGAAAAATATCAGCTACCTCGCCTACTGTGTCTATCATTCTAGCATCCATAACTTCAGTAACGATAGGAAGACCTGATTGTTTTTTAGCTTCTTTCAAAAGCTCTAAACCTTCTTTTCTCATTCCTTCTTTCCAACCATTAGTTTCTTTAGTAATAGGAAAAGTACAAGGTTTATACGCACCAGCTCTTAATGCATCAGCACCGCATTCTTTTATTTGTTTTGCTATCTCTATAATTGATTCACCTTCTACAGAGCATGGACCAGCTATCTTAAAATACTTCCAGTTAAACTTTTCATTTAAGTCAATAGATATATTTAACTTATCCTGATCTTTAAGAGATTGTATATAACTATTCATTGTAATATTTTTTTACTTCATTTAAATCTTCTTCGGTATGTATATCGGTTGCAGTCTCTTTCATACATCCTATTCTATAACTTACCTTACCTTGCCTTAAAAAATTATAATTAAATAATCTCATTGCACCGCTTCTTCTATAATCTTCATCAATAGTAATTACGTCGTCGTATTTATTTTCAATCATATAGTTGACGCAATCGTCAAAAGTATTAACTCTATTAGGATTATCAGGCTGTAAGCCTACTACGATGTCGTACTCTTTATCCAACTGTTTATTAATAACATACTCATAAACGTCTACTACCTCAGTATCACCACAGAGCTCTTTCGGACGTCTCAAAAACATTACTTCATGCTTATTACATAGTTCTTCAATAGTATCACTTTCAGAAGAAACTACTACATCTACATCATACTTACTCTTATAAGCATAATTAACTGAATGAATAAACATAGGTATGCTATCAATTTTTCTAATGTTTTTATTTTTTAGTCTAGTTGAATCTAATTTAGCAGGTATAATAGCTAGTATCTTCATAATTTATTTATTGACCATTTATAAGCTTTAGTTTGTCCTTCTACTGTCATTCCTCCAGTATGTGGGGTAACTATAATATTCTCACCTTCATTCATAGCTTTAATGATAGGAGAGTTAGTTAAATCTCCAAACTCATCTTCTATAACATCAGTAGCGTAACCAGTAAGATTTCCTTTAGATAAAGCTTCTACTATATCTTTTTCATTTACTATTTCACCTCTTGACGTATTAATAATATACAAATTTTTATTCGATAAAGCAAGCAAATCTTTATTTATTAAATGATAAGTTTCAGTAGTTACGTGTACGTGTAGAGAAATAACATCACATACTTTTACCATTTCTTCTAAAGAAGTTTGACTTACATCTACATAAGGGTCGTATATGTAAGTATTAGCTTCAAAAGCTCTACAAAACTTTTCCATCATCTTACCTAATCTTCCGTAACCTACTATCCCTATATTTAAATCTTTAACTTGTCTCCCTAAAAATCGAGTATAATCCCAATAGTAATTAGAAACATGATCTTTACTTTTAGGTATGCTTCTTAATAAGGATAACATTAAACCGAAAGCTAACTCTGATGTAGAAGGTAAGCTGTTGATTAATATCATATCATTTTTATGACATTGTATATCTATATTACTATTAAAACAATATTCTTGGTCTATATGGTTTAGTCCTGTTGAGCAAGAATTAATAGTCTTAACTTTAGTTCCGTTTAGTAGTTCCTCATCTATAACAAAAGACTGTTGATTAGGATTACAAACTAAAGTATTTATATTATTATTTAAGATAAACTCTCTAACTAAAGCTTTATTACCTTTTTCAAAATAAAATACTTCCCCTTTAGTTTCTAATAAATCTGTTACTCCTTCTAAATGCTTAACGGGTGTTATAACTCCTATTATTCTATTCATAAAGTATCGTAATAAGCATTCTGCTTCTCCTGGCGTTTAATATCTTTTGAATGGTATAATGCAAAAGCTTCTTCGGTAGGAAGAGGAGCATAAGTTTTAAATCCTTCTAATACCTCATGTACTTTATTTTTCCATTTAATATCAGGTAAGTTTTTCCATATACGCCATTGATAATCAGGCCAGTTAATCCATCCATCTTCGTTAATATTCCATTTCCAATTATTAATATGTTCTTGAGTTAAACCTTCTACAGTATTAACTCTAGGAACTAAATAAACTTCATTAAGAGGATTTGATTCTAATAAGACTGGTAGAAACTTTAATAATGTTTCATTAGGAATCTCATCAGCGTCTATTTGAAAAATGTAATCACCTGAGCATAAAGAAGTAAGTTGATTTTTCCAATCAGCAAAATGTCCTTTGAATTCTTTTTTATGCCAGCTAAATTCTCCGTTAACCGATTTAGCTCTTAAAAATTCCTCTACTGCAGCCCATCCATTCTCGTAGTCATATAAAACAACGATTTCATCTTCAGTTCTTTTATGTTCCAAAAGAAATGTAATTAAATTTTGAATCTCTACGAATTCATTACAAACAGTAACTGCATAACTTATTTTCATATTATTCAACAGAGAAAAATCCTATATATTCTAAAGCATCCATAAAATCTTTCTTTTTAAAATGTTTAACATTCTTCATATCCATTTTATGAGTCTGATCTTCAGCTACTTTTTTATCTTCCTTTTGTAAAAGTATAGCTTTAGCTGCTGCCCATTTCCAATCCTTTTTATTAGTTCCATCAATAAATACCATTCCTCTTTGA
>VMHT01033992.1_pt1 | contig 10551 bp, 10 predicted proteins | sample 4693611 | NCBI WGS metagenome assembly VMHT01 (sample SAMN12280063, study PRJNA550983) | marine metagenome | isolation source: seawater sampled from same location over 5 years 0.02-0.2 micron viral filtrate | place: USA: collected off the coast of southern California halfway between the port... ...
CAAGTGGAAATATTACAAACACAACAGATTTCTACCACTTTACTGTAGATACAGATACTGCTACAAGTGGAAGTGAATCAGGAGGAGGAGAGAATTGCTCGGCAGGTCCGGCAACTCTAACAGCATAATGGCAGGAATAAGCGCATCAACATTAAAAACACAAATAAGAAACTATACAGAAGTTAGTTCTACAGTGCTATCTGATAGCATTATAGAAAACATTATTTTAAATGCACAATATAAAATTTTTAGAGATGTACCAATTGATGCAGATAGAAAAACATCCACAGGTAATTTTACAGCAGGAACAGGAACTGTGACTGTACCAGCAGGAGCAGTATTTATTAGAGCGGTGCAGGTTTACACTGCAACTGGATCTACTTATACTGGTGCTAATACTTATTTAGAAAAAAAAGATTTAACATTTTTAGAAGAATATATTTCAGCAACTACATCTACAGGCACACCAAAATATTATGCTATGTTAGATACAGGAGCAACAGGAGAAAGCTCATCAAACTCTGGATCTATAATTGTATCACCAACACCAAGAGATACATTTGCATATAAAATACACTATAATGCTGTGCCAAGTATATTTGAAAATACTGACACTAATTATATTAGTATGAATTTTCCTAACGGTTTATTATATGCTTGTCTAGCAGAAGCTTTTGCTTTTTTAAAAGGACCTATGGATATGCTTCAATTATATGACGCAAAATATAAAGAAGAAGCTCAAAAATTTGCATTAGAACAAACAGGTAGAAGACGAAGAGACGATTATACAGATGGTACAATTAGAACAAAAATTGACTCTGCAACACCGTAAAAATAAATGGAAAATTAATTAAGAAAAGAGTATAACAAATTATGGCATCAACATTTACAGATCTTGGTATAGAAAAAATGGCAACTGGCGAGAACGCCGGAACTTGGGGAGATAAAACTAATACCAATTTAGAAATAGTAGAAAAAGCAATTGCTGGTTATGTAGAAAAAGCAATAACTAGTGGTGGAACAACAGCATTAACTATTACAGATGGGGACTCTACAGAATCTACATCAGTAGCACGTCACGCTGTTATAAAATTAACAGGTACGATAACAGGAAATTCTATTGTAACTGTACCAGATTCAATTGAAAAAGTTTACATTGTAACTAACGGCACATCGGGTGCTTACACTGTTCAATTTAAAACAGCATCAGGAACGGGTATTACTTTCGGTGTATCAGAAAAAACTACAAGACTAGTTTATTCAGACGGAACAAATCTTGTTGATGCAGGATTTGGTGGATCTCTTGATTTAGAAGGAAGAGAATTAGTTTTAGATGCTGATGGTGATACAACTATTACAGCAGACACAGATGATCAAATAGATATTAAAATTGCAGGAGCAGATGATTTTCAATTTACAGCAAATACTTTTACAGCACAATCAGGTAGTAGTATTGTTGTACCAGAAAGTGGACTTACTTTTGGAAGCACAGCAATTACTTCAACTGCAGCAGAACTTAATTTATTAGATGGTGTTTCAGGATTAGTACAAGCAGACCTAACTAAACTTGCAGCTGTTGATTCAACTGCAGCAGAATTAAATATTGTTGATGGTGGAACTTCAGCTACATCTACAACAGTCGCTGATGCGGATAGAGTTGTATTAAATGATAACGGCACAATGGTGCAAGTTGCAGTTACGGATTTAGCTGCATACTTTGACGATGAAATTACAGCTATGCCTAATCTTGTTACAACTGCTGCTACAACTGTTGGAGCATTAAACTCAGGATCAATTACTTCAGGTTTTGGAACTATTGATACAGGATCTTCTACAATTACAACAACAGGATTAATTAGCGGTGGTTCATTAGATATAGACAATGTTTTAATTAATGGCACAACAATTGGTCATACTGATGATACTGATTTAATTACATTAGCAGATGGTGTTGCAACAGTTGCAGGAGAAATTTCTGTAACAACATTAGATATTGGCGGAACAAATGTAACAACAACAGCAGCAGAAATTAATTTAATAGACGGTGGCACTGCAAGAGGCACTACAGCAGTTGCAGATGCAGATGGTATTCTTCACAATGATGGTGGCACAATGAGAATGACTAGTGCTGCAACATTTAAAACATATTTTACAAGTGGTGTATCTTCAGCAGCAGATGATTTAACAGCTGGTGATTCAGCAGTTAATCTTACAACTTCATCAGGTGATATTACAATTGATGCAGCAGCAAATGATTCTGATATTATATTTAAAGGAACTGATGCTACTGCTGATATTACAATGCTTACACTTGATGGCAGTGATGCTGGATCAGCATCTTTTAATGACAAAGTTACAATCGGTGATGGTAAATTAGTTTTAAATTCAACAGCAGTTACATCAACAGCTGCAGAACTAAATTTACTTGACGGAGTATCAGGATTAGTACAAGCAGATTTAACAAAATTAGCTGCAGTAGATTCAACAGCAACAGAACTAAATATAGTTGATGGTGGAACATCAGCTACTTCAACAACAGTAGCTGACGCTGATAGAGTAGTATTAAATGATAACGGAACTATGGTTCAAGTAGCTGTTACAGATCTTGCTGCTTATTTTGATGACGAAATTACAGCAATGCCTAACCTTGTTACGACTGCCGCAACAACAGTAGGTGCATTAGATTCAGGATCAATTACTTCAGGATTTGGCACTATTGATACAGGTTCATCAACAATTACAACAACAGGATTAATTAGTGGTGGATCATTAGATATAGACAATGTTTTAATTAATGGAACAACAATTGGTCACACAGATGATACTGATTTATTAACAGTAGCAGATGGCTTGTTAACAGTTGCAGGAGAAATTTCTGTAACGACATTAGATATAGGTGGAACTAACGTAGCTTCTACAGCAGCCGAACTAAATATAGTTGACGGTAACACATCAGCTACCTCAACAACAGTTGCAGATGCGGACAGAGTTGTATTAAACGACAATGGTACAATGGTCCAAGTTGCAATGACTGATATTAAAGATTATATTGGTGGTGGTACATCATGGCAAGCAGTTAAAACAGGAGATTTTACAGCAGCAGCTGGACAAGGTGTATTTTGTAATACAACAAGTGCAGCATTTACTTTAACATTACCTGCAGGAAGTATTGGTGATGAAGTTTCATTTGTTGATTATGCAAGAACATTTGATAGTAACAATTTAACAATTGCTTCTAATGGCTCAGAAAAAATTCATGGGTCTACAGACAATTTAACTATAGCCGTAGAAGGTGCAGCTAACACTTTAGTATTTACAGACTCTACTCAAGGTTGGTTGCTGAAGAGTAAATAATGGCTGAATATAAAGATATACACGGCACGCCTGTCCGTAACAGCGCTGGAGATTTACCTGGTGCAAAAACTGGTGAACTTTTTTATGATAGTACAAATCTTGATTTTAAATATAAATTTCCAAATGTAACTTCAACTGGTGCGTGGAGAACTGCTAATAGTATGAATGAAGGAAGAGTACAATTATCAGGAGCAGGAATTCAAACTGCAGCAGTAGGTTTTGGTGGTTTAGACACTAGCAATAATAATTCAGCATTAACAGAGTTGTATGATGGAACTAGCTGGACAGAAGTTAATGATATGAATACAGCTAGAAGAGATGGGGCAGGAAATGGAACTCAAACATCAGCTTTAACATATGCAGGAAAAGATGCAAATTTAAAGACTGAAACAGAATCATGGAATGGTACAAATTGGACTGAAGTTAATGATTTAAGCACTGCAAGAAGATCTGTAGCAGGTGCGGGTGCTGATAGCACATCTGCATTAGCTTTTGGCGGTGAATCAACTGACGCACACGCAGAAACAGAAACATGGAATGGTACAAACTGGACTGAAGTTAATGATATGAATACTGCAAGACAAAGAGTAGGTGGGTTTGGAACAAATACATCAGCATTAGTCTTTGGAAATAACGTTCCTTCTGGTAACTCAACAGCGACTGAATTATGGAATGGTACAAACTGGACTGAAGTTAATGATTTAAATACTGGTAGAGGATATTCAGGTGCTGATGGCCCTAATAGTACATCTGGATTAGCAGCAGGTGGAGAAACATCACCAGGCACGGAAGTAGCTAACACCGAAGTATGGAATGGGACTAACTGGACAGAAGATGGCGATTTAAATACATCAAACCTTGGTTTAGCAAATGTAGGAACTGCATCATCAGCTTTAGCGTTTGGTGGATCTAATCCACCATCAGCGGAACTTGCTATAACAGAAGAATGGACAGGTGCAGGTGCAGACGTTGGAGCTTGGGCTACTAGTGGCAGTTTAAATATTGCTAGAGAAGGAAGCGCTGGTTTTGGAATTCAAACAGCAGCAGTTACTTGTGGTGGTGAAACACCTCCTATTTCAAATAAAACAGAAGAATATAATGGATCAACTTGGGCAGAAGGTGGTGATATGAATACAGCTAGAATTCGTCACGGAGGAGCAGGAACATTAACTGCAGGAATTATTTTTGCAGGACATGCCCCACCAGATGTTGTTGTTGCAGAAACTTACAATGGAACAAACTGGACAGAAGTAGGTGATTTAAATACTGCAAGAAATAGTTTAGCTGGAGCAGGAGCTCAAACTTCTGCATTAGCTTTTGGTGGTAAACCTGTATATAAAGATGAAACAGAAGAATATAATGGAACAAACTGGACAGAAGTTGCAGATTTAAATACTGCAAGAAATAGTTTACAAGGAGCTGGAGCAAATGCCGAGGCTTGTTTAGCTTTTGGAGGAGAAGTATCATCTCCCCCAGCAACAGCAACAAATGCAACTGAAAACTGGAATGGAAGTTCTTGGACAGAATTAAATAATTTAAACACTGCAAGATATGGAGCATATGGTTGTGGTACTATAACAGCAGCACTAATAACAGGTGGAATTGTTGGCCCAGGTACAATGCAAGGTAAGACTGAAGAATGGAATGGTGCATCTTGGGTAGAAGTTGCAGATTTAAGTACTGCAAGAGGAAGATTATCAATGGCTGGTACATCAACAGCAGCTGTAGCTTCTTCTGGTCAAACACCTTCAATTACTACTGCGACAGAAGATTGGAGTGGAAGTTCTGTCACAACTAAGGTATTAACAGATTAAGGAGGAAAAACTATGGCAAAAACATATCAATACTGTGTAGCAGAAAACTGGGGAAAAGGTTTTATTGATCACGATGAATCTACTAGAATTACGTTTGTAGGCTATCCTGGAAATGTTTGGCAAGTACCCGCATACAACAAACATGGTAATCTTTGGATTGCTAAAGTTGCAGGTGTTTTAAAAACAAAAGATGAAGCTCAAACTATTGTTACAGCAATTGTAGATGCACATAAAACAACTTGGGATAATGATAACGTTGAAGGTGAATCAGCTAGTAATAAAATTGCAAGAATAGGATCAAAACCAACTGATATAACATTAGTAGAATAAAGGTTTAAATGTCTGATTACAAAACTATACATGGTTTTACTGTAAAAAGTTATACTACGGATCCTGATAATCTTATTCAAGGACAAGTATGGTATGACAAAACTAATGAAGTATTACAACTTCAAGCAGCAGGTGCAGGTGCTTGGTCTACTGGTAATAATATAAATACTGGAAGAGACATGGCAGGTGGTGCGGGAATACAAACCGCAGCTATAATTTCTGGTGGAGGAACGCCAGCAGGACCAAATACTAATGCAACAGAAATATATAATGGAACAAACTGGACTGAAGTTAATAATTTAAATACAACAAGAAGACAATTAGGTGGAGCAGGAACAAGCACAGTTGCAATAGTTTTTGGTGGAGATACTTCTACAGGTTCAACAGGTCAAAGTGCAACAACAGAAGCATGGAATGGAAGCACTTGGACTGAAGTTAATGATTTAAACACTGCTAAACAAGGTCCAGCAGGAGCAGGAACTTCATCATCAGCAGCAATATCTATTGGTGGTGGTGTATCTCCAGAAGGACAACCAACAGCAACTACAGAATTATATAATGGAACAAATTGGACAGAAGTAAATGATTTAAATTTAGGAAGAAGATTTATGGGAGGTGCAGGAACAAGCACTGCAGCTATAGGTATGGGAGGAAATGGTGGCTCTCCTATTGATACTAAACAAGCTGCAAATGAAAATTGGAATGGAACTAACTGGACAGAAGTTAATGACATGAATACTATAAGAACTCAACCAGCATCTTTTGGAACTCAAACATCAGCCTTAGTTAGTTGTGCAGGTACACCAAGCCCTTCAACAAGAGTAAATACAGAATTATGGAATGGGACTAATTGGACAGAAGTTGCAGATATGAATACTTCTGGAACTGCTGGAACAGGTTGTGCAGGAACAACCAGTGAAGGTGTAATAGGCGGTAGAAATGGACCTGCTCCGCAAGCAACAGAGGATTGGACTAACCCTATTCTTGCAATTAAAACATTAAGCCAAGATTAATATGACAAATTATAAAAACATACACGGAACTAATATTGAAATTGTATCATCAGATCCTTCGAATCCAGTTAATGGTCAAGTTTGGTACAACTCTACAGATGGAAAATTAAGAGGCTCTGCAGTTAGTCCTGCAGGTTCTTGGGCTAGTGGCAACAATTTAAATACTGCTAGATTTGGAGGTTATGGAGGTGTTGGAATTCAAACTGCAGCATTACTTGCTGGTGGAGAAACAGGCACTGCAGTAACAGGAAAAACAGAATTATATGATGGAACAAATTGGACAGAAGTTAACGATATGAATACTGATCGTAGAGAACATGCAACAGCAGGAAGTTATACGTCTGCTATAACAGCTGGTGGAAATGATAGAACTGCAGAAGTTGCAAATTCAGAATCGTGGAATGGCACTAATTGGACTGAAGTAAATGATTTAAATGGAACTAGAAGAACTATGCCAGGTGCAGGTGCAAGTAATACCTCAGCCATAGTTTTTGGTGGATTTGGTCCAGGGCCTCCTACACCTTTAAATGCACTTACAGAAAGTTGGAACGGAACTAACTGGACTGAAGTAAATGATTTAAATACTGCTAGACAAATTCATGCTGGAAATGGATCTCAAACCTCTGCTTTAACTTATGGAGGTAATCCAAATACAATAGCAAACACAGAATTATGGAATGGAACTAACTGGACTGAGGTAAATGATTTAAACTCAGGAAGAAATGCTCTATCAGGTGCAGGTACAGATAGCACAAGTGCTTTAGCTTTTGGTGCAGAATCTCCTTCACCAACAAAAGCATTTACAGAAAGTTGGAATGGAACTAATTGGACAGAGGTTGCAGACTTAGGTACAGGTAGAGCAAAATCATACGGTACAGGAGCAAGTAATACATCTGCTTTAGCATTTGGTGGAGAAGTACCTCCAGTAACAGCTGCAACAGAAGAATGGACTGCACCAACAATAACCACAAGAGAGTTTACCGTATCATAAGACTTGTAATAAATTTTATATAGTATATATATTAAATATAACTAATGGAGAAAGACATGAAAAAAGACGTTAAAGATATTATACAAAAAGAAGAAACGCATTTAAATAATTTATTAGAACAAGAAGATTTATCAGCATTTAAAGGTATGGTTGATGAACTTAGAGACACTTGGACTAAAAAACAAATGTTTCGAACAGAGACAGAAGCAAGGTTTTCAGTTTTACAAGATAATAGATATCCAACTAAAGCTGCAAAATATTGGCAGTGTGTTAGAGAACAATCATCATACTTAGATAACTTAATGTCATTATCGTTTGACTATAGAAGAAACGAAGCAAAAATTAAATGGTTAGAAAGTAAAGTTGAAAAAGAAGAGGATGAATACAAAACAACTAAATATCAAATTGATTTAGATGAGTGTAGATTTGCAAAAGCATCTATGGAAAAAACAGCTAGACATAGAATGAGAGAAATTAAGATGTGGTCTAAATTAAAAAAAGAATTTAATGATGGATCATTTAATGACAAAGATGTTAATCAACATCAACTAGAATCTTATGGGTTACAGTATCATGAAAAAGCAAAAACATTAAATTCAAATTCATCAGAGGCTGAAATATTTAATGTAATGGGTCAACTACAATCTTTACAAAGAATTAAAAAATCTGGTGAACTAGAAAATAGTTATAAAGAGAAAGAACAAATAACCCAACATGGAAAACCTAAAGTTTGATTTTGTATTTTTAGGTCAATCTATTTTAAAGTATCAAGTGCCGCTTGATATATTTACTACGATTAATCAAATCTACGAACAAAATTTTTACAACCTTGAACCAGCTAATAAACAATTAGTTGGTAAAATAGAAAATGAACATTCATTGTTTTATCATGGTCAGGATCAAACTAAGATGAAGAATCATAACATGTTGTCTCAAAATGTCATAGATTATTTTATGACTATATTTAAACATTATTTAGCATTTAATAAAATTAGAGAATATGAAACTCATTTAAATTCTGTATGGGTTAATGAAATGAAACAGCATGAATACAATCCTGCACATATTCATAGAGGAATGTTATTTACTGGTTTATCTTCTGTTATGATTTTAAAGTTACCATCAACTTATGGTAAAGAATACTCAGCAAGACATATACCTCAAAATGGTAAACTACAAATACTAGGAGCTAGTAATGGTCAGTTTGCTAAAATAGATTATCAACCACCCATGGACCTTAGAGATTTTTATATATTTCCATATGATATGAGACACTGCGTATATCCTTTTAATGGAACTAATGAAACTAGAAGAACATTAGCTGCAAACTGCGATGTGCAATTTGATCCTATAAAAAACAGAGGGGCTTTATAATGGATAAAAAATATTACATAGATAATCACATAGGTGTATTTAAAGATTTTATGCCAAACGAATTAATAGAAGATTATTTAAATTATTTTAATAAGTGTGAGCAACAAGGAGCAGTATATCCTAGACAGGTAGATGAAACGTTAGTATCCGATAATGCAATAGATACTATAAGAGAAACAAATGTTGCATTAACATATACAAACAAACCTTTTATAAATTTATTTTTTAAAGAAGTTTATCCTTTGTATACTCAAAAATATTCTTATTTAAAAAAATTATCAACACATAATATACTTGAAGTTAAGATACAAAAAACTAAAGTAGGTGAAGGTTATCATTTTTGGCATTGTGAAAATGCGGAAATGAAATCAAGAAATAGAATACTAGCTTTTATGGTCTATCTTAATGATGTTACAGATGGTGGAGAGACAGAATTTTTATATCAAAAATGTAGATTTAAACCTGAAAAAAATACTATGTTAGTTTGGCCTGCACAATTTACACATATTCATAGAGGCAACCCACCTTTATCAAATGATAAATATATTATAACAGGTTGGATAGAGTACGGATATTAATATGATTAACGAACCCAGATGGAAATCTTATATAGTTGAAACTACAATACCAATTTTTACACCTGAACAATGTAAAATGATTATTCAAGCTGGTCGTTCAGAACCTAAACAAAATGCTTATGTTGGAAACAAGCAAGGTATTAAAAGCGGTGAGTTAGACACTAAAACTAGAACTTCTCACATTAGTTGGATACCATTTAAAAAAATGGTTGATATGTACAAAGACATTGAACGTATTATGAAAACTACTAACGGTAATCATTTTGGTTTTGATGGAATGACTATTACAGAAATGGCACAATATACAGAATACCCAGAAGGTGGGTTTTATGATTGGCATGTAGATAATGATGTGAACATGCAACACGAACCACCTGTTAGAAAAATATCTATGACCTGTCTACTTTCTCCAGAAAATGAGTTTGAGGGTGGAGATTTAGAATTAATGGCTGAAGGTAAAGTTGTAAAAATAAAACAAGGACATGCAGTATTTTTTGCATCGTTTATTAGACATAGAGTAAAACCAATAATACGTGGTAATAGAAAATCTTTAGTTATGTGGTTTGGAGGCACACCATTTAAATAATGCATAGAGATTTACATTTTCCAACACCTATTTATATTGCAGATATAGAACACCCAACTTTAAATCAAGAATTAGAAAAAGATATTGTAGCTTGGTCTAAACAAGATAAAGGAGTAGTTCGAACTAATGTACAGGGTTGGCACTCAACAACTAATATGCATGAGTTACCTGAGTATGCAAAACTTGTTAGTATGTTATATGCATGTCAAAAAACTATTTATGATCAAGAACATTTAGATAGTGAACCTGTGTTAGGTAATATGTGGGCTAATATAAATCCACCAGGTGGAATGAACAGAGCACATCAACATCCTAATTCTTTATGGTCAGGTGTATATTATATCAAAGCACCTAAGAACTCAGGTGATTTAAAAATAGATGATCCAAGATCATCAGCTGCAATGGTTAGACCTAGACAAAAAGAAGGTCCAGTGCCCGCAAGATTATTTAGAGAAACACATTACGAACCTATTGCTGGAAGATGTATTATGTTTCCATCATGGTTAATGCA
>VMHT01200975.1_pt1 | contig 10551 bp, 3 predicted proteins | sample 4693611 | NCBI WGS metagenome assembly VMHT01 (sample SAMN12280063, study PRJNA550983) | marine metagenome | isolation source: seawater sampled from same location over 5 years 0.02-0.2 micron viral filtrate | place: USA: collected off the coast of southern California halfway between the port... ...
GGACGAGCAGATAGAGCAACTGGAGGCCGAAGAGCTCAAAGAGCAGTTTGGCACTAATGGTATTGCGCAGTTCTCGGATGTTGGCAAGAAGATGGCTAATTTTGGTCGTTATGGTGATGACACTGTAGCTCACGTTGAAACAGGCGAGCTCATCGTCCCACGGGCCTTGATTGAGAAGAACCCAAAATTAAAAGAAAGTATATTTAATCATCTAAGAGAACTAGGTGTAGAAGATCCTGAGAGATATGTTGTTGGTGAAGTTAAGAACAGCGTAAACCCAACTACAGGATTACCAGAGTTTTTCTTTAAAAAGTTATTTAAATCTGTAAGCAAGATAGCTAAAGGTGTTGGAAAGGCTTTGAAGAAGGCCGCTCCTATTATTATACCTATGGCTCTTAATTACTTTGCCCCAGGATTAGGTCAGGTATATTCAGCTGCACTTGGTGCAGGTATCGGTACCTTGGTTCAAGGTGGCACTATAAAAGATGCTTTTAAATCTGCTTTAGTTGGTGGAGCTACGGGTGCTCTTACTGCAGGCTTTTCTGGTCCTAAATCAGGGATCGGAGGATTTGGCGATAATGTAATGGCTGATATAAGTGCGGGTAACAATAGTATAAGCAGTGCTTTTGGTGGTGATTTTGCTCCATTGCAAGGCACTAGCGTACCAAGTCTTAGAGATCTTGTTGAACCTGCGTCAGAAAGTAGTGAATTTGTTTCAAGAAGAGATGCCAGTACTGGTTTTGAGAGTGCGGGAATGAAACCTGTTGGATCAAAGATACCTACTGTAAAAGGAGATCCTTATGTAGCTAGAGGAATTAATCCAGATGGTGTGTCTCCCTTAATTACAGATGCGGGTATATCAGGAGATTTGTATACTAACAAATTAGGTGGAGCAGATTTAAAAGATTTTGGTTTTCAACCAAATGAAGTTTATGGTGGCATGAGAGAACTTAATGTTCCTAGGTCCGATATTCCAAGCTTCACGCAACAATTAAAAGGTGGAAGTCCAACTTTTGGTCTTGAGGCAGGTACAGGTGCAAGCTCTACTAGCATGTATGATAATGTTAAAAATTTTATGATGCCTCCCGAAGCGAGTACTCAAGCTGTTCAAAATGAAGCTTCTAAAATATTAGCAGGTGATGCTACAGGCAAAATGACTTATAAACAGGCTTTTGATTTAGCAAAAGAACAATTAAAACCTAGTTTTCTTAAAAAATATGGGCCAAGTCTAGCTTTGGCGGGTACAGCTGCAGCAGCTGGGGGGTTCTTTGACGTGCCTGAAGAGGAAGAAATAGAGGCATCTAGAACAGGCATGGATGTTTATGAAGAAAATCCTGATGTATATAACGTAGCAAACCTAGAACCTCTCTATATTGAAGGCGATCCAACTGTCGGAACAAAGTATCCCTACTATATGCCACAAGCTGTAGCTGAAGGTGGCGAGATATTTCCAAGACGAGTAGGCGGTATTATGCCTGACGAAGGTATACCAAACAAAGATAGCGTAAGAGCCATGTTGATGCCTGGAGAGTTTGTGATGACTACCGATGCGGTTAAAGGTTTAGGTGGTGGTGATATGAACAAAGGTATAAACAATATGTATGGTGTCATGCGTAATCTAGAACAACGTGGAAAGGCGATGGCATAATGGCAACAGAAACCGTCATACAACAGGTTGGTGAAACCCCTGAAATAGAAGCGTATAGAATTGGCCTACTAAAATCTGCTAAGGAACTGGCTGATAAAGGCATAACCTTACCTCAAAGTAAAGTAGCAGGGTTTTCAGGTTTACAAAGTGGTGCCTTTGATCGTGTATCTGACTATTATGGCACAGGCGGACAAGGTATTGCAGCTTATCAAAAACTTTTAGATGCAAGTCAGGCAAACTTAGCAGGAGCAGGGACAGACTTAGCATCTTCTCAAGCTCTTGCAAGACAACGTGTTGGTGATGTTATTGGAACAGGGATAGCGGGTGCGGTAGATCCTGCAATAGCTAGTGGAATGTTAGGCCGTGACATGGGCATGACTTCTGCGCAGCAAGGGATAGCAGGGTTGTCAGGTTTGTCTCAAGAATATGATCCAACATCATACCAAAGGTTCATGGATCCTTATGAAGGTGCTGTAGTACAACAGGCTTTAGCCGACATACAGCGTCAGGGTGATATACAAAAACGTGGAGTTGATGCTCAAGCCGTAGGCGCAGGTGCCTTTGGTGGCAGTAGACAAGCTCTGCAACAGGCAGAAGTAAACAGAAATATCTTGGATTCTCAAGCACGAACCGCGGGTCAGCTTAGATCACAAGGTTTTCAGAGCGCACAACAACAAGCGCAAAATGCTTTTGAAGCGGCTAGAGCCCGACAGGCACAGCAGTCACAGCTCACGGGTCAGCTAGGTCAGATAGGATCACAAGCAGGTCTTCAATTCGGACAACAAGCAGGACAACTTGGTCTTGCAGGACAGGAGTTAACAGGTAACCTTGGTTTAAATTTAAATCAACAGGGTATAGCAGGGGCAGGTCAAATGGCTGATCTTGGTACAAGACAAGCGGCTTTGGGTGAGCTTGGACAAAACATGTTAGCAAAAGATGCAGAATTAATGTATACATTGGGCGGAAGACAACAAGCTCAACAACAGGCTGAGTTAGAGGCGAAAAGATCTAACCAGATGGCTCAACTATATGAGCCGTATCAAAGACTAGGTTTTCTTTCTGATATATATAAAGGAACACCTACAACACAACAAACTGTAACACAATCAGCATCTCCAAGTGTTTCGCCATTTCAACAGTATCTAGGATTAGGTATTGCTGGATTGTCGGCAGGTGCTGGAGCAGCTAAAGCGGGGTTATTTGGATAATGAATAGAAGCGTAATGCAACGACAAATGTTTGCAGGAGGCGGAGCCGCTGGGCTAAAGCCTATTCCAGAGGATGCAAAGGGTTTGCAAGCACTTTCTCGTGCTAACCCTGGAGCAGTTAACAATATGGGTTACAAAGCCATGGCAATGGGTGGTGATCCAATGATGCCCCCAGAGGGTATTATGGCTACAGCCCCTGCGATGGGAGCTCCTTCGCCAGAAATGTTGGCTCAAGAGGGTGCTAACATGATGGATCCAAATGCTTTAGCAGGTATGATTGAAGGTGCTGAGGCTTCAGGGTTTTCTGATCCAGAGGCTGCAGGTAGTTTTGAAGAGATGATGAACAGTGTCTCAGGGGATAATAAAAGCCCTGAAGAGAGACGAACAGATTTAGCAAGCATAGTTGGACCAGAGGACGCGGGTCAAACACCAGATAGTGTTTTGGCTTTGGTTACTCCAGTGGTTGAACTAGCGTTAGTTGATCAAGGCATAGGACCCATGGCCCAAGAGCAGATGAACACTCCTGTCGAAGGTGACATGGGTGGAGGCATTATGACAATGGCAGCTAACGGCGGTGTTATGGGGGTTGGTAACGAGCCACCCGTAAATTTTAAGTTAGGCGGCGAGGTTCGCCGCCGAGGTGATGAAGATCCAGTTCCTGTTTTTATGAACGGTGGTCCTGTTCAGTATATGCAAGAGGGAGGCGTTAAAACAGTTGCACCCATGATGGACTATCAACAAAAAGTTGGAGAGACTGCCGAAGCTTTATTACCTGCTTTTCAAAAATTTATGCCTACTATATCGGATGAGGAAAGAAAGAATCAGTTGCAATCAGATATTTTATTTAAAATAGCTGACACTGCTTTAACTTTTGGAGCGCCTATGGAAGGGGAACGTGAAGGTTTGTCTGGCGCAGAACGATTGATGCTTGCTGCTAAAAAATCCCAATTACTTCCAACCATTTCAGCTTTGACAACTAAATCTCGTAAAGAAGCAGCAGCGGCAGATACGGCGGCTAAAACAGCTTCCTTACAAGGAGCACTTGGCTTAGAGACAGCTAGACTTAAACAAGTTGGTACAGAAAGAGTGACTTCTTTAAAAGAAGCTCAAGAAAACGCTAGAACTTTATCTAAATTAACTTTTAAAAAACAAGAAGGTATAAGTGAAAGAGCTCATAAAACAGCTTTGGCAAATCAAAAAACGCAATTAGAGGGGTATCTTCAAAATCTAAAAGGTAAACAAGATTTAGAATCTATATCTGCAAGAGCTACCTATGAAGACCTTTTACAAAAACTAAAAGGGGAGCAAGAGCTTAATCAAATAGGTGTAAAACACGAAAATAATTTGGAAGCTATCAATACTGAAATAACTGGTAGAAAAGATGTAGCAAATATTAACAACATCGCTTCTATGGAAAGAAAAATCAAAGATATTGAGTCTAACGAAAAGATAACAGATAAAGATAATGCTACGAAAGAATTAATTTCTACTGAAAAAAACAATACAGATAGATTAATTAATCAAAATAATATTAAACAAAAAGACAGGCGTTTAACTTTTGACAAAGTAAGAGAAAGCAATCTAGTTGCGCAAAGAAAAGCAGAAAATCAACAGGCTATAGCTGAGTTAGATTTAGATAAAGTCACCGAGTCTAGAAAAACACTTGAGGGTCTTAGGGACTTTGAACTTAAAAAGGCACAAGGTGATAGAGATCAACAAAAGATAGCTTTAATTGAAAAAGAACTTAATGAAGTAAAGATTGCCGAAACCGAGATTAGAAGGTTTTCTGCTGAAAATAAAGCTGAAAATGATGCAGCTGTTTTAGCGTTTAAGGACAAAGAGCTGAAAAAACTTGACGAGTACAGGCAACAATCCAATGAGTTGAAGTCAGAGTTAAATCAGATAACTCGATCTAATAATGTTGTTAACCAACAATTAAAAGACAAAGAAATTGCGCTTAAAACTCATAAAGCACAATTAGAAGTTTTTGGTACAGGTCTTGAGGGTAGAACCTTAAATATTGTAACAGATGCAAAGAGGTTTCAAGCATATGCCGAAGGTTCCAATGATCCAACTTTTGAATCAGCTATTCAAAACTACATGGCAAAAACAACAAATATTAAAGGTGACACTACCGAAAAAGAATTACCTCCATATTTACAAAATGTATTAAAGAGCAGGTTAGAAAAAGGTTTGAGTATACCTAACATACCTTTAAATAAATTAGGTCTTTCAAAACAAGAAATGGAAAGGTTTGGACCTATTAACGAAGAAAAAGGTAATGCAGCTGTCACTAAAATAATAAGCCCTGAGGTAGACTTAACAGATGCTACTGGTTTTGTTTCTAGCTTGAAGACGGGTCTTAGATTTTTAAGTGGTCAATTAGCTGAAATAGGTGTTGGTTCAGGAGACATGGCCAAAGAAACCTCTGCTGGTCGAAAAATGTTAAATGCTTTGGCTAACTCAACTGAAAGATTTATTAGGGAAGCGACTAATGATAGATTAGACGTTCAAAGTTTAGCTAGATTACAAAAAGAATTAGTTCGACCTAGCGGTTTTAGAACTGACGCGGATGCTTTATCACAATTAAGGGTTACACAAAATGTAATGAAAAAAACAAGAGAAGAACTTGAGATGATAATTAATAATCCAACGCAATATAAAGATACAACTATTGATAAAGCCCGAAAAGCTATAACATTAACTAATGGACTTATAACTGAATACGGAACGGCTATTAACAGTTATGAAAGATTTGGGGGATTAGGAGAAAAAGGCGGCGGTTCTGAACAACTTTTTAAAAATATAATTAAGAAGAGAAAAACAAATTAATGACTAACATGCTTGATATAACAACTCCTGATGGAGTAGTCTCGGTTCCTGAAATTGAATTTAGTGCGGATCAAGCGAGTTATTTTACAAAAGATTTAGGACCTGATGGCGCTACTTCTTTTCTTGCAAAAAGTGCAACAGATGAAATAAGTCAACAATTTCCAGATTTGTTTAATTATACTTCTTTAAAAGACGGCACAGCTAAATTATTTGATTTAGACTCAGAACTTGCAGGTAAACCAGCAAATGAAAGAAGTTTATCTGATGAAGCTATTTTAAAACAATTTACAAATTTAGATGAGGTAGGCTTTTTTTCAGGATTTGGTCGTGAATTACTAAAGTCTGGTCCTAGTGCAGCTGGTTTTTATGCAGGAGCTAAAACAGGAGCCGCTATCACGTCTGGAATACCTCCTGTAAATCCTTTGTTTGTTGGTATTAAATTTGGTGTACCACTCGTAACAGGAACTTTAGGTGCTTTTGCTACTTATGATGCTGGGGAGGATTTAGCTGATTTTGTTTTTGGAGATGAGTCTTTACCTATACCAAGTCATAAAGCCGCTTACGAAGCTGGTAGAACTACTGCGGGTGGTTTAGCGTGGTTACCTATGCCTTTTTTAATATCAAAAAACGTAAGTTTTGGAGCTTCTACATATTTAAAAAATCTTGATGAAATAATTAAAACAGGTGCTCCACAAACAGGAGTACAAAGAAGCAAACCACCCATATCAACAAGATTAATAAGTGGTGTAGAAACTTTACTTAACAAAACGGGTCAAGAGTTTAGAGATAAACCAAAAAGAATGGCCTTTTTAGAAGGATTAAGTTTAACAGGTGCTAGTGTAGGAGCTTACACGGCTGAAAATATCGCTCCTGAAGAAGGTATTGTACGGGTGCCCTTTGAAATTGCAGGAGGAATTGCACCCCAATTAGCTTTTGGAAGTGTTGTAAGAAACTTTGAATCAATTACATCGGCTCTTAAAAAACCTTTTTCTGCTGAAGGTAGAAAAGAGTTAATAAAAGGCGCAGGACTTGGTAAAGAAAAAAGACAATTAGAGGCTGTCAGAAGAGTTAGGCAAATTTTAGATCAACAAGGAGATGACGTTGAAGCTTTAATTGCATCCTTATCCGATGATTCTATTACAAAACAATTAGAAGGTATAAACCTGACAGCAGGGCAAAAATCAGGTAATCCAACTTTAATGGCTATTGAAGCAAGACTTGCTTCAGATTCTCAAGGACTTGGTAAGACAAGAAACGAAGCGCATATTCAAGCAAATAAAGCTATAAGAAACTTGATTAATGCTTTGGTAGCTACTGGTGATAAAACAGCAATACAAGAAGCAGCTAAATTACAAAAACAAAGGTTTGACGGTTATTTGTCAGAACAGTTAGCTCTTAGGTCGGATAGAGTACTAAATGCTTTCAAAGTTGTTTCTCGTGATGGCCCTATCAATAACAAAAAATTATCTGAGAAACTATTTGAAGTTACTGGTTCAGCTTTGCAGGAAGCTAGAAATGAAGAAAAAAGACTTTATAGGGATATTGGTAATTTAGAAATTACATCTTTTATAAACACACAAGGTAATCCTGTAGATACCCCAAATTTCATAAAATACTTTGAAAGAAGTATGCCCTCAACAAAAGAAGCTCGTGCAGAAATTTTAAAAGATTTAAGTCCTTTTGAAAATTTTGTAAACAGAAAAAGAATAGAACTTGGATTAGAGGATGTTACTCCAGGAGCCACATCTAATCGTGTTTCAGAATTTGATAGTATTATAGAGGCTATTAAAGCAAAAGGCGTTCAACCAAGACGAACAGATAATTTAGTTTTAAACGAGGTTGATGTCGCACGAAAAGATTTAGGGTTTGGAGAATTAGAAGATTTAGATGCTGGCGAATTAACTACTCTTTTAGAAAGAATTAGATCAAAGCCTCCTGAAAATTTAAACGATGTGTTTAGAAAAGGTCAAACTCAAGAAGCTAGAAGAAACCGAACAGTAATTTTTAACAATCAAAAAGCTCGACACAAAGACGCTATGGAGTTGGTAAATACTTATCGAAAAAGAAAAGTAGAACAGACCTCCACCGCGGTAAGTAGCGGAGAAGATGAGTTAAAAGCTTTAACTGTTACAGAAATAAGAGACATGAGATCTTTAGCTCTTTCCAAAGGTAAAGCATTGATGGCAAGTGGTGAATCAAATAAAGCTAGAATAGCTTATGGGTTTGCAGAAGCGTTATTGGATGATTTAAACGGAGCACCAGAAGGTTTAAATGTTGCTTTTGACACTGCTAGAGCTTACTCAAAAGCTTTAAACGACACCTATACTCGTGCTTTTGCAGGTAATATTCTATCAAAAACAAAAACAGGTGCAGAAAGAATACCGCCAGAAATACTTCATACAAAATTATTTGTTGGCGGAGCTGATCCCAGCTATTTAAGAATTACACAAATTGAAGAAATAGGTAACTTTGCAAAAAATCAAGGACTTGAGGGAGCAGAAGACACTATTTCAACTATACATGGAACATTAGATCAGTTAATAAGAAACGCTCGATCAGAGGCTTTTGATCCTGAAACAGGTACAATAGATATTAAAAAGCTTAGAAATTGGAACACAAAAAATGCAGATCTTTTAAAAAATTTTCCTGCCCTGAAAAAAGATTTACAAGAAGCGGATACAGCAAATGTTCTTTTAAATCAATGGATTGATAAAGATAAAAGAATACAAAAAGTTATTAAGTCACAAAAAACATATCGTGATTTAACGGGTAATGAAAACCCCACTAGATCTATTGTCGAAGCTATAAATTCAAGATTTCCAACTAAAGCTTTAAATTCAATGATTAAAGTTGCAAAAGATAATCCTCTAGCTTTATCTGGTTTAAAAAGTTCCATGTTAGATGCAGCCCTTGTAAAAGCTGGAGGCACTAGTGAAACTTTTAGTCCTAGATCGTTGTACGAAACACTTTTTACAAAGATACCAAATGCCATAGATCGAAATACAACTCTTATGAATGTTATGTTAAAAAATAACGTAATTAAAGAGGGTGAGGCCAACAATTTTAAAAAACTAATTACTGAGATGGTTAAGCTTGAAGCAGCTGAAAGCGCGGGGAGGTTCGATGAAGTAATCGAAGGAACGGGCGCAGTTATGGATTTTTATTTAAGAATTACAGGCTCTGCTATTGGTACTAAATTACAAGGTGCAGCTTTTGGTGGACAAGGTCCTGGAGCTTTAGTTGCTGCCAGTGCTGGATCAAAAGCTCTTCGTAATTTATTCAACTCAATACCTGAAAGCATGAAAACAGATGTCATGACAGAGGTTATGGAAAATCCTGATCTTTTGGCTACTTTATTAAGAAAAACTAAAGATGAACAACAAAAATTAAATATTGCAAGTAAATTAAAAAATATATTAACAAAAGCTGGTTATATTGTAGTAGGTAAGCCTGTTAAAGAAAGTTTTAGAACAGCACCTTTTGCAATAAGAGAAATACAAGAAGAAGAAGTAGACATGACAGACCCAACCTTTGAAGGTGTTAGCGATCAGAGTTCGGTTGAGCCGAGTATACAAACGGGTATTCCCACCACCCAAGTAGCCTCAAGTCAGCCATTTTTGAGTGGATTGAACACCGCTCCCGCGGGAGGTGGTGGCTCCTCCGCCGCCTCCGCGCCAACTGATAGAAGTAAATACGCGTCCTTATTTCCTGATGACATCGTATCGGGAATGATACCCACAGCTACTATGGCTGACGGCGGTGAGGTACAGTATATGCGTAATGGCGGTTCAATGGACATGGGTCTTGAAACAGATGTCGCGGCTCAACAATCAATACAAAGTTCTTTGCAAGACACTGGAAGTGACAATAACAACAATACGTCTTTTAGTCCTCCTCCTATGTTAACCACAGCTCTGGATCGCATACGATCTATTCCTACAACCTTTCAACAAAACTTAAATTATAATACGCCAAATGCATTTGCAGGTTTACCAAGTTTAAATGTTGGTGGTTTTAATGTTGGCCTTGGACCTGTAGGAGGAAATCTTGGAATAACAGCCACGAAGACTTTTGCAGGAGGCGGCCCTGTTCAATATATGTACACAGGTGGAACCGCTGGTGATGAACAAAGTATGGGTCTGGAATCTGACGTAGCAGCACAACAAGACGTTCAAGATAGTCTTGATTCAAGTGGAGACACTTCTAACATTCCTGATCTTCAAAAAGAACAAATACAAAAAGGTTTAGTTACTAACTACATAAAAAATCTTTTAAAAACAAATCAAGTAAGAGATGTTCAAAGAGATAAATTTGGTAGAATTACAGGTGTCACCAGTGTTCATAATCCTTTTGATCCTACTCAACTTGGAGTATCAGGCATTATGGGTTTGATTGGACAAGCTGTCCCAGGATTAAGCACAATAAGTAATGTGGTATCAGGATTATTTGGACCCGCCACTACTTATACAGGATACAATCCAAAATCTACTAAAGATCCAAATGATAACGGCAATGATAACGAATTAATTCGTAAAAAACTTATACCTATAGATGATTTAACGCCTTTGACCAGTAGGCAGATTTACAATCAAAATCCCAATCAATACACATTAAGGACTAGATAGATGCAACTAAGTCAAAACTTTACTCTGGCTGAGTTAACAAAGAGCCAGACAGCCGAGCGTAAGGGCATAAAAAATGTGCCTAACTCTGAAGCTATAGAAAATTTAAAGATGCTTGCAGAAAACATTCTGCAGCCCATCCGTAACGAGTTCGGTAGCTTTATTGTATCAAGTGGGTACCGCTGTCCAGAGCTTTCAATAGCGATTGGTAGCTCCAAGAACTCACAACATTGCACAGGCAC
>VMHT01011872.1_pt1 | contig 10550 bp, 15 predicted proteins | sample 4693611 | NCBI WGS metagenome assembly VMHT01 (sample SAMN12280063, study PRJNA550983) | marine metagenome | isolation source: seawater sampled from same location over 5 years 0.02-0.2 micron viral filtrate | place: USA: collected off the coast of southern California halfway between the port... ...
CATTATATTTATTTTCCTATTGAGTTCGATTCTGTAGATGATGGAGTAAGAAGTGTAGATGAGGAATGGAGAACTAAAATAGATAATGAATTTAAAGCAGTATTAGAAGGTGTACGTCAGCCTTATTTGACGGTAACTGGTTCTCCTATGCAAAGAGTAGAACAAATATTAAAATTTATCGATGTATAAATACGGAGCAAAATTATTAAGAGTAGTCGACGGTGATACAGCAGATGTTATGATCGACTTAGGATTTGATACCTGGGTAAAAGCAAGATTAAGATTTAAAGGTGTAGATACCTGGGAAAAAAGAACTAGAGATAAAGCGGAAAAAGCAAAAGGTTTAGCTGCTACTGCTTTTACTAAAAAATATTTAGAGATGAATGATGGTAAGTTTACTATTCAATCATACGGTAAAGGTAAGTATGGTCGAGTACTTGCTGAGATTTTCATCGATGGAGAAGAAACCTCTTTAAATAAACTATTGATAGAAAATGGTCACGCTTACGTTTACGAAGGTGGCAAAAAACAAATATTTAAAGGATAAAAAAATGTCAGACGTTAAAAATTATCAAGAAGTAGTTGAGATTGCTTCTAAACATTTAGGAAAAGTAGGAGGAGATGGTTATAAAGATACTTATGCTCCTGAACTTTTAGTTAAGGTACCTAGAAATCTTAACAGAGAAGGTTACGGATTAACAGGAGATGAATTCAAAGGAGTTGATACTTGGAATGCTTATGAAGTATCAGCTATTACTACTAAAGGACAACCTATAGCCGGTATGTTAAAGATTGTATGTCCTTGTGATTCTACTCATCACGTTGAGTCGAAATCTATTAAACTTTATCTTAACTCTTTTAATATGACTCGTATAGGAGATACAGCGGCCGACTGTATTAAAGGTATTGAAGCAAGAGTTAAAAGAGACTTAGATGAGTTACTAGAAACAGATTCTACTATTACTTTTTACTCTACTATTGAAGAAGCTAATCCTCTTTCTTTTCAAGGTTATACTAATATTGCTGAATTAACTAAATTGGATGAAATAGACTTTACTTCTTTTAAATCTGATGCTTCTCAGCTAGAAGGAGGTTATAAACCTGAATTAGATAATGAAATTAGATTTAAGTCTGATTTACTTCGTTCGAACTGTAGAGTAACTAATCAGCCTGACTGGGGAGATGTTTTTATTTATATGAAAGGAGATGATCTTCCAACTCCTGAATCTTTAGCAAAGTATATCGTTAGCCATAGGACTGTTAGTCACTTCCATGAAGAGATATGTGAGATGGTTTATGCTCATTTAACCGAAGCATTTAATCCAGAACGTCTAATGGTAGCTTGTCTATATACCCGTAGAGGAGGTATCGATATTAATCCTATTCGTGCTACTCATTCATTTCTTATACCTGAGTTCTTTACCAATCCAGATTATACTATTGGTAAAACTTTAAGACAGTAGTATGAAAGAGTTAGTTGAAGATAAAGAACTTATCGCAGAAAGAGTACCGCCAGGTGATAATTGGGAGCTTGTAATTGATAGAGAAAATATCATAGACGGCTTAGTACAGACACTTACTCAATATATGCGTAAAACTAAATTTAAAGGACATTATCGACTCGAACCATTGAACGGAAAACTTTATGCGATTATCCAGAAAGAAATTGATATTAAAGAGCCAGAACCAGAAACATGGGATCTCTACGGAGAGAGTTAAATTTTGGAAGCTTTGGGCTAGAGCTTTAGGAGAGAAAGCAAGCACAGATAATAAAGAGGCAGACAGGGTAGCTCTTATCAGAACTATAATAGTACTGTATGCTATTACAGTTGATACTTTTATACTACTTAATATACTTTTTGGTTGGTATTCTAAATAATTTTTCGTATATTTAAGTATACTTAAAACGGTTATAATATGTCAAAAGCAGAAAAGCATTATCAGGAATGGCCTCTAGAAGAGTGCCGACTTTATTTCGAAAGGTATCTTTCAATGATTAAGAATAAAGATGTTAAAGTTGTTCGTCAACTTATTGCAGATGAATTCGGTAGAACTAGAAGTGCTATTGGGTTTAAGGAAAGAGAGGTTATAGGAGTACTTACTCAAGGAGATGAAGGAATCTATACTTATGGAGAGAATATGATAAAAGCAACCCAAGAAGCTTTAGAGAAGTCCGGGATGTCAGTTAATAGATTTAGAATGTTATTTGAGTAATATATGCAGTTAGAAAAGAAGTACTATACCGTCCAAGACTCAGAGACGTTAAAACTTATGTTTAAGCACATACAGGAGTCAGAAGTTATTGCTGTCGATACTGAGACTTCTGGTCTTAATCCTAGAAAGGATAAAATAGTAGGATGGTCTATATCTGGGGATGAAGGTATAGGTTTTTATATTCCTACCTTAGTTTGGAACTTTGATAAAGGAGAGTTAGAGAATCAATTTATAGACGGTACTTCTACTAGTACTATCTCAATTAATTTATTAAGAACGTTAAAAGGAAAGAAGCTTGTATTCCATAATGCTTCATTTGACGTTCAGTTTATTAAAAACTTTTACGGTATAGATTTATTACCCGACGTATGGGTAGATACCGGATTACTTGTTCATACTGTATATGAAGAAGGAGCCTTTGGGTTTGGTAATCCATTCGGACTAAAATCGATTGCTATTATGAATCAGGAAGCTCTTGGCCTGAACGTAGAAGAAGCTGCTAACCAGGAGCAAATAGAACTAAAAGAAAGTATAAAGAAAAATGGTGGATCAATTACGAAAGAAAGTTTTGAAATATACAAAGCTGACCTTGATATTCTTAGCAAATATGCTAGTGCTGATACCGATCTTACTTTACGAATCTGTAATTTATATCTTGATAAACTTAGACAGGAAGGTCTCGAAGATTTTTTCTTCGAAGAAGAAGTAATGCCTATCTACCGTGAGGTTACTGTACCTATGGAAGCTTACGGAGTAGATTTAGATATGGAACTTTTAGAAAAGGTTCATGATGAGATTGTAGAAGATCAAAAAAAGAATAAAGAAATTGTAATGAAATCTTTAATTGCTATTCCGGAAGTAAAAGAATGGATAGTAGCAACTGCTCTTACAAACTACCCGGTATCTCATAAAGGAAACTGGGCACAGAATCTAATTCAAAGATACTCTATACCTTTACCTAAGAGTGAAAAAACAGGTAAATACTCTCTTACTCAGAAAAATATAGAAGCATATGAACCTTCGAATGATAAAGAAGAAGATGTAAAGCAGTTTTTACTAACCGGAGATGAAACTCTTATTTCTGAAGTAGAAAGAGCTCGTATCTCTATGTCTATGTGGAAAGAAGCAAACGATGGAGACTATGTTAATATACAATCTAAAAAGCATTTAGGAGAAATAGTTTTCGGGTATATGGGGATTCAACCTAAAGTAGCAGGTTCAAATACTAAGTCCGGTAGAGCTAAGTTTGATATGGATATGGTACAAGAGTTAGCTAAAGAATATCCTTGGGCTGAAAATTTGCGTATCTACAATAAGCTTTTAAAGATTAAATCTACTTATGTCGATAGGTTTAGAGATCGTCATGAGGACGGTAGATACTACTTCTATTTTAAGCAGAACGGTACTGTTTCCGGTAGATATGGAAGTGATGCTCAGCAATTACCTAAGCCTTTAGAAGAAGGAGAAGATGCTCCAGTTATTATGAAGTACGTAAATATAGTACGTGCTTTTTTAACTGCTGGCAAAGGAAGAAAAGTAATCGATGCTGACTACGAATCTTTAGAACCTCATTGCTTTGCTTCTGTATCTGGAGATGAAAACTTAAGAGAGATCTTCAAAAAGGGTTGGGATTTTTACTCTACTGTTGCTATAAAGACTGAAAAACTAGAAGGAGTCTCAGCAGATAAAAAAGCAGATAATTATCTTAAAAAATTAGATCCAGTTAAAAGAAATAAAGCTAAAGCTTACTCTTTAGGTATTGCTTATGGTATGGAAGCTTATGCTCTTAAAATGACTTTAGGAGTTGATCAAAAGACTGCTGAGAGTTTAATTAAAGGTTACTTGGATGGATTCCCTCAACTAGCTGAATGGAGAGAAAGATCTAGACAGACAGTTAAAGATACTGGTCTTATAAAAAACTATTTAGGTAGAGTTAGACATTTACCTAGAGTAAAAAAGATCTATGATAAGTTTGGTGAACGCATGATGGACTGGAGATTTAGAAAAAATTTAGAACCTCAGTTTGGAAGAGATCAAGTATTGAAAGCCTACAGAGATTATCGTAACGGATTAAATAACTGCCTTAATTTTCAACTACAATCTTTAGCAGCAGCTGTAGTAAATAGAGCAGCTTTAGTTATTAACCGTAAAGCTAAAGAGATGGGGATAGATGCATGTGTACAAGCTCAGGTTCATGACCAGTTAATTATAAACGTTAAAGAAGATCAAGCAGATATATTTGCCCCTGTAGTTCAAGAAATTATGGAGAGTACTACTAAGTTACCTGGAATAACTCTTAAAGCACCTCCTGAAATAGCTGATAACTGGAAAGAAGGACATTAATATGAAAATAGAAGTATCAAACGGAGAATTATTAGATAAAATATCTATTTTAGAACTTAAACTTCTTAAAATAGAAGATAAAGAAAAATTAATTAACGTACAAAAAGAGTTCGATGAATTGAATCCTTTATGTCAAAAATTATTTGAACAGTTTGATGGTCAATTGCAAAATCACTATCTTGAATTAGCTAGTATAAATGGATTGCTATGGGACATAGAAGACTGGATTAGAGAAGCTGAAGCACGTAAAGATTTTGGATCTGAATTTATACAACTTGCTCGTTCAATATATGCTACTAATGATAGAAGAAGTCAAGTAAAAAAGATTATAAATACCATTACCGGTTCAAAATTAACGGAAGAAAAATCATATAAAAATTATGAGTGAAGAAACAATTATAAACTTACTTGCAGCTGGTACTTTAATATTTGCAGTAATACTAAGTATAATAATAAAAAATACTAAAGTACATAGAGTATTGACTTTTATATTCTGGCCTTTAATTAAACTTAAAGATATTTTGGACGGAAACTATTGGGCAAACAAGATAGGTGAAAAGAGTGGAGCGTATAAAAAAGCAAGAAATTCTAAAACTAGAATATGGGTTGATAGTTTAAAAGGTTGGAAATGGTGGGCTTGGCAAATAGTAGCAGGAATAACGTTTGTAATAGTTATAGAATTCATTTTAAGTCTAATAGGAATGACAATGTTACCTTGGAAATGACAAAGAAAAAACCTGACATGTTTGCTGAAAATAAAGCTATTATGCCATACGGTGATAGTGTAGGAGCACCTTCTATTCATCCAACTGATCTTACAGCTTATAAGCAAGAAAAAGTACTTAAAACTAATAAGTATTTTGAAGCTCGATTTAACGAAATTAAAGAAGAGTATAGAAATCTTCTGGAAGCATATAAATGGAATGAATTAGTTTATAATAGTGATTTTAGATTTGAACCTATTAAAGGATATACATATCATTTATATCAGAGAGAAAAAGAACAAACCTTATTTTTATCATTAATAGCTCCTGATGAATGGAACCAAATTTTTATAGGTTCTTTCAGATTAGATTCTAATGATAAATGGATAAAAATTTAAACTATGTATAAAACAGCAGAAGTAGTTACACCAAAACACCCAGATAAAATATGTGATAGAATATCAGATGCAATATTAGATGCTTGTCTAGAGCAAGATCCTAATACAAGAGCAGCTATCGAAACTATGGGCGGTCATGGTATAATAACCGTAACAGGAGAATTAACAACCAAAGCATACGTAGATATTCCGTCTATAGTAAAAAGAGTATATAACAGTGATATAGGAGTACAGACAAATATAGTTACTCAATCACCTGAAATAGCTCAAGGAGTTGATACCGGAGGAGCAGGCGACCAGGGGATAATGATAGGCTATGCTTGCAATGATAATGAAGAGTACATTCCACAAGAATATTTTTTAGCAAGAAAACTTGCTCAAGAAATTTATCGTAGATATCCTTTTGACGGTAAGACTCAAGTTACTATTATTAATGGTAATAAATTAAGAGTTGTAGCTTCTTTTCAAAATGCACCTAAAGTTGATTTAGAGGATATGACTAAAGCTTTTTTTGAAAAATATCCTGAGTACGAAATTGAAGCACTATACTGTAACCCAGCCGGTGATTGGTCTTTGGGAGGGTTTGATGCTGATGCTGGAGTAACTGGAAGAAAGCTTGCAGTTGATAACTATGGTCCAAGAGTTCCAATCGGAGGCGGAGCTTTTTCCGGAAAAGATTCAACTAAGGTTGATAGATCAGCTGCCTATATGGCTAGAAGATTAGCTGTAGATTATCTTGAAGATACTAATGCTAAAGAAGTACTAGTAAGATTAGCTTACGCTATAGGTTATGACCAACCCTTAGAAGCTTCAGTAGTAATTGACGGAACTGAACTACCTTTAGATACTTCTATATATGATTTATCTCCTAACGGTATTATAAAATACCTTGATTTAAAAAGACCAATATTTAGCAAAACTGCTGAATGGGGACATATGGGAAATAACTTTAGTTGGAAGTAAAAGATTTTTTTAGTATATTTATAATAAAGAGAAATTGACCCTAGAGCAATTTTAATTTTAGTTTAACCGACGATCTTAGGACGTCACAAATTTTAAATGATATGAGTACATTATTTTTAGAACGGAATCCGTTCGACATTTTAGTTAGGAATTTTTTCCAAGATGCTAGCCAATACAGACCACTAGCTGAATCCAAATTACCCCACCCAGTAGATATTTACGAAAGAGACAATGGTTTAGGCATTGATATTGCTTGTACTGGAATCTCTAAAGAAGATATTGAAATTCTTATTGAGGGTAATATAATCAGAGTAAATTACGAAAGACCAAAAGCTGAATTAGACGACGTCTATATCCATAGGGGTATTGCGAAACGCTCATTCAACTTAGGTTGGAAAATTGATAGTAAGTTTGATTTAACTACAGCAACAGCTGCATTTAAAGATGGACTACTAAATATTGTTATACCTTATACAAAAGGTTCACAGCCAAAAACTTTGGCTATTAAGTAGGTTTTTTTTACTCTAGGGTTTGTTTTTCTTATTTTTTTTTCTTATATTAATAAAAAACGTTATATATGTCAAAGCAATTAGTACCTCTTAATGATAGAGTTTTAATTAAACCTATCGACGAAGGAGAACAAATGTACGGTAATATCGTTATTCCGGACATGGGTAAAGAAAAGCCTGAAATGGGCGAAGTTATAGCAGCAGGACCAGGCCGTCAAACTGAATTTGGTCAATACATTAGAGTTAATGCAAAAGTTGGAGATGTAGTTTTAGTTCCTAAAATCGGTTCTTTAAGGATAGATTTTGAAGGAGAAGAATACTTTATTACACCCGATAAAGAAATTTTAGCAATAGTTAAAGAATTAAAAAAAGAATCAGAAGATGAGTAAAAAAATAATTTTTTCCGAAAATGCTCGACAGGAGTTATTAAACGGAGTAGATAAGTTAGCAGATGCTGTTGTTTCAACTTTAGGACCTTCTGGTCGAAATGTTATTATAGAACAAGTAGCTGGTAATCCTACCTCTACTAAAGATGGAGTAACTGTTGCGAGAAGTATAGAATTAGAAGATACAGTTGAGAATATTGGTGCTCAGTTAGTAAAGCAAGTCGCTATAAAAACTGCAGATCAAGCTGGGGATGGGACTACTACTTCTACTTTGATCGCTAGAGAGATATTTACTGAAGCTATACAAAAAATTAGCAAAGGGTCTAACGTAGTAGATGTTAAAAAAGGTATTGATGAAGCAGTTAAATCAGTAGTTTCCTATCTAGAGGACCTTACTAAAGAAATTACGGATGAAGAACAGCTTAAACAGGTAGCAACGATTTCAGCTAATAACGACCTAGAGGTAGGTGAGTTAATTTCCACTGCCATGGATAAAGTTGGTACCGACGGAGTTGTAACAATCGAAGAATCAAAAACAGGAGAAACATATCTGGAAACAGTAGAAGGCATGCAGTTAAGCCGAGGTTATAAGTCTCCTTATTTTGTTACAGATAATAACTCTATGCAAGCTGTTCTTCAAGATCCGTTGATTTTAATTACCGATAAACGATTAAACACAGTTAAAGAGTTACTACCCGTCTTAGAAGCAGTATCTCAGCAAAATAAATCTTTGCTGTTAATAGCAGATGATATAGACGGAGAGTCATTATCTACTTTAGTAGTTAATAAGATGAGAGGTATCTTACAATGTGTAGCCGTTAAAGCACCTGAGTTTGGAGATAGAAAGAAAGCTGTATTAGAAGATATTGCAATACTTACAGGAGGTACCGTTGTATCTGGAGAAAAAGGTATGAGATTAGATAAGTTTGATCCTGCTTGGTTAGGTAAAGCTAAAAAAGTAACCGTAGGTAAAGAGCTTACTACTATAATAGATGCTCAAGGAGAAGAAGAAAAAATTACTCAAAGAGTAGATCAAATTAAAAATCAAGTTGATGAAACAACATCTCCATTTGAAAAAGAAGTTCTTCAAGATAGATTAGCTAAATTTATTGGCGGAGTAGCAATAGTATACGTTGGAGGTTTAACTGAAGTAGAAATGAAGGAAAAGAAAGATAGAGTTGATGATGCATTACATGCTACAAAAGCTGCTATTGAAGAAGGAATACTTCCTGGAGGCGGAATAGCTTTATTAAACGCATCTAAGATGTTGGTAAATACCATCGGAGGTATAGACGGAAAAGATGAACAAACCGGATGCGATATAGTAATACAAGCTATAGAAAAACCTTTTTATCAGATTTTACATAATGCAGGTTTTGATCATGAGTCTATAGGGGATATAGAAGAATCTATTATAGAATCTGATGACAAGTGGAAAGGGTATAATCCTAGAACTCAAAGCTTGGTTAATATGTTTAAAGAAGGAATTATAGATCCTACCAAAGTAACTAGACTTGCATTAGAAAATGCTGCATCAGTAGCAGGAACTATGTTACTTACTGAAGCTATTGTCTCTAATATTAAAGAAGATAAACCAGCATCTGAAGTTGATCCTTCCATGTATATGTAATGGATAAAATTAAAGAAATATATTTTACAAACGAGTATGGATTAAAAGATACTTGGACCTATAGGGGTAATAGGTTAATTAAAACTGAATTTAGATACCCTAGAACTAATAAAAAAAAGAAAATTATGAGTGTAAAACAAGAATTATTCGATCAAATTGCAGAGCAGTTTGCAGTACTACAAGAAAATAATGAAGGAACTACTAAGACTTCTCAAGCAAGAGCTAGGAAAGCTGCAGGAGAGATTAAAAAATTAATTACTCCTTATAAGAAAGCCAATATGGAGGAAGTGAAGTAGGGGGCGTTTTTCCTCTTGCCACGCGCGAATTTTAAGAACCTTCCGGAAACGGAGGGTTTTTTATATTGTATTTTCTACAAGAGTTATAGTTTCTTGAGCAGTAAAGCCTTTATCTAAATAGAATTGGAGAGTTACGGGTTTACAATACGATATCACTTTCATACCTTTACAAACAACCGAAACGTATTCCCATCGAGTATCCCATAACTTACGATAAATACCGCGTCCTCTATAATCGGGGAGTACATAAGCATCTTCAAATTTAAGAACGTTATTAGGAAGAAAAGACATATTGCACCAACCGACTTCTTTGCTATCAATAATAGCTACCCAACCACATGACGAATGTCTTTGCGGGCCGGGAGTATGACTCGGTAATCTATATCCTAAAATATCCATGGGTACGTAAAGATATAAATAGTTAAGTTTGTAAGTATATATACAGATATATTAGTTACGATTAAAGCTAATAATTCTTTTACGCTTTTTTCCGTTTCGTGCAAAAATATCTAAAGTAATACCCATTGATAAACCTCCATAAGTGGTTGCTAGAAGATCTCTATTATCAAAGCCATAACCTCTTTTTTTATCATAAGTTTCCTTTATATACCCAGCAGCAACTGCAGTAGCTATACTCGCCAGAAAAGCAGCAGTCTTATCTTCTGTTTGTTCCAATACTAAACCATAAGCCACTCCTCCTAAAACAAAACCAGCTGAAAAATGTTGCTTCTTATCTGACTCTGTTAAAAGTTGACCGAACGTTAAAGTAGGAATCAATATTAGTATATAAAGTATCTTCACTATAAATAAATATACTAAAAGTTGGTTTTATGAAAATAAGTTCTTATATTTATTATATGTTAGATTCTTGGTACAGTCCTTATGAAAAAAGATGGAGTAATAGGCTCAGAAAAGTACAGCCGTGGAGAACTTTCTCAACTGGCCCGACGCCGAATGCTCCAAAAAGATTATGGAGATAAATCTAAGTATAACAGAAAAACAAAACATAAAAATAAAAGTTATGAGTCTAAGAGATACAGTTCAGGAATGGATTAGCAATAATAAACCAGGCGGTAAGGATATGAAACCTTCTAATCCTCTTTGTTC
>VMHT01109222.1_pt1 | contig 10550 bp, 9 predicted proteins | sample 4693611 | NCBI WGS metagenome assembly VMHT01 (sample SAMN12280063, study PRJNA550983) | marine metagenome | isolation source: seawater sampled from same location over 5 years 0.02-0.2 micron viral filtrate | place: USA: collected off the coast of southern California halfway between the port... ...
GTTGTTCCAGCTCTACCATTAATATCAGCCTCTCCTAAAATAGAAGTTTGTGTAGTATTATAGTTTGTATTATTAAATAGAACAGAAGGTGTGTAACCTACACTTGATGGTACATTTATAAAAACTTCTTGATATGCTTGTCCTTTATAGTTGATATCGTTTCCAACATCAATAGTACCTAAATATTTTACTACTCTTTCATAATCTGTCCCAGTTCCAGAAGCATTAAATTCTTCTGTAGAAAAACCAACATTTGCAGCTTCATTAGAATCGGCAGTTTTGAATCTAATTGCTCCGGTTTTTTCCATCCATTTAAAAAATATCTTTTCTGCATCTGAACTAAAAAGAGTAGAATCAAAATCATCATCTTGTAAAAGTAACTCTTCCAAGTTAAGTGCATAATTTTGAAAAGTTTTAGCAAATTCTACAGCAGCATTAGAAGAAGGAACGTAAGCCGCACCTGAATAATCTATTAATGAATCAAACTGAATTGTATTCTCTCCACTTGAAGGTGCTTGAAAATTAGGCAAATCTAAAAGAGCATACTTTGAAAAGTCAAATTCAAGGTCTGCATTATTAAATGCCCTTGTTAAATCTCTTGTTCCATTTGCGAAGGCATACATTGTGCCTCCTTGTACTTGCGGTATTCTTACTAACGGTGTAGCCATTTACTTATTGTTTTTATTAAGATATTGTAACGTCATGAGAACCTACAACATACCAACTAGAACCTAAGTATCTTAGTGATAATGTACTCCCTACGCTGTTTAATGTAATATTAGTAGCTGCTGCGACGCTTGTTGCATCTACATCTCCTGCAACTCCTGCTATTAATGTAATTTCTTGACCTTCTGAACCTGCAACTAATGTTAATGCGACTGTACAATCAACAAAATAGTTATAATCTGTTAATGTAGCTGGTAAGGTTGCTGAAGGTGTTGCGATATCCTGATAAGAACCAGACTTTATTACGCTTCCTCCCAAATTACTTTCGCCAGTATTATTAAGTGAAGTTGAACCCAATGCTGCCAACGTCGTAGCACCAGATACAACTAATGAAAGTAAATTTGCATTAACTCCCGTTAATGTGTTTGTTGTCGGATCTAATAATGCTTTGATGTCTACTATCTCATCTTGTAAAGCATTAAAGTTATCATTAATTGTCGTTCTTGACGAAGATAATGAATCTGTTCCTAAAATTTCTGTAACTGCCATTTTTTATTGTTTTTTATTTTACGTTTATCATATTTCTTTCGATACTATTCTTATTACCGTTACTGTCTTCCAATTCTAAGGATATTCTATAAGAACCTTGTTTTTGAAATAAGTATGGTAACCACATATTATCATAATATATATCACTGTAATCTGCGTTAGTATCTTTATATATTTTCCATACTGGATTTTTAATACCAGGCATCTGAGTTTTATCAACCGAAATAGTTACATGTGTAGACCTTTCAATATTAGCACTGCCATTTATAATACGAACACTATCAAATGTTGGGTTATAAGAAGTAAAATGAACTTCACCTATAATTAGACCATTTGATGTACCAGAACCTATGTTGAAATATACACTATCAAAGTCATAGGAATAAGAATAGTTTTTACCTACACCTAACATAAAATTAAAAGTATCTACATTGCCATCGTTATTAGTATCTTCAAATACTGGATTGTAATTAAATTTAGAAATTATTTCATCTGTTGATGCGTTTAATTCATCAGCAATTGCTTGCCAACCAGCAATGTCTCCAGTACCTGTTGGTGTGGAAGAAACAATAGTATGATATCCAATTTTATTTTCTTTTGTAATAGGATCGAAATGCTTTATTGTTAAAACATTACCTTGATAAGCATCTGATATTTTAAAACTAGCTGCTAAATCTGAACCGATTCTAGTTGAATTCCACCAAGCATGTTTAAAATCATTCCATCTTACTTCATCAATTGCATCCCATGTATATGGTCCTGTAGTTTCTCCATATCCTGTTAAATTAGAAGGGTCATTATCTATAAATCTTCTAACCGTTGAAAATTGTTTTCCTTGAGATTCATCATATAGATAATTGTTTCTATCCATTGTAAGATACAAACTTTGGAAACTATCCCTAACGTCTTCTAAATTTTCAGTAGGCAGGTTCCAATAACCGCCAGTATCTTCCCAAGAAGTTTTCCACTTTCTCCAATCTGTATTTTCTTTCCATTGATAAACTCCATAAAGTTCGATAGGTTTTACTTCTACATTAAATAACTCATCCTTTCTATGAAAGCTTGTAAAACCATTTAAGTCAGTAAGTCTTAATTCAACTGCATAATCTCCAGTATATGGTACTATAATTGCAAGTTTTAGCATTTCTGGATGCCATGTCAAAATTTCATCAGGTGAAGTAAGACCATTAGTTTCCCAATATCCAATGTCTCCTTTAAAAGATTGAGAATATCCTCTTGGACCAGTTACTTTCCATTCAATTTCATAAACACCTCTTTTCCACCAATTATTCCATGTAATTTGAGGATCTGCTGCATCTGCCCATGGAAAATCAGCATCGTCCCATGATTGAGGTAATGAAGTGCATTCTAAAATTAATGGAGAACCGACAGGTACATCATAATATCCAAGAACATCGTTATTAAAACTGCTTTTATCTTCTTCGTAATATTTTGAATAGAAATTTTCAAAATCGGAAAGAAGTGTTTCTCTATCTGATTGAGATATGTCATCAAATTCTTCCAGTCCTATAATAGAACCAGGAGACGTTCCAATAAGTATATTAGAGTCTGTTAATAGTTTATAGTCTTCTATGTACAATTGTTTATTTTCCGGAAAAACTTTAAAATCAACATCTTTTCCTTCATTAAAAAGAGCAATAGGCTCTTGATTATTCCAAGTGTTTATGTTTTTTTGGTCAAAAAAGTCTCCTTCTCCAGTAATATCTACAATCTTTGCCTGTAATGGTAAATAGTCTCTTTGTAATTTACTCTTTAGACCATATAATTTTATTAATACTTCTTCAGGTGTAAAGTCAAAAGCTTCTTCAACTTCTGGAATATCCCACTGATCAAATTCACCAGACGGATTATTTAATTTGTAAACTAAAGAAAATCTAGATGTCTTCTTTAAATTAGAATTCGGTAAATTAAACTTTTTTCGTTTCTTATATGAAAAACCACTATTTGTATCAGGCACTGGAACTGCTTGTAATTTTCCAAAAGCTCCACTCTCTTGATTTATATTTAACCAATATTCTTTTAATGTGATATTGTTATATCCAAAAAAGTCAATTGCATTCAACACAGCTTTATATGTTCCTACAAATGGTTTTATATTATGTAATTCTAAAAGAAGTTCTCTTCTTTTTTGGTTCATTAATTTCCAATCAATTCCATACTCATTAATATCATGCTCTTTAAACATAATAAAATCACCATCATCTAATGTGCCTCCTAAATTTTGTAAAAGGTCTCTTAATCTTTCATCTTCGCCGATAGTTTCACCATAGACTAATATTTCAGCCAAAACAGTATCGTCAAATGTATCTGATATTCTTAAAATCCTATCATGTCTTCCTTCATTTTTAGAAGATAGACCAACATTAATTTGCATTGCACTGTTAATATAATCTGAAACTTCTTTAAGACCTGTAACGTCAGTAGATACTAGGTTTGTATGGTCTAAAGTATCTAAATCTAAAGAATCTAATTCTTGTATTTTAACAATTTCATCTTCTATTTTAGTACCATAGAAAAACACGTCCTTACTTGAATAAACATCTTCTACCCATTCAACTTTAAATTGTGTTGCACCTGATTCTCCAATTGGAGTACCCCATACTGGGTTTCCTTGGGCATCTTTTTGCTCTTCAAGAATAAAAATGTTTGCAGATTCATATAAACCTGTAGAAACCTCCGGTAAAAATACCGAACCTGTTAAGACACCAGAAACTAAATCCTCTTTTAAATTTAGTTCGTTTTCTACACCATTAAAAAATCTTAAATAGGGATATTCTGCCATTATCTTACGTTTTTATCATCTTTATCGACCGTAAAGTTTTTCCAATTTTTCATTTTACGGATTTGCTTTATTGTGTTCATGTAATAATCTGTACAGAAACCTATAAAATCTCGTATAGTTTCATTTCTAAAAATATGCTTCGATATACTATTTCTAATAAGGTCATCCGAATAGTCATAACCTAGATTAAGTCTGCTATCTTTTCGAGACTTCTGATAATCATATCTTTTTTCTCTTTTATATCTATATAAATCGTCGTACAATCCCATTACAATGCTCTTCTATTTCCTGCTTGAATTCTACTATAAATAGTTCTAGGAACTGGCGGGTTATCAAAGTAAACTGAAAGCGAACTCATTTCACCAATAGCAGGTGTATCTTTTACAAGATTCCCATCTCTATCTTCCCAATTTCCTCTAAATACAGCAACTTCATCTTTATCTAAAATAATGTCACCATACTTATCTAAACCTATTTTATTGTACCAGTCTTCTATAGCCTTATCTCCTCCTGAAACAGGAATTAACATGTCTGGCTGGTCAAGCGTTATTTTTTTAATTTCTTCTGTTCTTTTAAAGAACACTAATCTTTTTTGGTCACCATCGTTGCCGAGGAGTTCAGGTGTTGTGGGGGTAACTGTAACTTTTTTATAAGTGTAATATCCGTTTCTTCTAGCCTCTTCCTCAACACTTGAAACAAATTGAACATTTACGGCATCAACACCTTCAACACCCTCGATTAATGCAACGATGTCACTTTTAGGAAGTTTATCCCTTCTTGTAACCTTTATTAGATAGTTACTAATTACCGCCCTAATATCATTAAAAATATCTTCTTGTTTAAATCCTTCAAACCATCTTATAGATATATCCATCCTATATTTAATACCCTTAGGCTCTACAAATATGGCCTCGCTTGTAACCATTTGCTGCCCACTATTCTCTATAACACCGATAAACCTATCAGTCTCTTCTTTACTAAAAAAGAATTCTTCTTGTGGAACTGAAAAATAATCAGTACCTGACAATAATCTTTTCTCTAAATCTGGAATTGCAAAAATATAAATAACATTATCATCATCTAAATACCCGTCTTCTGTAGTGTTATATGCATCTAAATAACTGAATTGAGCATATTTAGATAAGAAATATTCATAGTTGTCAGGGTTTGATAAAACATAACTTTTGCTAGCCATTGGTGTTAGCATTTTTGTAAATTCAGTAGACTCCGGATCTGCTCCCATAAAAGGAGTAATTAATACTTCAGAATCTAGTAATTCATTCAAGTCATAATCATCACCAGTTGAATCAGAACCTTCTTCAATAAAAGTAAAAGTTAAATCACCTGACTGGTTTAAATTACCAGCAGCCCCTTCACATTTTAAATACTGTACTTCTATTGCTGCTCCGTTTTGAGGTATAGCACCAAAGTTACCAGTTCCGAAATAAATATCAATTCCTCCACTAATACCACTTTTAATTAAAACGCCCTTGTCAGTAGGTCTCATTTCATATAAACTATCAAATTTAGTCCATAACTCACCGTTTACCGATACTTTAATATAATCATGGTCTGTAGTTCCAGTAACTTTAATATTGAAACTTTGCATCTTTTCTCCAGTTCCAGTAACTGTTTGAGATTCTAATTCACCCTGCATTATACTTGCTTGAACCCAACCGTTTGAAGATTTAGGTAAAAGGAATTCATCTTTTTGTGTTCTTAAGAAATAAGTTAGTCCATTATTCTCAAAAGAAATTTTAGTATTTACAGGTATTATTAAGTTATTTCCAGCAATATCGTCTTTAGCACCTGGTTTCCATCTAAATCTAATTTCACCAGTCGCTGCGAACCCTCTTGTTGGGTCATGACCTGCAAGTCTAGCGAGTCCATATATAGATTCAGGTTGTTGTGCAGTATAAATATTTTGTTCTACTGTAGAATCTTCTATATAGAACATAAGCATTTCGTTCATCTCAGACATTACTTCTAATATTTGAGCAAATGGCGATGCTGTTGTTAAAAAGTCACCGCTTCTATTATAGACTCTTCCAAGATAACTAGAAGCATCTTCAAATATTTGCTTTGCGTTAACTCTTGCTTTTTCTAAAAATTTTAATTCAGCCATTTTTTTAAATTATTATTGTATGTTGACCTCTACTAAGTATTGACCGTCTATTGTTATATTTAAGTTTGCAACATCTCTTATCTCTCCTCTTTGAAAGGTAATATTTACGTCAGTGTCATATTTTTCAGATAAAGGTATGTACATTTCTAGTTGTTCATTAATCAAAGCTCCAATCTGAGCTTCATTTGCATTCAATTCATATATTAAAGTTTCTAAATCTGCACCAAAACCAGGTTCTCCTAAAACGCTACCTTTAGTTGTAAAAAGCATAGTCTCAATTTGAGTAATAAGTTGGACTATCTCATTCTCAATATGGAGCTGACTGCTATCGTGTCCAGGGTCTTCTATCGTTTTAACATATAATTCCATAGATTATTTATCTTATTTTTTAGGAGTGAAACATCCAATCTACTCCTTCATCTCCTTTTATTTCTTCTTTAACACCTTCCAGTTCTTCTTGTCCCATTGATAAAATACCATCATAGTCTATTTCAACTCCACCTGGTAGAGAAAACTTAAACACTGATAATTTAGAACCAATTGCAACTTTTACTTTAGCAGCAACATATCTAAAAAAGATTTCATCATTATATAACGCACAATCAGGAATACTTTCGTAAAGCTCTAAAATAACATCACCTTTAGGAGTATCTCCCATAAATTTTAATTCACCAGTTAATTGTGAATAATGGAAACTTAAAGGATTCTCTAATATTTGTCTAGCCATATCAAAGTAACTTTGGTTAATTACATAGTATTGTAACTCTTCAGCAGACTCTGAAGCACCTGAACCTTCAAATGCATTTCTAAATAACATTTTATCAATAGCAAAGTCATTTCCTTCAGTAAATCTTAAGTCAAAACCAGATCCGCCTGAATTCCAACCAGATGCTAAATCATAAACTCCATAAATAGAAAAAACTTCACCGGAACCATCAAGTCCCTGCGGTCCAAAATTTACTGATCTGTTATCTTTAAAATAATCAGATGAAAAAACTTCAGAAGGAACATGATAATAGTTTTCTCTTAAACTATATTCGTAATTCTTTCTAAACCACTTAATAGCCCTTTTAGTTATATTTTTAACTTCAGGCTCTGGTAAATTTAAAGGTACCATACATGCACCTGTAATTTCTGAACCAATTTCTGCTAAAAAAGCAGCTAGACATTCTGCACCATAGTCTCTTTCATTTTGAAAATCTAAGGGTTCTCCTGTTCTTATTTTTGCCATTTTTAATCTATTTTTTTACTATTTATTATTTCAGTTTTATCAAACTCTGCAGACTTGCTTATTTTGCCATGTCTAAATATACCACCAATCATTCTTCCTTTAAATATTGAATCCCATTGGAAAACATAACAGTTTGTAAGTTCACAATCTTTACTAACATAACAAGATTCTACTTTAGAACCTGAAGCCAATGTGTTTTGATAAAGGTTACACCTTAACATATTAGCATCTTTTATTTCAGATCTAAATATATCACAAAAAGAAAAAGTTCCAGATACCTTGCAGTCTATAAAGTCGTAATTATTCAAATCGAAACAATTCGATAGTTCACCTTCTTTAACCTGAACTCTTCCAATGTCGCTATCATAGTTAATATAACCTTTCGTCAAAGAGCCATGACTGATTAACTTAACTACACTAAACTTAATCTTGTCCCAATAAAGAGATATGATTTTATCAGATTTCTTTAAATCAACGGTTAACTCTATTTCTGGAAAAAACTCTTTAAACCTTGTATGGTCTTTAAGTACTGAAATATATGGATTGTTTTTATTCAATATTCTCTTTAATTCTAAAAGATTTAATTGAGTGTATGATTTACTTTTTGCAGTATTCCATAATTGAAATAAAAATCTTTCTAATAAATAAAGAATATTTGAAGTCTTCTTTTGATAATCTTTACCACCAATATATCTAAACTCTAAATATCCTTTTTGTAATTTTTCAAAGTTTACTCCATAATACTTTTCATTAGGAAAGTCAAATGACATTGGGTTAATATGCTGTCCATTAAAATAAGTAGATTCTAATTTAGGTACTACCCACTTAATTGATTTTGCATATACGCTATTTTCTCTATTTGGAAACATTTTGTAAACTTCAGCCTCGTTAAAGTCTAATATAAACTTTAAAGCATCCATTCTTTGAATAAATTCAGGGTACTCTACTTTGTCAGAATCAAAACTTACATTTAAGTGTATTGATGACTTTTCAGTAGTATATCCATTCTTATCGATCCATGCAAGCATGTCGATAATCATCTTTCTAGCATCGTTATAAGGTATGGCTCCAGTAACTAATTCGACCAAGCCTTTACCACCTGACATGTCAGGTTCTAATTTAAACTCTTTTTTAGTTGGTTGGAAGTCACTATGCGCTTTATCTTCTAACCTAACCTTTTTACCTAAAAGAGATGCTATTTCTTTTCTAGTATCTTCTAAAGACTTGTTGGAGTAAAATTCGAATTCTACTCCAACTAGCCCCATTTCTAGAATGTCTTCTTTTCTATCGTCATTAATAATTTGATACGTGAGCATGTGATAAATTTACTTTCTTTATATATCACGTATAATCTAATAATCTAAAAATAGATTTTACTCAGCAAGTTTTAAGAAAACTTTCTTTGTATCTTCCTCTATTCTAGTTATTGTAACGTTTATTTTATGCTTAGGTTTATACGATTTTAAAGCTTCTGTATTTTCAAATTCACTTACATGTAATAAGCCAACAATACCTTCCGCTATTTCAATAAACAATCCATAATCTTTACATGATTTTACAGTCGCTAAAACTTCAGAATTAGGTTTAAACTTTTCATTTATTTTTAACCAAGGATTTGCAACAACCTCATCTTTTTGAGTAAGAGTTATTTTTTCATTTGAAATAATATCTTTGATTCTAAATGTAATTTCTTCACCTGGAACTATTTCTCTATTCTTATGTCTTACTAACAAATCAGCATCTAAATCATTTACATGAATCATACCAGTTAAACATTCATTAAATTCACAGAATACCCCATACTTAGCAGAGCCAGTAACTGTACCTGTAATTTCTTGAGTTAAATTCTCTTTAAGTTTATCAATAGTACCTGGAATCATAGTCTTTAAATAAGCTCTATGTGAAACTACAATAGTTCCTTTTTCTTTAGAAAAACTTACTGGAACAACATACATATCAGTGTCTATAATACTAGAGAAATCATGTAGTTTATTAATACCAGCTAAACTACCCGGCATAAAGCAATCGATTCCATTTACACGAACAATATATCCTGCTTCCTGCATCATTTTAGTAACATTACCACTCCACGCAGTATCTTGTGTTTCGATAGCAGCTTGCATTTCAGTAAATGTCTTTTTTCTAGCCCCTTCAGTTAATGAACCGTATAAAGATACATCATCATCAAATGGGTCAGAAGTAATTGTAACATCTACTTCAGTACCTACTACTTTTCCTAATTCTCTAAATGTAGGGTCTTCTTTTTGTAGATTAATGAAGACAAGCTGTCGATATCCAATATCTACAGTAGACGTATTGTCTTTAGTAGAATAAACAGTACCTGTGTATTGAACACCATGTTCAACTTTTGACAAAGTGTGTGTTTCTTGGTCATGTTTGTTGTACTTATCATAAAGCTCCTGTGCGTAGCTTTCTCTACAAAATACTTTGTGTTTTGGATCGTTTGTTTTAATGTGAGGATTTCCCTTCCTAATTGCTGATGGGCAAGTGGCTTCATAGCCATCCCAATCAAAGTTACCGTCGGCATCAAACCAATCGGCGTCAGATTTGTTAATCATTTGTTATATTTTTAAGGTTTAATTATATATTCTTTTAATTATTTAAACGAAAAGTTCAATGGGTTAAGTGTAATTGGTGCTGCATTTGTAGCTGGACCTGCTGGACTCTGCAATTGTAAAAACCCTGGAGGTATTGTCAATTTTATATCTGCATCTTTTACATAAGCATCTATCTCTTCGGCTATAATTTTAGAAAGTTCTTTTGATAAGACATCAATTAACTCTTTTGATATTTGCCCCGATACTTCATCTGCAAAGTTTTTCCACTGCTTCTTTTTAAAATTATTCTGATCTATTCCTGGAGGCTCTAAATTATCTTGATACCATTTATCAATATTTTTCTGAGCTTTGTATAAACCAGCAGGTGGCATAACTAAATCTTCAGTATCGAATGCATCTGTTACAAAGTTAGATACTCTTACTTTACTATCTCCACCTGCAAGCTTTTTAGCAAGTGGCTCTTCTAACTCTTTAATTCTTTTTTCTATTTTAGATTTTAATCCGTTTTTATTTAACATACTATTGTGTTTTAGTGACTTGACTTAATTCTGCTCCATTTAATAATACAATTGGAGGTGTTGTTGGTGTTCCTGGTGA
>VMHT01110290.1_pt1 | contig 10550 bp, 9 predicted proteins | sample 4693611 | NCBI WGS metagenome assembly VMHT01 (sample SAMN12280063, study PRJNA550983) | marine metagenome | isolation source: seawater sampled from same location over 5 years 0.02-0.2 micron viral filtrate | place: USA: collected off the coast of southern California halfway between the port... ...
TCGTTCAGCATAACGCCACCTTGTAGCCGTTCGTGAGAACTCGCGTGTATAAAGACGCGCCCAACTGTCTCCCGCCTCCCCCTTAGGGGGAGGCGTTTGAACTCAATCTTCCGAGGCGCCAGATATCGGAGAGGAAACGGATTGAACCGGCCAGGAATCGTCCATCGCCGCAGGCCAACCTGATTTTTTCGTGTTGAATCCGAGGTCGGAAAACCGTCGACGCGATTGCCTCCAAACAGGGAGCATGTAGCCCACTTTTGATCGCTCACCAAACGACCACCGCCACGGACACCGATCCATGCGAGCCACCCAATGCCTGACCAACGTCCGGAACAACGGTTCGTCGTTTCCGCCTGGAACCACCCACGAAGCGATGTTGACGGCTCCGGATGAGCCCCGAGTTTCGGACCAGCAGGTCAATTCCATGCCCTGCATGGGACCGTTCAACACCTTCAGGCCGAGGGTTCGAGCGGATTGTGCCATCGGCATGATGATGGCAAAACGGTCAACGAGTCGAGAACCCTCGTGGCGTTCGAGTTCCCAACCCGCTTCTTCAGCGAGTTCTCGAAACAGGCGAATGGCTTGAACGCTCGAGATGCTCACCTCGAGGTCGAGCGTCAACTTCCTGACCATGAACGTTCGAGGGGACGAAAGGGGATGAACCCTTTCGTTGCCTCGCTTTCGCTCATCGGATTGGGCGTGTTTCGTGCGTGCGATTGCGGCGCTTTCACAGTCCTCGCCCGGGAGGGCGAGGTGTTCCCGTGGACAAGGACCGATGGACAGGCCGCGCTCACACGAAAACCGGCGTCAGCCGGCGTGCGATTCGGCAGCGATCGGACCTTGCTCAACCAAAGAGCGAGCCAAGACCGTCGAAGCCTGCTTCCTCTTCTTCTTCCTCTTCCTCTTCAACAGGGGCAGGGGCGTCAGCGCCGCCAGCGGCGGCAGGGGCAGCAGCGGCTGCAGCGGGTGCAGCAACGGCTTGGGTCATGGCATCTGCGATGTCGACACCGGCGAGGGAGGCCACCAGGGCCTTGACTCGGGCATCGTCAGCGTCGGCGCCAGCGCCCTTCAGGACAGCCTTTACCGACTTTTCATCAATCTCTTTTCCAGCAGCGTGCAACAGCATAGCAGCGTATACGTATTCCATGTTTTTTCACCTCAGTGTTTTTTTGTTCAGCCGAACAGGCTTCCGAGACCGTCAAAGCCGGCCTCTTCTTCCTCTTCTTCCTCTTCTTCAACCTCGGCTGGGGCTTCAGAAGCGCTCGTGTCAGCGACGGCTGCGGAAGCAGCTGCGGAAGCAGCAGCGCCCATCATGGCAGCCAGTTCGTCATCGAGTGCGTCGGGGCTCAGCGTGCCAGCAACGCCGAGGGCGCTGGCATGGGCTCGAGCCACCAAGTGTGGCAGCGTGTCCGCCGTAGCGATCGCTGCTTCCAGTGCAACGGCCAGCGCTTCTCCGCTGGCCTTGGCAAGAAGGGTGGGCATGGTTTGCGTGGTGAACCACGTGATGTTGCAGGCGAGGTTGAAGCCGCCAGCAGCCACGCTGATGAGGTCCTGCTCAAACTGCTCAAAGTCAATGTCGAGGGTGGACGGCTCAAAGAGCGTCCCGCCTTCGAGGGTTCCGCACAATCGGAGCCCGGTGACCATGGGGTTGATGCCGATCTTTGAGAGCATCATGCCGAGTTCGCCTTCAAACACCTCGCCTTCTTCAAGAACAACGGTGCGCTTTTGGATTTGGACGCTGCCGCCCGTGATCTTTGCGGGGATACCAACGGAGTTCAGGTCACCAACGATGGGACCGGGAGGCATGCCCGTGTCTTGCTTCTCGACCACGATTTGATGAGGAGCGATGTCGCCAGGCTTGGCGGCACGACCGGCTTCGGTCTTCTTGAGTTCTGTGAACATCTCAAAGGAGTTGAGATCCGATGACGAGACGAGTGCGGGCTGGACCGCGGATTCGTAAAGATGCTCGAGGTCGGCAAAATCAAACCCTGCACGTTCCCAAGCGATCTTCATCAATCGCTTCTTGGCGACTTGAATCTTCATGGTGCTTCGCAGTTCAGCTCGCATGCCAAACATGGCGGATGCGGGAACCCCGTGAATGTCGATAACGGCGATGGTTTCGCCGCTCGTCAAGAGGTCGTGGAGGTCGGAAACGGTGTCCTTCTTCCAGGACACGACCTTTGGAATCAATTGATCACCTCGATGCGTTGCGAAGGACCCATTGAGGTCTTGATGAACAGGGAACGGATGTTTCCGATGCCACGCTCAAGTTTTCCAGTCACACGGTTGTAGACTTCCATGGCGTTGGCCAGAAGTTCGTCGTGAGACTGTTTGACGGTTCCAAACGAGGCGTGGAAGGTCATCTTGTCGCCCGACTTGACCACAACGGTGCTGGAGAGACCGGCTGCGAGAACAGCGGGGTCGAGGGTGGGTGGCACGGGGCGAGGCATCTTTCCTCGGGGACCCAAGACGGTACCGAGGTGCCGGCCGATGAGCCCCATGTGGGGAACTTCGGAGAGGAAGAAATCGTACTGGTTGGCAACTTTCTTTGCATGGCCTTTCTTTCCGCCAAAGTCCTCGATGTCTTGCGGAGAGAACACGGCCAGTCCCGCAGCTTTGGCCTTGGTGGCGGCTTCACCGGCGGCAAACATGGCAACCTTGAGTTCTCGGCCTCGTCCAGAAGGAAGACGAATCTCCTCCTTGATACGGTTGGTTGGGTTCTTCAAGTCCACGTCTTTGATGGTGAACGAGATGTCCAAAGATTCGGCAAACTTGCGCTCTGGGGCCGCTTCGATGGCGGCCTTGATGGCTTCACTGATTTTTTCTTCCATGTTACTTCACCTCGGCGGTCAGCGAGGCCGAAACCTCTTCCGCAGTTCGTGATTGTTCAATTAAAGCGCTCGTCCCATTCTCCTTTTGCAATGATTTCGAGGGCTTCATTGGCCCAGTGACCGTCGATTTTCACACGCATCGACACGCAGGTCCCAATGACCTCGCGAGTCTGCGCCTTCAAATCGGCACCGGTCAAGTGTCCAAGACCTGCTTTTTCTCGGGCCACATCCATGGCCTTTTCGAGGGGCAGGTCCTCAACAGCGGCGTCCATGCTACCGTTGCACTTTGGCACTCCCAAGGCTTTGATGATCAGCTTTGAGGTCCACGGCTTTGGCATCGTATCGACTCCTTCCTCACAAACGTAGGCAGGCCTCCGACCAAACACCCCTATTTAATCGCGCCGCGGTCGACCACCGCAGCCCCATTGGGGACGATGTCCATCGGACGCCAGACCAATTTTATTATGTGCGATGAACCGTTCCCTACGCCATGAACACCCTGACCCGTCTCCTCGTCCTGTCCACGGTGGCGCTGCTCATCGCCGCAGTGCCCTCCATCGAAGGTAACTCATCGGGCAAGCACAGCCAAGCCGGTTCGGGGTGCGGATGCCACAGCAACATGGGTGGCGTCTCCGTCTCACACAACTTCCCGTCGACGTACGCCCCGGGCGCCACCTACAGCGTCCAAGTCAGCGTCCAGGGTACAAGTAACCCGTCCGGAGGCGGTTTCAACGTCGTTGCGAGCCAAGGTCAGTTGATGAACGCCGGCGCTGGCGTGCAGGTCAACCAGCAAGGTTCCAGCGCCACGCACACCAGCGGGGGCCAGTTTTTCTGGTCGTTCGATTGGATGGCCCCTCTGGGGGGTACGGGTGCAGCGGTCCTTGACATCGCCGTGATGGAAACCAACGCCAACGGCGCCAACAGCGGTGATTCGTGGGCGACGACGCAGGTGACCATTCCCGAAGGATTGCCTCCAAACGATGCGCCTGTGGTCTCCAACGTGTTGATTTCGCCCTCGCCGGATGCTGCTGCAACCGAATCGCTGACCCTCACGTACACCTACAGCGACAACGACAGCGACCCCGAATCCGGTCAAACCACGCTCCACTGGTACGTTGACGGGGCCCACAAGACAGTGCACAACGGAAAGACCACCATCCAGCCCGCGGACACGCAGGCCGGCGAAAAATGGAGGGTTCAGGTCACGCCTCACGACGGATTGGAATTCGGAAACTCGGTGATGAGCAATGAAGTGCTCATCGGCGACGTGGACTCGGACGGCGACGGTGTTCTTGACGGACAGGACGCCTTCCCCGACGACGCCAACGAAACAGCCGATTCGGACAACGACGGTGTGGGGGACAACGCCGACGACTTCCCGCTTGACGGAACCGAAACAACCGACACGGACGGCGACGGTTTGGGGGACAACGCGGACCTCTTTGACGACGACCCAACGCAAACTTCAGACACCGATGGTGACGGCTACGGCGACAACGCCACCGGCACCAACGGCGACGCCTTCCCCAACGACGGATCGGAATGGGCTGACACCGACGGCGACGGGGTTGGCGACAACGCCGATGCTTTCCCAGACGACGCCACCGAAACGGCCGACACGGACGAAGACGGCGTGGGCGACAACGCCGACGTCTTCCCGTTTGATCCCACCGAAAGCGCTGACACCGACGGCGACAACGTGGGCGACAACGCTGACGCCTTCCCAGACGACGCTACGGAAACCATCGACACCGACGGCGACGGGGTTGGCGACAACGCCGACGCCTTCCCAGACGACGCCACGGAAACCATTGACACCGACGACGACGGGGTTGGCGACAACGCCGACGCCTTCCCAGAAGACCTCACGCAAACCGTGGACAGCGATGGTGACGGCTACGGTGACAGCATTGTCGGCAACAACCCTGACCTCTTCCCCAACGACGGCACCGAATGGGCGGACACCGACGGCGACGGCTACGGCGACAACGGGGACGCCTTCGTTGATGACCGCAGCCAGTGGGCCGACAGCGACGGTGATGGTTATGGCGACAGTCCGCAGGGAACCACACCGGACCAATTCATCGACGACGCAACCCAGTGGGCCGACGGCGACAACGACGGCTACGGGGACAACCCCGACGGCAACGACGCCGATGCGTTCCCCAACGACGGCACCGAATGGGCCGACACCGACGGGGACGGTGTGGGTGACAACGCCGATGCGTTTCCCAACGACGCCAGTGAAACGCTCGATTCCGACGGCGACGGCATGGGCGACAACGAACAAGCGGTTCTTGAGGCACGACTCGCTCAGGAAGAAGAAGAGGCCGCTGCTGCACAACAGCAGATGCTCATCGCCATCGGCGTGATCATGATTCTCATCACCGCTGCCGTTGTGGTCGTGCTGCGCAAGCGCATGGCCAACGACGAGGACGTCCCCAAGGACTTCGCCGCTGGCGGTATGCCGCCCGGCATGCCCGTCACGAACGCCCAACCCGGCATGCCCGACATGAGCGCCCAACCGGCCTCGGTGACGTCCGAGCCGGTCGTGGAGCCGGTGGCGGCCCAGCCAGAGCCGGTGGCTGCACCCGCTGAACCCTCGGTTGTCCAGCAGTGGACCGACGAAAACGGCAACACCTGGCGGGTCATGACCGACGGCACCAACCGATGGTGGAACGGGACGGACTGGCAGAAGGTCTGAGACGGTCTCGTGCAGCAAAACCAACGTCGCTGTCCCGGCAAGGCGGGACGAATCGTTGCCCGAAGAGAGAGAATTCCCGTAAATTATCGTAAAAATCTCTTTTACTGGGCAGGTCGACCACCAACCCATGGCGTCGGCACTTGAGTTCTACGCCAACGCCTTCGATGCCGAGAGTCTCTACGGCCTTCGCATGATCATCTCTTGGATTTCCGTGGCCGTTTTCATTTGGCTTCTCAGCCTCAGCTATCTGGTCTGGAAAGCCGATTCTAAGTCGAATGAGAACAGATTCATGGCGGTCTTGCTCATCATCGAGGGCATCAAGGCCGCTTTTTTGCTTCCAGATGCCTTTCCTTACGACAGCGACTGGGAGTGGTTGTGGAATTACCTCTGGGTGTTCAAAATAGAGGTGTTCTTCTACGCCCACACGGCCGCCATTCTGTTGTACCTGTGCCTACCGATTTACTATCGAATCGAGAAACTCAACTTCATGTTCAACCCAACCTTGCAAAAGCACGCATGGTACCTTGCTCCGCTCATCGGTTTCGCCATCTGGATGTCGGTTCGCGACGTCAACGGCTTCTACATGGCGAATTCAGCGTGGTTGATTTGCTCCGAGGCGGGTGTCGAGCCAACCCTTCAGCTTTGGTGGGGTTCAATTCAACCGTTCATGACGGAAGCAGTCGATCAGATCGGCACGTGCACGGAGTACTACGAAACTCACCTGGTTGACGACAGCACCGCTGGAGGGCTGTGGGCGATCGCTCTTGCATCACCGCTGGTCACCCTCGGTGCGTTGCTGTTCATTCGTGCTTCAATGAAATCCGAAAAGGCCGCAGGAGGAGACGGCACATCGCGCCATCTCACCTCGAGGTCGCTCTACATTGGATTCCTCGGGAAAGTGTCGGGAACCATGCTTTACTTCATCACGCTGATGGTCATCATTCCGCTCCTCAACGACGGAAGCATGGCCACCTTCGCTCAATCAACCCTGTGGAGATACGGAGAAGACGCTTCATCGCTTGACAGACTCAAGTACCTGATTTGGACACTCTCGTTGTTGATGACGCCCCTTGCCATGGGCTTTGAAGCTCTGATGTTTGTTCACGCTGCGCTCAACGATTCAGTCTTTGGCATCGATCAGAATCTGCGGAAGACCTTCAGAACGGCCATGTTCACCGGAACCGGCGCTCTTCTCTTCATCACGACGACCGAATTCATGGAACAGGTGCTCGGGCAGGGCTTGATTGGAGGGGTGGCGGTCGGTGTCCTCTTCCTGGGCCTCCGCGGACCTGTTCTCTCGGTGATCGATGGCATGTCAAGTCGGTTGATTCCCGCCAACTACACGCCCGAGGAAACCGCTTACTTGGAAGCCTACGAAACGGCCATGGACGACCGGATCATCACAAAAGAAGAGCGAAAATTGCTGCAAACGCTGGCCAGGACCTACAGCATCAGCAAGGAACGTGTTGACGAGATTGAACAAGAATACGATTCAATGCTCGAAGAGGAATGACAAGGTCAACCGTCGGTGGGCTGGATTCATTCCTGAAGACGTGCTTCACGGGTTTCGCACGACACCGATTCAGACCCCAATGTGAGGTCGTCGACCAGTTCAATGTAGGCGAGCATGGCGTCGTTCATCGTCATGCCCGAAATGGAAGACCACGAATCGTACTTGATCCGGTCCCTCAACCTCAGAACGCCCGGTCGTTTACCCTTGACGTCACCCACCGTGGCCTGTTTGTAGTAAGCGTAGATTTTCCTGATGGTGGCGTTGTCCAGCCGGGTGTACACTCGTTCGACTTCTGCGCAGGCTTCGGTGAACTGCTCCTCAAGCATGGGCTGAAATGAACGCATCCAAATTTAACGCCTTTGGCACATCGCTGTGCCCAAGCGTCGGGCGAGTGAACGCCCGTGGATCCCGGCTCAACAGGTTCAGTCGCAGCAGCTCTTGGCCAGCGCGTCCTGAGCGCAGAAGCACGTCTTGGCCGGAACGATGTCGGCGCGAGCACTGCGCTCTTCAAACAGAGCGGTGACGGCTGCAAGTTCCTCGGGTGCATCGCCGCGAGCTTCCAGACAGAGCTTGAGCCCCAAGAGACCCCACATGTTGTCTTTCCACAACTTGATGTCGGCACGATAGACTTCCTCGGCCTCTTCGATGTGGCCTTGCTCGAAGAGCAGGGCGCCAAGGATGTGGCGGACAGGTTGCATCTGGCCCCAAGGCTCGTTGTACGCCAGGTTGAGCGATAGGTCAACGCCACGGCGCAATTCGTCAAACGCTGCAGTGAAATCGCTGGCCTCGCCGGCTTCCTTGGCGAGGAACTGGCGGCGGTATTCGATTTCAGCCTCCAAGATGGAAGCGTTGACGTTGAGGATTGACGGGCCTTCGGCCGGATCCTGGTACATCACGTTGTTGTGCAGCACTCGCCCGGCGAGAGCGGGGTTCTGGAGGGCTTCCTTGAACAGGACTTGCTCGGCTTCGGCCTCGGGCACCATGCCCTTGGAGGCGTATGCCACACCACGAGCGTAGTGCTGGGTGGCGATGACGGCGGGGAACACCTCCTTGTCGCTGTACATGGGCTCGGCGAGGATGTCGTCCCACTTGCCGAAACGAATCATCACGTGCCAGGGCATGGTGACGTAAGATTCCAGGAAAATCGCGCCCATGGGGATGATGCCGGCGAGCATGAACTGAACACCGTGGTCGGCGTCGCCAGCTGGCAGCGTGTCGACGGCCTTTCGAGCGTACTTCAGCGCCGTCTCGTACTGGCCGTCAAACATGGCGCACCACACGACGAAGTGATGGTTGTGCATTCGGTAGAACTTGTAGAATTGCGACTCGTTGCCGGTGGTGGCGACGTAGTGGTCGTCGGCTTCCACGGCTGCAATGTTGCATTCAATGGCTTCCTTCCACTGACCGACCCAAGCGTCGATGTGCGAGGGCATGTGGACCAGGTGGCCCAGGCCAGGCATTCGGGTCCGCAACACGTCGGCTGCGGGAAGGGCCTTCTCGGGGAAGGGCGAGAGTTCGAGAGCGTGGCAGTACAGGTGACACAGGGCCGGGTGGACCTTGGCCTCGTCGCTGCTTTCGAAGGCCTCTTCCATGACCTTGACGAGCAGCAGGGTGTTGTCGTCGGCCGGAGTGATTTCTCCGGTTGCCGTGTTCTTGTCCCAGAGTTGCCAGGCTTTGAGGTTCATCAGAGCCTCCACATAGATGGCCGTGACGTCGAGGTTTCCGGCGTATTTTTCGTGGAGGGGGGCCATGGCTTCTGCGAAGGCCACGTTCAGCTCCATGTCGTTACCCATGTTGAGCACCGTAGGATCGGCTGCGTCACGGGCTTCCGCTGAGTGGCGTGTGGAGAGTGCGCGAATGAGATCCTGTTCGAGTTCAGTGCAGTGGTCCATCACTTTCAAGGCCTGCTGGATGGGATCGTAGCCGGAACCCAGTCCGGGCGACCAGTTGTAGTTCGACGAAACGCAGTACGCAATGCCCCACCACGCCATGGCGCAGTTGGGGTCGAGTTCGGTGCACTTCATGAAGCAAGCAATGGCCTGTTCGTGGTTGTAGTTCAGCATGTGGCCGTGAGCTTCGACGTACATTTTTCGGGCTTCATCGTTGGCGCAGGTGACCGTGGTGGCAAAAGCGTAATTTGATTCGGCGCCGAAGTCGTAGTGTGCTGGTGCAAGAGACATGTTTCGACCCTGATTTGTGTTTAATATAAGCCCTTGGTCATTATTCCATGGGGGTGCAAAATCCACGACCGGAATCCGGAATTTTTTCCACCACATAGTGTAATTTTCCGGGGACTTTTCCTAACGGCTTGAGTTCGAGCGATGGTCCAAGCGGTCGAGCCTCGCCGTTGTGGCCAAAACGGACCAACACAACCGAAGCGAACACGCACCCGGCAAATTGGACGAATTCTTGGGAAAGGAGACCTGAAAGTGTTAAAGAAAAACAGCCTATTATAACCAAAAGCGCGATGTTGGGGGCTATGAACAAAATCCTGGCCTTTGTGCTTGCAACCCTCCTGACCGCCACCGTCTTGCCGCTCAGCGCCAGCGCCGACGCCACCCAAGACATTCCCAGCAACGCTGTTGCAAGCGGCGTCCACGACTCCCTTGTGGCCGCTCTGACCCACGCCGACCTGGTGGCCACGCTGCAGGGTCCGGGGCCGTTCACGGTGTTCGCACCGACCGACCAGGCGTTCATCGATGCGGGCATCGACCTCAACGACTTTGACACCCCGGAAGAAAACGCCACACTCTACAAGATTTTGCTTCACCACGTCGTCAGCGGAGCGGTTGCTTCCAGCGACCTCAACGACGGCATGATGACCGCCACCATGAACGGCGACTACGTCAAGTTCGGCGTCGGAGGTGGAACGGTCACCGTTGGTGCGGCCACCGTGACCTTCCCCGATGTTCAAGCATCGAACGGCATCATCCACTTCATCGACACCGTGCTCACACCACCGGTTGACATTCCAACCACGGCCCAGGCCACGGGAATTCACGATTCGTTGGTCGCCGCTGTGATCCAAGCCGACCTCGCCGGAGCACTCGGAGGCACCGGGCCGTTCACGGTGTTTGCACCGACCGACCAAGCCTTCACCGACGCAAACATCGATCCGGCCAGTTTCACCACGGCCGAAGGAAAGGCAACGCTTTCCGACATTCTGCTCTATCACGTGGTGAACGCCCACGTGCCAGCGGTCAACGTCACCGATTGCATGATCGCCGATACCTACGACGGGCATTCGCTGGCCTTCAGCGTGGGTGACTCGGTGATGGTCAACGATGCGAACATCACCATGACCGATGTCATCGCGAGCAACGGTCTCATTCACGTCATCGATAAGGTGCTGACCTCACCCACCGACACACCCAACGACGTTCCACGGACCGCTCAATGCGACGGAAACCACAACACACTGGTCGATGCGGTGATTCAAGCAGGACTCTTGGAAGCCCTCCAAGGTCCGGGTCCCTTCACGGTGTTCGCTCCAACCGACCAA
>VMHT01055203.1_pt1 | contig 10549 bp, 6 predicted proteins | sample 4693611 | NCBI WGS metagenome assembly VMHT01 (sample SAMN12280063, study PRJNA550983) | marine metagenome | isolation source: seawater sampled from same location over 5 years 0.02-0.2 micron viral filtrate | place: USA: collected off the coast of southern California halfway between the port... ...
ATGGCACTACCAAAATTTTCAAGAAATTATACCCGCTCTGGAGCTTATGAAAATCCTGTGACTCCTGTAGATACTAAGACTGGTGCTATCATAGCTCAGACAATATCTAACGTAGGTAACATTACTGCTAATTTTATAGAAAGACAGAACCAGGCTGTCAGCGCAGAGAACGCAGCTATAAAAAAAATGTTGAATGGTATAAACAAAAACGCAACTACCAAAAGAGAACAGTATTCTAAATCATTAGGTGAGCATGGCTTAGCTCAAAATGAAGAGTTTGCTAGAGTAGGTACTGAAATGATAGATTATTTAGAAGAGCAAGAAACTTTACTTGCTATGTATAAAAGAAATAATGATTCAGAAAACGCTAAGATAGCTGAAAACAATATATTTAAAACTAATTTAGCTTATGGTAAGTTGACGCAAGTTATTAAAGAAACTCCAGACGCTCTTAAAACCTACAGTGAAGATTCTTTAGCATCAAACAACGGAAAACCAGGTGGTATAGCACTTTCTGGTGCTGGAAAGCAGAACAACCAATACTGGTTTGGTATGTCTGCTTATCAAGGTTCTTCAGCTGATAGCTCTTCAAGCTTGATATGGGACAAAAACAGTGATGAAAAAGGTTTGTCTATGGTTCTTAACAGTAAAGAAATACAACAAAATAAAAATTTATTTACAGAAGATGAAGAGTTTGGAGGTATAGTTGTAGATCCTTTAAATTTTTTACAGTCCGATCCAGGCAGAATACCAGATATTAAAACAACAGGCGTTGAAATACTTGGTGCTAAGACTGATGACAATCCAAACGGGGTAAACTTAGTTGGTAAAAATGGACAAGTTAATGATCTTAATTTTTATGATACTTCAAGTCCACAAAAAATAACAAGAAAAGCAGGTAAGGTTTATGTTAAGTATAATTATAACGAAACAGCTCTTGTCGATAGATATAAAAAATCTGTAGAAGATAATCTAGTAAATCCATTCACTACAAGTCCAGATGTCAGTAGAATAAACGCTATAAGTAACAACGTGTTTAATTATGAAATGATTCCAGACGCTGATGCTGCTAACGAAAACGGTAGTCCATTTAGCGTAAATGATCAAACTAAATTTCAAGATAGCACGCTTTCTTACGTACGTGGATTAGTTCCTCCGCCAAAAGAATTTGTATTTGACGAAGCTGAATACGATGGTATTGTAAAGCAAACAGCTACAGAAAGAAAAGAAGCTAAACAAGCTGGTCAAGAAAAAATTAACATACAAGAAATAGAGAAATTAAAAATACCTACAATATCAAATCCTATTAGAGATAGGTTTGCTATAGCTGGTGTTAAACCTAAAATAAATCTTAAACAAACTAATGAGCTGCTAAGACAAAAAGGTTTCTCAACTAAAATGGACGTTACAGACGAAGAAGGAAAAATAACAGTAATAAAAGTTACATCAGATTTATCTGGTAAAGAGCGCGATATTCAAATAACAAAAGATACAGATCCTGATACTGTAAAAGATTTATTAAAACAAATTGTAACAAGTAAAAGACCACTGCCAACAAAAAAATAATATATTATGTTTAAATTAAATGGAACTGAATATTCATTAGAAGAAGTTACTTCAGCTGCTGAAAGTTCTAATCTTTCTGTTGATGAATATGTAAACGAATTTGGTTTGGAAACTGTAGAAGTTACAGAAGAAATACAAACTGACCCTACAGAGGGAAAGACAAACGGTGCTGTGGAAACGGATGCGGCTGTAGCACCAGTAACAACTCCAAGCAGAGCATCCATGATTGTAGATGCTCAACCAGAGAGTACGGAGTCAGACTCGGTAGATACTTCTTCGGTATTACAAGATAACCTGACAGGTAGAGAGCGTATACGAGCTGGTCGTGAAGCTAAAATAAAGCAGAAAAAACAAGACTATGCTGATCAACTTGCTGATCCCTCTCAACAACCTCTTATAGATAGTTTTAGTTCTGCTGTTAGTAGTGTACTATATGAAAATGGTATTTATAAATTAGATGTAGAAGGTAAAAATGTAGAAGATTTAATAGCCGCAGGTGTAAAAGACAAAGTAAGAGATCAAGCTTTGTCTAACTACTATAGATTAAATCCAGGACAAGACCTTCCAATGGAAGATAACCTTGAACAAGTCTTAGAAGATCTTATAGAAAAAACTAGGGTAAAAGAAATAAAAGAAAAAAGAGTAGCTGAAGATACTACATTAATAAAAGCTAGAAACGAAGGCACTTATCAAAGTACTATAGACACTGGGTTTGCGCATATGGTAGAAGATCTTACACCTGCTCAAAAACAATTTGCTAAAATAAACCAAGACGTAAAAAAATACCAAAAAATAAGCAACGATCCTAGTGAGAGCGAGGCTAATAGACAAGCTGCTACAAATGAAATAGCTAAGCTTATGCCTTCTTATGAAGCGTCTTTTGAAATAATGCAAACAGGTGACTTAGGTCCTGAGCTTAAGGAAAACGAGCAAGGTTATTATAGACAGCAACAGAAAAAAAATAAAGCAAAATATCAGTATCTTTTTGATCCAATTACAAATGAAAAGCTTACTATTACAGAGGCTATATCTAGTGGTAAAGGTCAAGACAAATCAAAAGAAATAGCAGAGCTTACATCGCAATATGCTAACTTAGATCAAGAGCTTTTAGAAAGAAATCTTTTTCAATATATTTTAAACGATAAAAATAATACAGCTGCTCTTAACAATACGTATGATTTAAAACCTACTGGTCAATCAGCTGCAGAAATGGCTACTATATTAGGCAATAAAGGTTACCAAGCAGACGCTGATGGTGTGATAAGAAACATACCATTAAAAGAACTTCGCTTTATGAACGATGATTTTTTACAAAGTTCTTTAAAAGCAGCGCAGCCAGCGGATAAAGATTATGTTATACCTGATCTCCCTGCTACAATAGATTATTTATATGATCAAAAATTAGAGCTAGGACTTCAGAAAGAGGCTTTAAACAATACTTATTTTTTAAACATAGATCCAGCTAGTCAAAAGCAAACAGCTGTAGATGTTGCTGGTAGATTTATTGAAACAGCTCTTGAAGGCGCTGGTGTAAAGCCAGGTGTACTACCTACATCTGCAAGAAAAAAACTAGACGAAGCAGAAAAGTTATTTTTAGATGCTGGTATAACAATAACACCTGAACAAAAAGAAAACTTTGAAAGAAGTTTCGGTATGAAAGTTGTCGAAGGTGTTGGTGCTTTTGTGCCTGAATTAGCTAAGTTTGCTATTGCTAACAAAATAGCTGGAGCTGCTGGTGTCACTAGGTTAATAAGTCAATTGGCTAGTAAAGGTAGAAAAATAGAAGCTGGTATTTTATCTATAGCATTGGAAGAAGCTAAGTTTCAAGGCGTTACACTGGGTGAAGCTCCTACTGGTGCTGGTGCTGGTTTTGCTATTGGTGGTATGACAGCTGCTAAATTTATACCTAAGTTCTCTGGTGAACTAGCTAGATTTAATAACTTAATAGAAAAACCTATAGGTGGTGCTATTGGTGGTGTTGCTGGTAGTAATACAGCTGTACTAACAGAGGCTATGGTTAGCGACTTAAAAGGTAGTGCTAGTTTTAAACAATATCTAAATGATTATTATGGGGCTATGGATAGTCCTATAGAAGACGAGATAATAAACGGTATTGTATTTGGTATATTAGGTGGTGCTAAACTTAGACCTAGAGATTTAAAAAGTGTATCAGCCCGCAGAAAAATGTTTGATAATTTAAATTCTGAAATAAGATCTGGAAAGTATAAAGGCGCTGAACTTGAAAAGAAACAAAGACTAGCTCAAGATTTAAATAGAACAATACAACAAGCTGATGCTAAGTTTAATAATTTAGATATAGGTTCTCAAAAAGCAGAGGCTAACAAAGCTTATGAAACACTAGCCACAACTGAGGCTAATGCACCTAGAGCTATAGAAGCTCAAAGAACAATAGCAAACTATGAGGCTAATAAAACTGCCGCTACTAGATCTATTAAAAGACAAGAGGCTAATATAAACAAGTCTGAAATATTTAAAGATAAAACAGGTTTTAACAGAGTTGAAATAGTAGAAGGTAGAGAAACGTTTTTAGATCCTAATACTAAAGCAGAATATGATCCTATATCTAGGAGTATAAAAATAGATTTAGAAAGCTACAGACCTGGTGTTTTAGCTGAAGAAGTTTTTCACGCTACATTTAAAGCAGCATTTGATCAAAACCCTACAGCAGCTAGAGTGTTTAAAACATCTATACAAAACGATGTAAACAACGCTTTAAAAGGTAAGAAGTTTACTGTAAACGGTAAAGAAGATTTAACGTTTGAAGAAGCTATAAACGAATCATATGGTAAGACTAGCAGACCAGAAGAGTACGTAGCTAATGTAACTAATTTTTTAAGACAACCTAAATATCGAGATTTATTACTTGAACCTGGTTTATTAGCAGGTGTAAAAAGAACTATAGTAAACATCGGTAATAAAGCTGGTTTAAACTTTAATAACAAAACAGATTTTACTACGGCTAATGAAGTTGTAAACTTTTTAGATGGGTTTGGTGAAGTTGTAGAAAGTGGAGGTGCTGGAATCATTGGAAAAAAGTTTAAGCAATTTCAAGATATAGTTATTGATGGTAAGAAATTAGTAGACATTGAAACAGGTAAAGAGGTTGTGTCAGAAGTAAGAGAAGCTAAAGAAATATCAGAGACTAATAAAGAATTAGCTTCTAGAAACTTAAAAGTTGAAGAAAGAATAATACAAGAAGGTGCGTTTAAAGTTTCAGAATTAGAAGGCGAGGCTAGAGAAAAAGTCGTTAGGGAACTAGAAGAAATCAATAGACCTTTAGTAAAGAAATTAGCCTTCCAAGCAGCTAACAATCCTAAAATATTAGCTTTAGAAAAAGGTAAAAGAAAAACAGTTCAAGAATTTGAACAAGGATATAACGAAGAGTTAACTAAAATTATAAATAACTACGAACCAATAGTAGTAACAGGTAAGCCAGAAGATCTTGGTAAAAGAATTAACTTTGGAGCTTACCTAGCACCCAGACTAAAGCTACGTTATGGTAATATCTTAAAGTAATTAAAGAAAGGCGAGGTTGAAACTACACGTATAGAAGGTAGTGCCGCAGAAAAAATGGTTGTAGAACCAGGAATTAGCGAAACTAAAACAGAAGCAACTACTGATTTTAAATTAGTAGATGCTATTAAAATAAACAAAGAACCTATAAGCCCTGATACAAAAAATGAAATAAGAAAGCTTGTAACTAAAGAAACTGAAGGTATAGACCCTAACAGTGATACGTTTAGAAAGAAAGCTTTAAAACCTGGTAAAGAACTTATTGATTTTATTAAACAAGAATTATTAGGTGGAAGGTCTATGCAAGATTATAGAAACTTTATAAGAAAAAATCCTAATTTTATAAAAGGATTAAACATTGCTCAGCTTATAAGGTTTGATACGGGTTTATTAAAACAAGGTAAACCTAGGCTTTTTACTGAGTTAAATAGAAAACTTACTAAGCAGAAAGAAATAGAGAAATTTATGATGCAAGGTAGGATTCCATATCTAACCACGCAACAAATAAAAGCTGGTGCTAATTTATATAATAGATTAAAACCTACAGAAACTCAGCTTGTAAACTTTTTAACTAATGACACTGCTCAAACTGTAAGTAATAGAAAAACAGCTATAGCAAGCGCAATAGCAACAAAGTTTATCGCAGAGGCTACTCCTAGCACAGAAGCTTTTCAATCAAAACCACAAGCTGAACAAGCTAAGATAGCTGAAAAGCTACAGGTAGCATCCAACGCTAGGTTTGCTAAAGATATAAAAGAAGTAGAAACAAATTATGAAGATGGTAAGTTTGCCACTATGTATGGTCGTTATGTTAGAGGAGAAGAACTACCTGTTATAGAGCGAGAAGCTGTTGAAGATTTCATTGTTAAAGCAGCTATAAAAGAAGCTGACAAAGGAAAGTCTGCAGAGCAATTTACCAAAGCTATAAAAAATTCTAATCTACCTCCAGAACTAAAAGAAGGTAACTGGACTAAGTCTGATAAAAAATTTAAAGAAGATGCTGATGCTTTAAAAAACTTTGATAGTCAAGGTAATAATTTTGCTTCTCAAATTGTTCTACCAGAAGGTGTTGCTAACAAGTCTAGGAATATTATGCTAGGTTTATTTGCGGGTCATTACAATATAGTAGGATCTGAAATGGCTAAGGTTGGTAGTTCTTTTAAGCAAAACATATTAAAAAATATAAGAACAGAGGGTGAATCAGTATTATCAGAGTCAACTTTAAACAGACTTAAAAATTTTAAATGGGATAATTTAAAACAATCATACGCTTCTGAAAACCAGACAGCTTTTAAAAATATACAGAAAGCTAACACGTTAGCTGAGCAACAAAAAATAGCTAGAGAAACTTTTACAACAGAACAAGGTAAAGCATCTATAGAATTATACGATATATGGAACACAGCTTTGCAAGAGTGGTTGTATGCTAGTGAACCAGGTAGTAAAGCTTTTAACAATAAAGCAGATTATATTTTAAAATTAAAAAAATCAAATGCTTCTATAGGTACATCAGGTGAAAGAATATTAGCTCCACCTGGATATGTGTATTTGCCTGGTAAAACATTTGAAGGTACTAGAAAGTTTGAGCATTTAAAATCTAGTAGCCAACAGTCTTTTGAATCTGCAATGCTTGTTCTTGAAGGCAAATGGAGTCAAACTGGTAAAGAAACTTTAAAGGCTTACAATGGTATATGGGGTTTGTTAGATGATTTTAATATTGTAGATAAACAAACCGGTAAAGTAAATGACTCTAATATATTTAGATTTGCAGAAAATTTAGATCTAGCTAAGAATATTTATAGTGTAGAAAGTAATTTTAAGAAAACTCTTTATCAAGATATTGTAAATAAAGTTGGTAAAAAAAATGTTAAGCAATTTGAAAAAGATCAAAATCAATTGTTTAATTATAACAACAAACAATTACCTCCTAAAAATAGAGTTGAAAAAGCCACTAGTACTTTAGAAGTTTTAGAAACAATGAAGAGTTTAGATACTCAAGCTACAGAAGCTAGAACTAGACAATCAAAAGATATAGATCTTAGTAAAGACTTTAATGATATTATAGAAAACAAAACTGGTATTGGTGCTGATAAAGTATATAGCAGAGCTAAAGCTCAAGTTGTTGGTGCTGGTAAAGGTAGTATATTTAAAGGTATACCTTACTCAGCTCAAGACTTTACAGGTTTATTATACGAAACATTAGGTAAAGGTAAAGTTGGTGATCAACAAATGGCATGGTATAAGAAAAATCTTATTGATCCGTTTGCTCGAGGTGTAAACGATATATCAAAAGATAGGGTTGCTATGATGAACGATTACAAAAATTTAAAGAAGCAACTTGGAGTTGTACCCAAAGACTTACGTAAAAAATTACCAGGCGAGCCTTATACTAAAGAACAAGCTGTAAGGGTATACACTTGGAACACTTTGCAAGGTATGGAAGTACCAGGCGTTAGTAAAACAGATTTAAAAACTTTAAATGAATACGTAAGTAGCAATAAAGAATTAAGCTTATTTGCTAATCAACTTGTTGAAATAAACAAGGGTGATGGATATGCTAAGCCAAAAGAAACATGGCTTACTGGTAGCATTACAACTGACTTATTAGAAGGTCTTAATACTACTAAGCGTGCTAAGTATTTAGAGCAGTGGCAAACAAATGTAGATGAAATATTTAGTGAAGCAAACTTGAACAAACTTGAGGCTGCGTATGGTAAAAAGTATCGTAAAGCTATAGAGAATAGTTTACAACGTATGAAAACTGGTCGTAACAGATCTTTCTCAGATGATAGTTTGACAGGTAAATTTACAGACTGGCTTAACGGTAGTATCGGTGTAACAATGTTCTTCAACACAAGATCAGCTTTGCTACAAACGTTATCATCAGTTAACTTTGTTAACTTCTCAGATAACAATCCGCTTAAAGCAGCTAAAGCTTTTGGTAACCAAAAACAATACTGGAAAGACTTTAAATACTTAATGAACTCTGACTTCTTAAAAGAACGTCGCGGTGGTTTACGTATGAATGTTAACGAAGCTGATATTGCAGAGGCTGCTAATAAAAACGGGCCAAGAGGTGTTGTTAATAGATTATTACAATTTGGTTTTACACCTACACAAATAGCTGATAGCTTTGCTATTGCATCTGGTGGTGCTACGTTTTATCGCAACAGAGTTAAGACTTACGAAAAGCAAGGACTTAGTGCAGCTGAAGCAGAAGCTAAAGCGTTTGAAGATTTTAGAGAGACAGCAGAAGAATCTCAGCAGTCGTCAAGACCTGATAGAATATCTATGCAACAAGCAGGACCATTAGGCCGTCCTATACTTGCGTACGGTAACACCCCTGCACAATATGTAAGGTTGACAGATAAAGCTATTAAAGATTTAAAAGCTGGCAGAGGAGACGCTAAAACAAACATTAGTAAAATTATATATTACACTACTGTACAGAATTTAATATTCAACTCGCTGCAACAAGGTTTGTTTGCTATAGCTTTTGGTGAGGCAGATGCTGATGACGAAAAGTATACTAACAAATATATAGATGTAGCTAACGGTATGGCTGATTCTATATTGCGGGGAACTGGTGTAGGTGGCGCTGCTGTATCTGTAGGTAAAAATGCTATTATACGTATTATGCGAGAGCAAGAAAAGAAAATGCCTAAGCTTGAGAAAGTAGGTTATGAGCTTACTAAAATATCTCCACCTGTTTCTTCTAAGCTTTCTAAAATAAATCAAGCTGCAAGATCTTATCAATGGGATAAAGACGAAATGATTAGCAAAGGGTTTAGCATAGATAACCCAGCATATTTAGCAGGTGCAAATGTTATATCTGCAACTACAAATGTACCACTTGACAGAGCTATAAGGAAAGTTAACAATGTTATAGCAGCTACAGAGGCAGATGCAGAGCTTTGGGAACGACTAGCTCTTATGGGTGGTTGGCCTGAATGGAGTATAGAAGAACCTGAAGATAAGAAAAAGAAAAAACCGCAACCTAGAAAAAGAAAAAAACGAATTAAAACTGAAAAATTTTAAACATGGGAAAGATTAGTCCAGCTTGTAAAGCTGCAGCAAAAAAGAAGTTTGAAGTATGGCCATCAGCATATGCCTCAGGTTGGGGCGTGCGTTGTACTAAAGCTGGTGGACCTGGTAAAATGGGGAAAAGTAAAAAGAAAAAGTAATGTACACACAAAATTCACCGTTCCAAAAAAAATCTAAAATAAAAGGTGGTGGAACTAAAAAAGTTTGTCTACCTGCTTCAAAGGTAAGATCAATGAGCAAGGCTGAAAAGGATAAAGTAATCGCAGCTAAACGATCTGCAGCTGCTAAAGGAGATTATAAACGCTCTAGTAAATCAAATGTAAAAGGTGCTCGTAAGAAAGGAGCTACACTACGCGATTGGTTTGAAAATGAAAATTGGATTAACGTTGCAACAGGAGAACCATGCGGAAAATAATAGATAAGCTACAAGCGGCTTGGAACAGCTTACTATATAAATTAATGTTTAAAAACTATAAATAATGAAACCATTCACATCAAGGCATTGTACTCCAATTAACTATGGTAGTCCTTTAGAAAACAAAGGTAAAATAAAACCAACTTCTAAACTAGAAGAAGCTTCAGATAGACAACTGTTAAATACTCCTGGTGAAAAAGCAAAAGCTTTATTACGTAAAAGAGCTAGAAAAAACGCTAAAAATAAGGAACAAAAATAAAAAACAATAATGAAACCATTTACATCAAAACACTGTACACCTATAAACTATGGCAGTCCTTTAGAAAGAAGAAGTGTAAGTAATAAAGAAAAAAGATTACACGCAAAATTAGAAAAAGTTAAAGATAAAGTAGCTGATAATTACTTTGAAGGTCCTCAAAAAAAACAAGATCGTTTAGAAAGAAAAGAATTAAGAGTAGAACAAAAACTTGACAGAGAGAGCAAAAAGAGGTCAAGAAAATCTCTTGGGCTTGAGGGTTCTGGTGCTGATAGAAAAGGAGATCGCCAAGAAAGAAAAGAATTAAGATCACAGCAAAAAGAATTTGCTGAAAGAAGAAAAGAAAGGGAACAAAAATAAACTGGGCGTACCATACCCAACAGTTCCTAATAAAGAAAGGGCCCTCAAACGAGAGCCCTTTTTTTTTATCCGTCACAAGCAGCACAGTCAGGATCCATAGCTTGTTGAGCAATGTCACCGCGTAGCACTGATTCAGTACGCATATAGTACAAGGTCTTGATACCTTTTTTCCAAGCATCCATGTGAACCTGGTTAATCCACTTAGGTGTAGCTTCTGAAGGAAACGCTAGGTTCAAACTAACTGATTGATCTATATACTGTTGGCGTATACCAGCTTGATTAACAAGCTCTAGTTGATTAATCTCTTTGAAAGTTTTAAACACGTTCTTAACTTTGTCAAAGCCTGTAGTTTCTAAATCATCTTGCTCAGATAA
>VMHT01108843.1_pt1 | contig 10549 bp, 9 predicted proteins | sample 4693611 | NCBI WGS metagenome assembly VMHT01 (sample SAMN12280063, study PRJNA550983) | marine metagenome | isolation source: seawater sampled from same location over 5 years 0.02-0.2 micron viral filtrate | place: USA: collected off the coast of southern California halfway between the port... ...
GGTTTTTTGATGCGCGGCGAAGTAATTTGGGATAAATCCGCATCTGCAGGTTCGAGTACCGCTTGGGGTTCATTCAAATCAGCTTCAAATCCATGCCTTAGAGACGTACATGAATATATTTTGATATATTCAAAAGGTTCTTTCAAACTCGATAGAACAAAACAAGAGAGAGCAGAAGGTAGAGATGACACTATTGAGAAACAAGAGTTCATCGATTTAACAAAATCCATCTGGCGTTTTCCAACAGCATCTGCTAAAAGAATCGGACACCCTGCTCCTTTCCCGAATGAATTACCACGCAGATGTATCGAATTTTATACTTTCAAAGGGGATGTAGTTTTAGATCCATTCATTGGTTCAGGTTCCACCGCATGTGCAGCTAAGAGTGCTGGTCGAAGTTATATCGGCTATGATATCAGTCAAGAATACATTGAACTCGCTGGACAGAGAATTGACCAGTTGGAAGAATAATTTTCTTTATACAGTGTGGAATATACATACTGTCATGAAATATACTGTGATTTCAGATGAAACTTTGGAACCAAAAGAGTTCGGTACTTTGAATATGAAATTCTTGGATAAGAAGTCAGGACTTATTGCGCAAGTATCGAAATTAATTTGTGAGGGATGGGTACTACAAGGCGGAGTATCCTATGGAAGTGGTAAATATCTTCAAGCACTTATTTTACAAGAAGAGGAGTAATCAATCTTCATCGATTAATTCCGCTTCTAACAAATACGATTTTTCATCTTCAGGATTTTCCCAAGAGCGAATCATGTATCCTAATCCGATTGCAGGTAGTAAGATGAATAGACTAAACAGGATCATCAATAAGCCATGCTCAGCAAACATATCACCCAGAGATGAAAAGAATCCTTCTGTACTAGATTCATCAGTGGAACCCTTTGGAGTTATTAGTTTGACCACGGCTTGTTGGTTGTAGACATTGCGAGTAAAAACCAGCATTCCATCCATTGAACTATCGTAGTCATCTGAAGGTGTAGCAGGGTCTAAATCTGAATAGAAGTCCAATCTTTGTTCAAATGCGATATCTATTACTGAATCAAGTTCTAGAGTCAATATAACGTCGACAGTATAGGGGATTCTGGATTCAAAGAATTCTTGGTCATCTACGATTCCTAAGAATGTCATCGCTTGCCCAGACACATCAAAACTCGCCCACTTGCCCCATTGAGAAGGTTCAACGTCTAAGTCATAATACCATGTGTCAGCAATTCGATTTCCTTGCCCTTGGTCATTACTGCCATCATCGCCCAAATCAATTTCCAGCTGGATTGAACCTACTTGTAATGAGTCAAGTTCAAATTCAGTAGCAGTAAACATTGCTTCTAGTCTATCTGTGCCATTAGGAATCCAAACATAATGAGAATCATCAGTGTAATACAATGAGCCTGAGTCTCCATTATTGAAATGATTCCAATCTCCTTTCCAGGAATGTTTTACTCTATCAGTATCTAATTCGATAGTTTGTTCATCGAGCATAGCCTCATAGATTTCCCAAGCATCCCATACAGTATATTCAGGGTGGTCTACGATTCCATTTCCATCTTGATCTCTCATTAATTGTAATGTTCTAGCAAGTGCAACTGCAGCATCAACATTTGTTAATCCATGACCGATACGCCAATCGTGACATTGTCCAGTTTCACTGATATAACACTGTTCAGGAATGTCAGAGCATGCATCATCATCATTTCCATCTTCACAGGAGTTAGCCATTCCTTCATAGTTCGCTGTCAATTCCAATATGAGTTCCAGTTCGTGTACTCTGGTGAAGTTTTCTTCGTTCCAATTCTCATATTGACCATATGCAGCAGTCCCTTCACCGCCAACTAAACTATTTCCAAAATCATGGTCGTCTCTGTGGTAATCTGCAACACCTAAAGATGGTGCAATATCGATAATAAGTCCAGCCATTCCTCCTACATGCGGTGTCGCCATTGAAGTTCCAGAGATTGCCATATAGTACAAATCTCCTTGCAGTTTGGTACTTGCATCGATTGCTGTACCTCTTGGTGCTGTTGCCCAAATATCTCTACCAGGTGCGCCAACATCCGGCCATGTGTGCTGTTGATTCATACATCCACGTGATGAGAATGAGGTCACAGCCGTACCATCATGAGTTAGTGCTGCTACAGATATTGCAGAAGGAGTATTAGCGTAAACATTGGTTTTGAGTCCTCCTGAACACTCCCCTCCATTACCACCTGAGTTCGATGCAGCAAATATTACTGCTACGCCGTTATCATAAGTTAGCATATCAGTCATTTGAGCAATAACTCCATTCGGGTCATAATCGCCATCCGTTCCCCAAGAGTTGGATACAACTCTGATGTGATATTGATTTTGACTTGGCATAGAATGGGAATATGTCCACTCTAGTCCTTGTTCTGCTGCAAATATAGATGCGCCATCACCAGTGCCAAGGGCGACCATTTGTGCTCCTTTGGCAACCCCTGCTCTTCTACCAGCCGAAGCGTCTCCGTTTCCAGCAATTGTGCCACCAACGTGAGTGCCGTGTCCTGATGAAGTATCTGAATTACGAGTTTCTGTCCAGATACCATCCCATTTTGCTGAGTAGATGACTTTCTCACCGGTCCAAGGTTCTAGATAATCGAAATCAGGATGTCCAGCATCAACTCCGGTATCGAGGTCGACTATTGCAGTTCCATCGCCATCCCACTCGCTGAACGCTAGGTCTGAATCATACTCAATATCTCCAGAAGGCGATATAATTACTCTATCCCAAGTATCGGTTGCTTTGACCACGTGTGTGGTTTCATGCATCAATATTCCAGGTTCAGTGATTGGATCTCCGCCCCACTCAGAAGGCAAATAGAAGAAATCTAGGATTCTATCCAGTTCTAGATATTCGACTCGTTCCCAATTAGAAATGATTCTAATATCTCTAATTGAAGCCTCTAACAGTCCTCCATCGACTAAGGGCGCTTCTCCAAGTATTGAGGCACCAAAACTCTCCAGTGTTTCAAAATCTTCTGCGGTCACTTCGGAATTGAGTTGGAAAATGACAGGAATTATTTCTTCTTCTGACGAAGAACTCAAAGAATTTCTAAGAGATTTATCCATTTTTTCATAATCACCCATCGGATTTAGGCCGTCGGCGAGTGGAGCAGCAGTAGCCCCAATCATCAACATTTGAATAGCCAAGGCCGCGAAAAATGTCAGGTTAAGTCTAGAAGACATGATTGGGGCTAGAACCCATCATTCAAAGGGCTTATTCATTCATGCTCTTATCTGGAGCAGGCTTAGCAAAGCCATCTTCCTTCACAGTGTTTAGAACCACGTGAGTGAATGAGCGAGTTACTCCTTCTAATGTGAAAACAGTTTTTGTTAAGTCGTCAAGGTCGGCTCTGTCTCTTACTCTAGCCAGTACCATCGAGTCCCAGTCGCCTGTTACGTCATATACCGAGAATACTCTTGAGTCGGCCGCGATTTTTCGTTGAACATCAATCATTTTTCCTTTAGCAATACATAAGCCCGCCATAATAGTCATAGTCCATCCAACACTTTCAGGATCAAGTACAACACTATATCCACTGATAACTCCATTATTTTCCAATCTTTTGAGACGATTAGTAATGGTGCCTTGTGCCACCCCTACGATTCGGGATAATTCCCTCTGACTCGCTCTTGAGTCTTTCAAGAGGGCTTGAAGAATTGCTCGGTCGGTATTATCCAGTTCCATATCAGCACCATCATTCGGTAACTCTTCTAATTCTTCAACACTTCGACTACTACTCATCTAATTTTGAACTGTCCATCATTAGATATTGTGTCCATGCTCCGAGTTCTTCGACTTCTAATTGAATTCCAATCTGGCATCCAGTTGGCTCATGGTTTTTGAAACGCAATTCCATATTGATAATTTGCTCAGGCTCAATAAATCTGCTCTTTGGATTATTTTTCATCTTCCAAGGCGAATCCACTTTAACCGATTTGACTTCAATACGCTGAGAGAATGATTGAATCTCGACGTTTAGAGTAGTAGAATTTTTCCAAGTCGATGAAATCTTAGGCATACCTCTTTCAGCTTTGTAGGACAGTGACACTAATGCATAACAGACAATAATAAGCACTACACCGATAAATATGGGGATATAAAATGATGTAGAATCTACTGTTTGTGACTTAATCGGTAGATCTAGATGATGCAAAGAGAGTAATTGTTCTGAACTATTATCACTTTCAATCGCACCAAAGAATGCCATAGTTAACTGCCACCCATATGGGTCTTGCTCAAGGTCGACACCTGCTGCCTCAAGGTGCTCTGAACTTATTATCCACTCTACAGTTGTTTTATTTCCGGCTTTAATTCCAAAGCCAACTTCAGGTTTCATATCATAAATTAGGTTATTTATTTCTCTGCCATGCTGGTCGACAGCATTCTCTTGACTCAAGAAAATATATAGTAACGTGTCATCGGTTAAATTGAACAAAGGAGTCATTTCAATAGGCATTCTAATGTACCATATTTCATTATCACCTTCTGCAATAATGACTTCTCCAGTCAAGTCAATAATAGGCATTAAGTCGACAATTTTAGATGAGTTATTGGTAGCATCAATTTCCATGGAGTGTTGATTAGAGTAGGAAATTGAGTCAAATGATTCATTCAAATCAAGGTCGTAAATACTAGCACGAGATTTAGCATCATCATCAGGCCAATCTGAATTTGTTTGGTCACTCCAAGTCCACCATGACAGTGAAATTTCATCCTGGTCTTGATTACAGTTGTTGTCTGAAGTATCTATTTCTACGAAGCACTCATACAGTATAGTAGATACTGGTTCAGCACTTGGTATAGTGGTTCTTGCATGAGCAGTATAATTTTCATTTTCGGCACTAATAGATGGAATTACCATTATTGCGATTACCAGCAATATGGCTATTTTTTTCATATTAATCACCATTCTTACTTTCAAACTCAATTCCAAGTTTTGCTCTGAGTATATCTCTTTCAAGGGTATTTATCATCAAACTTACTCTAACTCCAGCCCAGGCAGAAATTAGGGAGTCCGACCCACTAAGGTGGCAAGTCAATAGCAGCGGGCCTTCATTTAATTCTTCTAACTCCATTTTTTCTTGAAATTCTTCAACGGTTGGCACCCAGCCTTCTAACATTTGAATAGCAATTTCTTTTTCAACCTCAATACAAGTTTTTCCTAAATCATACTCTAGGGCAGGAATTGCTTCTTGCCTAGTTCTCCAAGTTCCTTTATTTTGAACAAAAGTTGGCATTCCTACATGAATTAACTTTAGTGGATGGAATGTACCCGCAGGCCATAAATCTCCTCTTTTGTTTGGACATACGCGATTGTACAATCTATCGACAACAGATTTTGGTGCTATGTTTAATCTCTTTCCTCTGCTCCACCAAGACCATTTATTGGCATCGATTTGGTATCCTTCAGATATTTGATTTACCGTTTCTTCATCAGCAAGGAATACAGAATGCCGATTTGCCTTGGGGCGTTCCATGAGTTTCGGTTCCCAAGTAGAACCTTCGATAGGCTTCCGCTTTGGAATGTAGGCCTTTGCAATTCCTTCAGGAGTAGATTCGGGCTTATGTCTAAATATTGCTACAAAAAAGCCACCAGTATCGTTATCGGTGTGATGTAATCTACGACATTTCACTAGATCCTGAGAAATTTTAGTTTCCAGTTCAGTATTAAACTCGACGTCGAATCTAACTCTATCTTCTGAACACAAATGTTTGAGTTTCAAATTAGGTAGTCTTGGCAACTCTTCGCCTAGTTCTACTCTATCTCCACTTTCATCAAGAATATTCCACTTACTTAGGCCAGGTTTCATAACTAAGCCATCAACGAGTGATTCATCGATATCAGTCAATTCAAGCCATGGACATTGACGAAGAATTTCAGCGACAACTGCTTCATTTTCACATGGATCTATGCTACATGTCGAGTAAACTAGTTTACCATCAGGTCTCAACAGTTTAGCGCCTCTTGAAACTATTGAAACTTGAAGTTCGAATAATCCACGGCTTGATTTAGGCGTCCACTTCTTCCAAATCTTACGATTCTTACGGGTAGTTGCAGTTCCCGTACACGGCACATCGGTAAGAACTGCGTCAAACCCTGGGGGGGGGATTCTACCAATATGTCTGCCATCTTGCTGATTTATCAGAATATTTGGCAATGCGAGCCTAGCTCTATTTGAGATTAGCATATTTGCTCTTCCCGAAACCGGTTCATTTGCTACTACAAAACCTTCAGGAAATATTTTTTCCGCTAACTGAGTGGTTTTTGAACCAGGGGCTGCACATAGATCTAAGATCATCTCTCCGTCTTTTGGATTGAGTAATTCTACAGGTAACATACTTGCAGCCTCTTGACGAGTGATTCTTCCAGAATCATGTAGTATTGTCAAAATTCTCTTACTGTAGCCCTCTGGAACCTTGCCTCGAGAAAATGGCATTTGCCAAGCGCTATTATCTGGCATCCAAGAGATTGGCTTTGCTCCCATTTTTTCTAATTCTGAAATAGTCCATTCTCTATCTTTACGAGATTTTGTGACTCTAAGAGTTTCAGGAAGAGGCGACGTAGTGGTATTTATCCAAGATTCAAGGTCCATTCCAAGTTCTAAAGCCAGTTTGGTTAAACAAGACGCCCTTGAGATTTCATCGAGGTCTTCCTCCTCCCAACCAGCATTGGCCATGACTGTCGGTTTGCTATCTTCTCTATCTTGCTTCCGCCATGCTCAAGGGCTTTCGCTCCCTAGATTCGAATATGCTGGGGGATGCTGCACCGTTGCTCTTCCCAATTTTACTACTTCTTTTAGTCGGATGGTTTCTTCCTTCCAAAATTGAATCTTATAGTCAAAAATTCTCACAACCAGTGGGTAAGACAATCGTAAATATTCATCGATTTGGGCCTTTGATAGTAGTTGGAATTATGATTTTAAACCGTATAAGAACCATTGTACAGCGTGACATATCATATTTAGAAATCGCCCAAAGGCTTGGACCAGGCGACTTTGAATTTTTAGATTTGAAATTACTTATTACAGGTGATGGCGCTTCAGAATTGATTCTGTTTGGCCTGCTTTGTTTTGCCCTTTTGAGTCATAAATTGCCGAGTATTTCAATATCAAGTGCAGAAATTAGAAAACTGGTTCAATATAGAATAATGACATACATTTCTTTTTGTGCATTAGTTTCGTATTGGGTCTTATTTCCGGAGTCCTCTTATTATTCTCCAGATTCTCTGCCCTTACAAACTATTCATTCATCCACTGGCACCTATTCACCAATTCTAGTAATCGCTACAGGGGCTATGATTCTAGTTAGTAGTGAATTATTCGCAGTCACCACGATTCCTCAAACAGATCAAGGACTAAACACCCTTTCAAAGAGAACGAAATGGAAGATGTATGTAATCTTACCAATAATGATATTCTTATTATCAAATTCGCTCCAGTCAACGAATTCCTGGTGGACTAATATTTCCCAAGACGGTTCCTTTGCCATGTTACTATTTTTCTTATCCAATTCCATCGGTTTGACATTTATCACCGTACCAAGTAAATCGATTGAAGCAAATTTACAACATGGAGAGGGTCGAAGCAATTCGTTGACTTTCCAGTTGGTAATTAATTGCCTTCTTCTATTTTTAATTACAGCAAATTACCTCAGAAATAGTGAGCCATTTGACCAAGGGAATGGATATATTTTACAGGCCATTTGGTTGATGATTGGGATGGTTATTTTCATGGCGATTTCTCTAGTATTACCTAATTTTGGCTTTGATGGTGCATCTCGGCCGGAGATTTGGTGGTTGAGAATGTCACTGATATTTACTCCAAGTATTCTATTCATGATTACTCCATACGCATTATTCTTACTTCCAGCAAGTTGGATATTACTTGCTATTAGCGTGGTTCAACCGTGGTTCATTGAAACAGACGTTAAATCACCATCTTTACTTTACACAATTATTCCATTATTGTGTTTGACTTTAGCAATCCTAACTGTCTCTCACTCTACCGATTGGCCCTTGATGAGCTTCTTGGCTACAGGTTGGATGATAGGTTTATTCGCCAGCAAGAGTATTGAGTTTCACATCAAGCGATTGAAATCTGCCGAAATAGTTTGAAATCGACATTTTTAACCTTGGTTCTGTCGCGCTTCTTATTAGTGAATAGGCAAACCTGTGTTTGAAGTCAATGACTTCAAGGGATGGGACCCTAATGACTAGAGCATTTAGAGACGGAGTAGAAAATAAAAGAAAAGTAAGAGCCCCAGTTCGCATGAGAACTTGGAATCCAATCAGAGATTTGAGAGGATTGAAAGCACGAACAACAGTTACTGGTAACCAGATGGGCCCATTAGTCGATGTTCCAGCAATGATAAGAATTGAAAATGAACATTGGGTATTTGAGAGAATAGAAGATGGTGTTTTACAAAATCTAACTCATAGATTGATAGTCCATGACTCTGAAGGTGAAAAGACACTTGGTGCTACTATTGACCTGAAGACAGCAATGCAAGTTGCTCAGCGAATGGCTACAAAAGAAAATAAAATTATTATGATCAAGCCACTTTGATTTATTCAATCAAAATAGATTCCAAATTGCACTTACAACACCTTGATTCACAAGGTAAAAGAAGGTTCCAATCAAGATACATGCAGCGTATACTTGGAAAGGTGTAATCTTCCAAGCATCTTCTGATTCTTCATCGAAATATCTAATCAAACCAGCAGCCTGCTGGATTCCACTTCCGTCGGATTTCTTCTTAGATGCCATTTGGACCATTCCTCCCGAGTAGCCCCCCCTTTATCAACGCGACGCGGCTTAGTAGAATGTTAGAATCACTCATTCTTGTTCTGAATCAATGGTTAAATCGACGAATGGAATGTCTTCTTCGAAGGATACAGAATTAATTTGATTGATTGAATCGACATTAACTTCAGGATGATATTCATCATCCATGGTTATTTCAGAAATGATAATTCGTTGTTTTTCTAAATCTTCCATTTGTTCATTGTCATGAACTCCAGTCTCCGGGTCTGCTTCAATTAACGATGCCTCAATTCTTGCAATTGCTCTTTCAACAGCCGGAGCATTGTTATCTGCCAATGCTCCTTTTGCTAACTCTAAATCGAAATCTGCTGCAGCGAGCGAAACATCAGCCTTTTCTTTATTCCAGTATTCGGTTGATTCAGTAATTTTCACCTTTTGAGATACTTTTTCTCTTGCTTCTTTCATTACTTGAATTATTTCTTGGAATCTTTGATTAGAATAATCTATCAGTTCTAACCAGTTAAGTTGATTCTTTTTTTCATCCAGTCCTGGAAATTTTTTCTTAACCCATTTGCGAGCAGAACTCAAGTGTTTGAATTCCCATGGCTTATACGCCAGCGCTGATGTCAAATCATAGATGATTCGACTTCTCAGATTTATCGGTCCTTCGAGTGTAATTGTGTTCAAATAACCGGAGTTAAAAAGTCCAAAACCCCAGTATGAGTCAGAAGTTATTGTGAGTTTTAATTGTCCACTAGTGGTCTCTAAGGTCCATTTCTGCTCATTATATGATGGCGGGACGGTAAATGAAGGTGTTTCGGGATTCTCAAGTAGCGAAATCAGAGTACTAGTAATGTTACCCAGATAAATTATTTTACTGGCGGAAGGAAAGTGTTTGGAGCGAAGTAGAAAATTAGTCTCATCCATTTTATGTTCTGCTTTGGCGCTTCGTACTTGACAAACAAGAACTGAGGTTTGACTTCCCTCTCCTGCCGCCATGATTCGGGGTGACATTCAATCTTCATCAATCCACCTCCTTAAGGTGCCAAAATTTAGGAAGAGTTCAAGAAAGGAAGCCTTCTTGCATGTAACAGGTGACATTATGGCTTCACAGACTAAGGCTTCCAAGATTGAAAAATTGACTGCACTACCCGGGGTAGGGGCAGCCACTGCTAAGAAATTAGTAGACGCTAAACTAGATACAGTATCAAAAGTTGCTTCTGCAGGAACAACTAAACTGATCAAGATAGGACTAAAAGCAGCAGTCGCCAAAAAGATAGCATCAGCAGCAAAGAGTGCAGATAAAGCAACTTCTGCAGCAAAAGTAACCGCATCAAAGGCCAAAGCAGCAGCCAAGAAAGCTCCAGCCAAAGCCAAGGCCACCGCTTCAAAAGCGAGAGAATCGGTGAAGAACTTAGCAAAGAGTACTAAGACTAAGGAGCCCAAAATAACCTCTGATGACCGTAAAAAGATAGGGCCATCCGGTAAAACCCCTATTTCAAAAATGGCCTGGTTTAAGAATTTGAAGAAGTAACATTACGAATTGTTCAAAGACCGCTTAGATAAGTATAACTCATGCCTCGAAGGAAGTATGGCCGCTTGAGAAAAACGGTTGAACTTCCACCCAAAGAGAATTGCTCGAGGTGTCGTTCAGGAAAGTTTTGTCCAATTGTAGGTCACATGGGCCAAGATGTAAAACCTATGAGAGGTTGGATGGGCCCACATAAAGTCTCTAAGAGAAAA
>VMHT01202227.1_pt1 | contig 10549 bp, 24 predicted proteins | sample 4693611 | NCBI WGS metagenome assembly VMHT01 (sample SAMN12280063, study PRJNA550983) | marine metagenome | isolation source: seawater sampled from same location over 5 years 0.02-0.2 micron viral filtrate | place: USA: collected off the coast of southern California halfway between the port... ...
AAAGTTCTCCGGAAATTTTTGTGAGAAATTTGCAATAACCACAGTCTTTGCGCGCAGAAAATGAGTTAACTCGAGTTGATCGTTGCTATTGTTTGTGGTGGGTCAGGAGAGGTAGGTAAAGTTTATGAAATTTCTGGAGAAGTGTGTGAAGCCTAAGGCTCAGCAGGGCTGGCCTCAGGGCTCGCCGGTGGGCTAGACGCGCCCCTAGCCTCCGCCCCCAGCGCCCGCTCCGGGCCCTTCAGAGTAGCGCCCTTTAAGGGCTCTAGAGCAAAAAAGAGTAGCGCCCTAAGCAAAAAAAATGAGCCCCCGCATGGGGGCTCAAAGAGCCCTAGCTTCAGACAGGGCGCCCTGCAGCCTAGCAGTCGCGGTCTTTCATCTCGTCCTTCCAGACATCCCAGTCAAAATCGCTGTTATCACCCGCAGCCATCAACCGAGCAGTGTGCGCCCATGTACCAGGCTGTGGCCCTTTAGCAGCAGGTGTCTGCTGGAAACCCATAGTACCGCGGCTCTTATTCCAGCCATCCCAGTCGAAGCCATCATCCGACTCCTCACCACCCACAGTAGGTGTTCCAGCAACTGGTGGAGGTATCATACCCTTATTCCGGGCCAACCACTTTGGCATTGTGATATCACCTGTCTCACTATTTACATTGATCTGTGACTTCGGCAACCATACACGCTTGCTGTCCCACAGTACTCTGACAGCCTTGCCTTTCATAGTTTGTATCTCAGCGCCCTGTATAACCACAGATGCTTGAGGTTTACGCTGGGTGGACTTCTTCGGTGTGGCGCCAGTGGTAACAGGTGTCCAGCTGAGAAGTCCCTCTAGCTGTCTCCAGTGATGCAAAGCGATTTTACGGCCTAGTTCTAGCGCTGAGTCCAGTCCATGGTTGATCACGTACCGACGGAATACTCGTGCTGCAGCTGGGTGACTAAGTGGCTTCGGTGGCCATGTCGGCTTACCTGTCTTGGTAGCTATACCAGTGACGAATTCAAAAAGACGTGTGCCAGTGCGGGCATGTGCAGCTGAGAAGCCTATATCGTTGTGATGATTAGTTGTTTTATGCGCTAGTTCATCAGCTGTCTGATTAGCACCTAGCATCCTAATAGCTTCATCAATGAAAGCTGGGTTTGAGTCGAGTAGTTGTTGGATTTGACTTTTGTTATGTTTAGTCATTGTATCTCCTTGTTGGGGTTATGTTCTTATTATATACTGCGTATGCTTTGGTTGCACGGGTTATTCGCTTATGCCGTATGTTTTGAAGATCTCACGACCTTCTGCTGTTGGCATTCCGTCTTCAACCCAACCCAATTCGAGAAACCAGGCTGCGTCATCAGCTTCAGCGGTGCTCATATCAAACACATTGTCTTCCATAATTTCGCACCATGCTATTATCAAATCTTTCATTACTTACTCCTTATTGGTTGGTTACTCTTATATTATATACTGCGCCGGCTTTGGTTGCATGAGAGTAACCGCCACCGGCGAAGGGATTACTTCCCTTCTTCAGCTGGTACCAATGCGTTCTCTTCTTCAGCTTCAACAGCTGCATCAAAGATGTAACGGATTTGGAAAGCATTGACTTCAGAAGTCGGCTTCTCAACACCGCCCACCAGTCCGACCTTTCGGAAGGTGCCTTCAGCAGTTAGCTGAGTGAGGGCCTTGAGAACTTGACTTCGTTCAGCTTGGACTAGATCCATAACTCCAGTTGAGTTTCCAGTCTTCTTCACAGAGAATACACGAGCTGAACCGCCGGTGACAGCCTCAGTGATTTGAACTTTAAGTTTATTAAGAGCAGCTGCCTTAGCTTCTTTAGCAGCCACACGGTCTGCCTTCTTTACAGCTGAATCAGCTTGGCTTTGAGTTAGAACTCCACGAGAGATAAGTTCTGCAAGAAGTTGAGAGTTTGTGAGAGTTGATATAGTCATTATGACTCCTTTTAGTTGGTTTTGGGGTGTTTGCCCCGGTTGGTTAGTATCCGTTATTGGATGTTTATATTATATAAGGTTGTGAGAGAGGTTGCATGAGTTTGAGTTAGTCAATGAATGTGTGAGTATACTCAATTCCCTCTTTTCGCAGATTACTGACTAGCTTTATTACTGTATCGATAGCTGATGCAGGGAGTCTTAGATTTTGAGTTCTTCCCATGATATCTTTGTATTTGATGTGATGCATGATGTTTTCCTTTGTTGGTTGGTTACCTTTATATTATACCATGCTTTTGGTTTGGATGCATGAATGTTAGAGGTTTAAAGTATGATCAGATCGTCAATGAATATGTCGAAAGTTCCGAACTTGAATTGAACTTGGACTTCGTCTTTTGAATTGATTTTGATTATTGTGCCAGTGTGAACTGAGTATGGTAGTGGGTTGATGCCGTCGAACATTTGATGTTGAACTAGAGTTCCGATGATCATAGTAATTCCTTGTTGCTATGGGTTATGATCATATTATATAAGGCTTTTGGTTTGATTACACGGGTTACTTCGTTAAGTTGTCCTGTATATCCCATATCTCATCCTCAGCCATCTCGACTCGCTCTCTTTCGCGAGCAGCATCCCATTCAGCTCGAGCATCATTACGGCTTTGCTTTTCAGCCTCAATTATAGCTTCAAGTTCACGGGCTTCTTCAGCCCAGTGCGCCTCTGCCCTGATTGTGGCTTCTTCCAATTGCTCAGCTGTAGGCTCCTCACCGCGAACAACGTTGCCATTGCGGGTATCTACTACATGGGTGCAGTAGCCGAATACACAATAGTTGCGGCACTTCCTGCAGTTATAAGCAGCATCAGCTGAGTTGAAATGCTCTCCGCAGCTGCACTCATAAGGGTAGGCATCAGAGACTGTGTATGTAGTAGATGAAATGATCATGTTTAAGTCCTTGGTTGGTTGGTTATGTTTATATTATATAAGGCTTCTTGTTTGATTACATGAGACGATCGGTTAACCATGCATATCCCATACCAATTGATCCTCAGTTAAAACAGTCTGCTTAAGTATATACCAATTTGCGACACACTCTATACTCCAATACTCGTTGGCCAATACTTCATCTGAAGTCTTTTGCCCGTTGAAGGCTTCGTCGACGACGTCTTGTAATAGGTCGTCTCGATCGTGAGTCAGATCTGCCAGGGGAGTGTGGAGGATGTCATTAAGTTTAGTCCAGAGTTTGTTTGCCATGTTTTGTTCCTTGGTTGATTGGTTATGTTTATATTATAATGAGTTACTCGAGAGGTTGCACGATATCTTTGATTATCTCTTCACCATCTTTTGTAAGTCCATACACGTCGATCTTTGGATCAGTTGCGGGTGGTTTGGCTAGGCGTCTTTCGACGACGCCGTCAACAGTAAGTTTACCTAGAAGTCGCTTGAACATCTCCCAGCTGCATACTTGGTTGCGATCCCATAACTCTTTGCGTGTGGCTGGACCGTTGAAGTGTATATCTTCTAGTACTTCTAGTCCGAGTCTTTTCATTGTAGCCATTTGTTATTCCTTAGTTGATTGGTTATGTTTATATTATATTATGCTTCATCTTTGTTTGCACGAGATCTCATCTTCCACTCCTCGACTCCTTGCTTCCAAGCAAACCAAGCTCCAACTACGACAGCGGTTGCAAATATAACTATAGCTACTACTGCTGTGTGGTATGCTGCTTTAACGAGGTTGATCATGGTTGCTTCTTGGGGGTGATGTGGTGGGAATATAAGACTCAAACAGGAGTTGATCCCGCGCGTATACGCGGGCACTCGCTGTCTTGCGCCCGGGCGTCTAAGCAACTTCCGGAAAAACCTGTGCACCATCCTGGACAAGGAAAATAATACAATCAGACATGTCAACGACTCTGATCTCAGTGATGATACCCATTTGAGAGACAGGACCGTGAAGGAGGCGTCTGAGTGAAGACATAAGTTTATCCTGATCACACCAGTCTGTGTCTAGATGTTGATCACCGGTGTTGAATGTGATGTAAACTCTAAATTGATTATTCATGTTTTGTCCTTGGTTGGTTGGTTATGTTTATATTATAATGGGCGGCTTCATAAGTTACATGAAAGATGTAGGATCTCCACGAGAACGCGTTCGGATCAAAACCTCTTCAGTACATAGCTCATACTGATCACGTGATCGATCACCTTCCATACATTCTATGATCTCCATTCTTATTATATCGTTTGGAAGTACAAAGATAACATACAAAAGAATTATGAATAGAGACGTCAAAAACGTGAAGATGAAAACTGAGAAGAATGCGGACATGTCTCCCATTATTGTTCTCCATAGTTTGTTGCTGCGTTTTCCATCAGAACTTTAAGCGCAGATTCTGCTACCTTCTTATCTTTAAGCGCTTGCGTTGCTAGAACTAGTGCATCAGATAATTCAGGTGTATTTGCAGAGCCGGCCGATCGGATATCAGCTGCAATTTTGAAGTAATCTGTGATCTGTATATCACATTCTTCTATGACTTTGATGATTTGTGTTGTTGCGTACGCAGTGGCCAATCTTAGACTTCCTTCATGATGTCTTTTAGCAATTCGTTCAAAAGGTGTGTTTCCACCTGTTAGTAGCATATCACTCATATTATTCTCCTTGTTTAGTAATTATATTATATCAAGCAAATTGAAGGGTTGCATGAAGCAACCCATAACTTAAAACTTAAGCTCTCATGTAACGGATTTGAAAGGCATTGACTTGAGATGGTTCGAAAACTTGAAGTTCACCTTCATCATTTGTTTTCAATCCGATCTTTTTGATAGTCCCGGCAGCAGCCATCTTTGAAAGTGCCTTAAGAACTAGTCCTCTATCAGCTTCGAAGAACTCGAGGAATCCTTTTGAATGAGCAGCTGGTTTCACAGAGAAGTATTGGATACTTGCATGAGCTTCATCAGTCAAGATCTGTGTGATCTGTGTGATACATGAATTCAACTCTGCTTCACGTTTTGATTTTGCTTCTATTCTTTCAAGTTTTTTGTTCCACTTTTCAAGTTGAGACTCATTGATAAGACCGTGTTTGATAAGCGTTTTGATTTGTGAGTTTTGTGATATAGTCATTATGACTCCTTATTGGTTGGTTATTATTGGTTGGTGTTTATATTATAATCGGTTGATTGAGGTGTTACATGAAAACTAAAACTTATTTTGAGTACACTTGGTATCTTTTAACTTTTGTTCAAGTAGCTTATAAAAGTCCTCGAGTGTTCTTGATTTTTGTTGTTTTTGTTTATTCATGTTTGACCTCCTTGATTGGTACCTTTATATTATACCACACAATAATGCATGATACACGAATTGTGTTATTGCCCACCCATACCCGACCCTAGGGTCTCACATCTTTAAACTCACTTACCCCTAGACTTCATATCTTAATTTATGCTTCTTCTTGCGAGTGTACATCTTCTTCGACGTGTGACTTCCTGCACCTGTCTTGAAGTGTGCAGCGACTGCGATCCAGTTTCGCTGCTTTGGGGCTTCTAAATTTTTATTTTTCTTGCTCATGATCGACTCCTTGAATAATCCCAGCCAAACACACTACAGACTGTTTGAAAGTCTTTTGTCGACCAGGTTGGGTAATAGGTCTTTCGAATTTCACCTTCCAGTGCTGCTGTTCCATCGCCGCCCTGTGCCATGTGGATGAACTGTTCTTCAATTGATCGGAGCTGACTGCTACGCTTAGCTTCAGTTAGGCGCTGAAAGTGTTTGATTCTGCCTTGTAGGTCTTCTGTTGTTGCTGCCATGATTGGCCTCCTTGTTTGGTTATGTTTATATTATAATACGCTATTTTGTTGTTTACACGTTTTTGTCTTGCGCGCGACGCGTGTGCGCGCCGCATCTCGCGCTCGGGGGGCGAGCTGTCTTGCGCTCACTCTCTTTTCGCTTCTGAAGGATAGCCTTCGAGTTGAAAGTCTTCGACTAGCCATCCAGTAGCGTCGCTCAGTTGGTCGCAAATCTGTTTACTGATGCATGGCCAGCCGATCTGATCACGTAAGTCGACTTGAACCGGTATTGTGTGAGGAAGATCTTTTGCAACGTCATCGTCGGCGTCTGTGTCCCATTTGATATGATGGACTAGCATTGTTATTATCATTTGTCTCCTTTGGTTTGTGGTGTTTATATTATATACAACATTGGAGAGGGATGCACGACCGTGCACCCGTCCCCTGTCTTTTACTTAAGCTCTCGTGTAACGGATTTGGAATGCGTTAACTTCTTTTGGAAGTTTTTCGACTCCACCGACGAGACCGATCTTTTTGATCAGATCTTGTGAAACGAGAAGAGTCAATGCCTTCAGAACGGTTGCACGATCTGTCATGACGAAGTCCATGAAACCGACTGAGTTACTCGTCTTCTTAACTGAGAAGTACTTTGTTTCAGTTTGAACTTCGGACTCGAGAAGTGCGATAATTGCGTCAGCAGTTCCTTGCACGAGTTTACGAGATTCCTCTTTTGCCTCGAGGCGTTCAACGCGTTTGATGAGTGATGCACGAGTATCGTAATTGATAACATTATTTGTGAAAAGAGTTTCGATAGCTGAGATTGATGTAGTCATTATGACTCCTTATTGGTTGGTTAGGTTATCCGGTAGTGGATGTTTATATTATATACGGTTGATTTGAGGATTGCACGAGAATTTACTACAGGGATTTCGTAATTATTTCAATCCATCTGTCTAGGGTGAAAAATCCATTCTCATCCGCACCTTCATATTCATATGAGAGCTCTCCATCATGAACGTGAGTGACTTTTGAGTCTCTAAGGAATTGAAATACTTGTGGGAAAATCGGTCCGGCCCAACCTTCTTGTGATGCTTGTTCTGATTCGAAATACTTGGTACCAATATATGAACTGCTCCAATGAAAATCATCCGAACTTCCGTAGTCAACGAGAATATAATTGTAACATTCTTGACCGTCAGGTCTTAAGATTTTATCGGGTTGAGTAGTGTCGATGATTTGACCCATACCGGATGGGGGTGATCTGTAATCTATTGAAAAATATTTCATGGTGTTTCCTTGGTTGGTTGATTGGTTATGTTTATATTATATACTGCGAGTTTTTCGATTACACGATCTTATAGTCTTGGATATACTCCAAAAACTCTGTGATCGGAAATGATTGTGCTGGCCCATCCAATTCTTGAAAGAAGTTTGCTAGTTCATCAGCTGAACCTATAATTACATCATCTTCATGATCAACTCGAATTTCATGGTTTTTTGCAACCTCATCTAGATCTTGCCAGGTAATATCATCAGGTGAGGGAACTGCATACATAATCATAAATTTTCCTTGTGTGTTTGGGTTATGTTTATATTATACCACACACTTTCCTGGATTGCATGAGTTTCAAAAAGTGGGCACTCAAGGACTTGAACCTTGGACCTGCCGATTATGAGTCGGATGCTCTAACCTACTGAGCTAAGTGCCCCGATATGGGTTGTGCAGGGATCGAACCTGCGACCAATAGATTAAAAGTCTACTGCTCTACCAACTGAGCTAACAACCCGAAAAGAGAGAGAGGCCCCGTTTTCCAGACCACGGTTTGATTTGTCGACAAAACTATGGACGGGTACCTCTCAAAAAATACGCCCTACAGGATTCGAACCTGTGACCCTCGGCTTAGAAGGCCGATGCTCTATCCAGCTGAGCTAAGAGCGCGCAGGGGTGATTTTGTCAATGAGATCACCCTAACTCAATATGGAGCGGGAAACGAGACTCGAACTCGCGACATCCACGTTGGCAACGTGGTGCTCTACCAACTGAGCTATTCCCGCATGGTGCTCCAGGAGGGACTTGAACCCTCACGCCTTTACAGGCAACGGATTTTAAGTCCGTTGTGTCTACCTATTCCACCACCAGAGCGTGCACGTACGTACGCGGGCGCGCTGTGTCTTGCGCCCGAGGCGCATGATATCTTGTGCGATTTCAAAGAGCATATCCTTATAAGGATGTTTATATTATACTTTGCCGTTTTCCTGTTTACACGCTTTTTGCGGCAATCTGCCCCGGCGGGAGTTAATAAAATGTTTTGTCTTACGCGCGTGGCTGTATGCGTACGCGAGCCGTCTTGCGCGCACGGTGTAAGCTGTCTTGCGCTAAGGGGGCTATGTTAAAAATGGCGGTGCTGGCGGGACTCGAACCCGCGGCCTCCTGCGTGACAGGCAGGTATTCTAACCAACTGAACTACAGCACCTAAAGCCCCCTCCGTTTGGATCACCAATCCGAAGCCAACCAAAACTTCCGGAGGGAGCAGGGGGTGGGAGCACCAAGGAGTCAGCCGGAACACGACTCCCACCCCGAAAACACTTACATATAAGTGCTCCGGCCAACATATTAAATCTTACGAGGCACTTACGCGAGCCACCTCTGTGAATCCTGTACGGTGCAAGTCCAAGAACACCACGTGTCCTGCTCCACCGAATCGATTTTTTTGTGTTTCTAGAATACGACAACCTTTGAGGTCTTCATCCTTAGTCTCAATAGAGAGATGGATGTGTGCATCTACCATGTGTTTCAGCTTATTACTACCAGACATCTTACCATCTTTGGTCACCTGTCCGATGACAATGATATTGCATGCATGTTCCTTAGCATAAGACGTAATAAGCGACAGTGCGCGCTCAGCAGTAGCTGTAGTAATACGACCGGTGTTGAACTTACCGTCGTCTAAGCACTGGAGGGAGTCGACAATTAGAAAGAAAGGGCGTTCCGGTGCTGACTCTCTCAACTTATCACAACCTTCCAACAGCACCGGAACGCGATTTTCACCACCTACCTTGAAGGGTTGCTTCAGCTTAAGGCGATCACATGTCATTTTGATTTGATACAATGATTCCTCCGCTGTATTAAAGACGACTTCGGCACCGCGTCGCTGGAGAGCATTAGCGAGAGAGAGCATCATTGTTGTCTTACCCGCACCTGGCATTCCTGTGAAAAGGGTGACAGCACTAGGTGTAAATCCTTCGCCTCCGAGGATGGCTTGGAAATAGCTGAGCCCACACGGGATACGCTTCTTAAGTGCATCGGGTACGGTGATGTCCTGGATTGACGAGCCGAATTCGACGTCTTCTATTTTTATATTTTTGATTTCCATGATGTTAACTCCTTTTGAGATTATTTGGTTGTGATCCTTGGTAGGATATGTTTATATTATATCATTAATTATGTGTGTTTACACGAGTTTTTATTTTTATTTTGTTATTATTTTGTCTGAGAATTGAACTTGATGCGTCGTAGAGTAACATTATGTTTCGGTTTCGAGTAACGGGATCGTTTCGGTGAAAAAAAGCGAAAAAAAGATTGTAAAAAGGTCTTTGAGTGCATATACTTAGGCCGATCTGATCGCATGTACCCGTGTCTGTAACATCTGCAAGAGTTGTATGGAAAAGTGCACCCGATGACTAGTCTTACCGCCCTGTACTATATGAAGCCCTGCAGTGGCAATATGACCACAGCCAGATGACGAAGACAGTAAATAAGCAGACATGTACATTATTTGAGGCCGAGCAGCTGTCTGACGTACGTCACATCATTATGATCCACCCCTCCGACATTCCATCGAGTGATCTCCTTTACAGGACGACCTCCGTATGTGGGACCGTTCTTCCAGTTATATACATGTACTGTACGACTTCCTTTCTGTAATACCCATTCTGCATTTGTTTTGTAGTTATCGCCTTGATGAGTGGGTTCTCCTAGTTTGCTTACGAGCGTCTGATATGTGACACATATGTGTCCTTGTAGTGATGACATGATGATCTCCTTTTATTTGCTAGCTAGTGGGTGTCTTGACTTATTAAGTGGGCGGATCCTCAGATCAGGCTGGCTCATCGCCTTAAGAATATCATATGCTGATTGTGCATCCGGGCATGTGATGAATGACTCACCTGTTTTTATATTATAGATCTGGTAATACATATCTTTTTTCCTTTGATTGTGGTGTGACTAGTCTTCTACGATAGTTAGCATGTTCATTGGAACGTTCCAAGTTGTATGTCTATTCAATCCAGGCATCTGGACTCTGACCTTCGCCTTAGTTCTGTTCACCTTAGTGACTGTACCAGTGGTGTGTATACCGTAGTTGTCGTTGAAAGACACAGTATTCCCTACACTTAGAGATCGCTTAGCTCTCATAGATGCACGACGTCTGAGATGTTTGATACGTTCTATTACTTGATTATTAAGATTGATAAGTTGTTGTTCTGTGAGATGATCTATGTTCATGTTTTTTCCTTGGGTTATTGGTTATGTTTATATTATATCTTGCTTGCTTTGGTGTTGCATGTATTATATATAAAAATGTCTTTCGCTACCTTGTGCCCTTTTTTTATAGACTGAGCACGTGTCTTTGAGTCGGGATAATGCATTGGTGTTTCTGATTCGACGGATAATCCAGTACCAGTTTCCGTGATCCCGGGATCTTGTTTTGTCAAGAACATCATAGACTTCAAATCTATCTGACTCCCTGAGTGTATCATTCATATGATCTATTACTATATTGATAATGCTTTCTTCGTCGAGTGTATCGACATAGTCTTTTATCATTTCTTTAACTAGTT
>VMHT01218408.1_pt1 | contig 10548 bp, 15 predicted proteins | sample 4693611 | NCBI WGS metagenome assembly VMHT01 (sample SAMN12280063, study PRJNA550983) | marine metagenome | isolation source: seawater sampled from same location over 5 years 0.02-0.2 micron viral filtrate | place: USA: collected off the coast of southern California halfway between the port... ...
CACCCGCAGCCATCATGCCAACACCCAATACTTTATCAAAGCCACTCTTCTTTTTCTGAAGTGTAGTCTGTTGTGGTGTAAACAAAGTTGAGAAATCTGTAACGGCACCTGTTGCCTTCTGAGCTTTAAGGAAGGGGTCGTTTTGCTCTTCAATGAACTCTTGATACTCAAAATCTTTACGGGCTTGTTCTTGAGCCTGTTGCAAAGCGCCAACATCCATTTGAGTTTGAGCCTGCCCTAGCTGTCTATTATAGACATCGGCATCTGCTCCCGCTTCCAGACCATATAGTTGTGCCATCTGATTAGCTTCTTGTGCAGCTAAACTACGCTCGTCTAAAGCTCCCTGATATGCTTGTTTTTGTAGGCCGCCTTCAATATCAGCCAACCCCATAGCATATGTACCAAGGGCATCCGTTCTTAGAATGTCAGCACGACTGCCGCCATAACCACCAGCGCTTCCAGCAGCTGCTCCGCCTATATCCATAAGACCTTCTTTAAAAGCACGTTCTGCGGCAAGCTTTTGAGCGCCTTCAGAACCAGCCAACAACTCACGTTGAGCAGCAATATCTTGTTGTGTTAACGGTTGATATGCGCCTGCTGCAGTTTGACGTAAACCAGCAATACCCTGTTGTATTCCTTGTAAACCTTCAGCCCCTTGCCCAGCAACACCAAGCGCTGCTTGCTGACCTGCTACCTGTGGGTCTGTAAACCCTGCAATTCTTGAGTCAACACCAAAACCTTGATAATCTAATTCACCTGCTTGAATTGCTTTATCAATAATAGGTCGAAGAGCCTTGCCCTCTTTTGCAAGACCCCTAATTAAATTACCACCAGTAGTAATCTTTTTTGTTCCACCGCTAAAAAATCCCATAGCTACTCAGTTCCTTCTAATACTGTTTGTATAACTTCTGTTGAGTTAATTTCTTCTGGCTGTTTTTTAGTGCCAAACTTTAGTTGCCTAATTTTTTTTCTCAATGCTTCTAATCTAGCAGTACCTGCGGCTTCATCTCCATTGCCTAAAGCAACGACTTGGTCACGGTCTACAATATATTCGTCCTTGCTAATTAAAGCTTGGTTAATCTGTTCGTCGCCCTCGACTTCATATGATACATTATCAGACATGCCATCCCCAGTCTCTGCAGTTACAAGACCTCTAAAGCTTTCATCTGGATTCTCTACGTTAGGCATCATGCTGTCTAAGACTTCACCGCCTGCTTGAGAGGAACCATTACCAATTGCTGCTACAGTGTGTGCGTCAATAACAAAGTCACCACCTGTAAGCATACCACCCTCTTCCATCTTTACTTCGCCACCATACTGAAAAGAAGGAGCAGAAGGCATGGGAGGTGTAGGCATAGGTTGTTGTTGAGGCATTGCCTGCTCTGCCATAATAGGAATCAAAGACTTTAAGTCAAACTTACGCTGAAAGCCAGACATGTCTTCTGCCATGCCCTGCCCCCTTAATTGTAATAAATTTCTAAGTCCTTCGTACATTGTCATATTATACTATAAAGTACCCTTATATACCAGTCTATTAATTAAAATCAACCCAACCAGTTCCATCAACATAGCCCCTAAACTTAGAAGCACTAATTGAATATGCAACATTACCATTAGCAGGCCTACCAATCTCTGATGTAGACACTACGGTATAAATATTAGTAGCAGGCGCAGCAGCTACTTTAATATCTTCGTTGTCTAGCTCACGGGTTAATTCGTTAGCCCATGCTATCATTGTTTTCTTAAACTCTTCAATTTCTGCTTGAATGTTAAGAGTAAATCTAGGATAATTAGCCATTATCTCTGACCATCTTGTTGCAGAGATAACCTAACAGAACCCCAACGCCAGCCGCCATTACCTGTAGCAGATACCCTAACAGAGGATTCTCTGCCTCTGGCACGTAAGTTTACCTTATTAGTGTTTTCACCTATAGTATAAGGACCCTTTTCTTTTTTCGTAGAGTTAGGATACTCACGAGTTGTTATAAAGAACTGAAGAGTTTCGTCATTAGTAAATGTATAATCTGGAATGACTCTATCTACAAACATTATTTCATTTCCTTTATCAAGCTCAAACTGTGCTGACTCTAGGAAAGAAGAAAGATTTTTGTTGTTGCCCGTGTAGATTCCATTAGGCTCGTTGTTGTATACATTCATACTATCCGTTGCAGAGACACGCCCAATTGTAATTGTATTGTCAAACGTATTCCTATCTTGGAAAACAGTTACAATGCCTTCTTCAAAAAGTTTACCATATACCCATGTATCTTCTTCGTAGTTGTAGATAACATAACCATTAGGCTCGTCAGAGCCAGCCATGGGATACAACCAAATAATTTCTTTAAACTCAGAGTTAAGACCTGCGTAAACCTTTTCTTTTTGTGTCATGTTGAAATCGTTAAACAAGTACCTACGGACGGTGCAGTCCATTGTTCTTACACGACCATCATACATATAGAAGTTATTGTCACCCATCCAATAGGAAACACCATCAACATCTACGCAAGCATGTGTACCAATAAGGCCACAGTTAGAACCGACCTGAGTAAAGTTAAAGGTAAACGGAGAGCCTACAAATGTTTGTGTATACATTGCTTGGTCTGTCCAAAGATTAATAGCATTACGAGAACGTATAGCACCTATAAGAGAGGAGCCTTCTGTTAACAAAACTTCACCAGATGTGTTAGCGGCAGATGGCGCCCATTCCCTGAAGTCATTCTGGTCAGCCCAACGTACCGTCATCGGGTTAATAGGTGCGCCAGCAGAAGTGCCAAACTCTTGTGCGCCATATAAAATAGTATGCCTATCATTTGGAGACACAAGAACATAGTTTCCCAATGGGCAGGTGTCTACAACAGAAGCACGAACAGGAACAACAGAAGCATCTGTTTCAAAGTAATTAATTTTTTCGCCTCGACGAAGAGCAATCATGTCTTCGCCCCAGTTATCTAAGGTCCACATGGCTCCTAAGAAAATAATATCAGACTCTTCAGCTGCTTCGTTCCAGGCTCTTACCCCTGGAATTGTAACCGCACCAGCATTATAAACACCAGCACCATAACCAAGCCCCTGAATATTATTAGATTCTTGATTAGCCAATAAAATATTAATGGTTCCAACAGTACCGCCTACATTTGAAGCAGTGCCAACAGCTGCAGCATTAGCAGAAACATAAAAAGTATTAGCACCTGATACACTAACAACAGCTTTTGTTCCATTTACGCTGGTGCTTTGAAAAGTATTAATATTATTGAAAACAACTCTATCAGAAACACTTACGTTATTGTTTGTCAGGCTAACTTTAACAACAGTTTCTCCGTCTGTAGTATAGAAGTTATTAGCTACAGAAACAACTGTAGTTACTGGAGTAACATCATATTGAGACTCGTTCTGTGTGACGTATAGCTGAGTATTTGTACCATAGCCCTGATACTTACGTGTATTATTGTCTGACCATGTAATCAAGTCACGAGCAAAACCACTTACAACATCGTCCGTAAATTTATTATACCCTCTTATGTTTTCTGGTTTCTTATCACGAAAACGTACACGGTTACCATCAAACCATTTACCCTGCTCAGCATAACGGGTTGACTCTCTGTGAAAGCCAGGTACAAAGTCTATTAAAAATAATCGTGTATCTGTTGATGCCATTATTTAATAAGTCTTGTTTCAACTTCTCCCGCCTTGGCTAAGTCCAACAGTTCGTCCTGTTGTGTTGCCACTACATTTCTAAAACTTTCAACAGCACCTGCTGTGTGTCTAGCAGCATTTGTTTGAGCCACCATAAGAAGGGGAAGCATTGTAATAGCGCACCCCCACTCTTCTACTTCTTTTCCCCCTTGGGGATTTTTGCCTGCTAGTTTTGTAAACCAAGCGCAGTCTAATTGTTTACACGGTTCAAAGTTATTTAATGGACAACCGTTCTTAACTTTTAATTCCATTTATTAGTCCTTTTCGCATACAATAAAGTTAACATATTTAACATCTAAATCAAATGAATCTGTAATGCTTACTGTGTGCGAGTGGGGAGATTGACCTGAAAGGCTGTGACTGTGGCCAGCACCGCCGCCTTTAGAGCCTGTGCTGTCGCTTCCGATTACACGGTCATCAGACGAGCCAGGGTTATACGCTACACCAGTATCTGAAGGGTCACGCAGGGTGATTGAGTGGGTGTGAGGGGGTATCTGGGCAATCGTTAAGGTTGTTAGTGCGGTGCTTCCTGATAAAGAAGTGGTGCCTGTGTCGCCTTGAACTGAAACAGTAATAGCCGTATTAAACACAGAGTTAAATTCATTTGCGCCGCCTGTTTGTGCGCCGCTGACAGCAGCATTAACAATTCTAAGGGCTGCTCCATTGTGCGCCGAATCTGTAACCGCTGTCCAGCCTACAGGAGCAGCATTATTTTCAAAAGGAATGCGGGTTCCTGGAGCAAACCCAGTAAGTTGCATTGAGTTTGTTCCATCAAATGCAACCAGAGAGGGCGAATTAGGGTAAACAGCTTCAGAAGAATTACCTGCCTTTAAAACTACAGGATGTCCTCCCGTGGTTTCATTGCCCACAAAATAAATTTTTTCTGCATTGGGGGCCACAACAGTACAGGGAGAAGTTAATGCACCTGTAAATCTTAATCCTAAGTTACGTGCTTGGTCAGGTGTTCCATCATTAGCGCTAAGACTAATAGATGCTGCAGCGTCAATGCTGACTGTTTCATAACCAGCAACAGCGTCATCCACAAGGTCGATAACATTTTGATTAAGCTTAAGACCCCAAGTGTTGGCGTTCTCGCCATCACCCTGTTTTTCTAATCTAGTTCTAGTTGTGTATGTCGATGCCATTGTTTAATCCTTTTGTTTACCTAATAAGCTTTGAACTGTATCTGTTTCATATATTCGAATACATACCCAGACAAGTGATGCTAATGCGGTTACGCTTGGTAAGAATTGAAAGAAAGCGCCAGCTGTCACACCTAATGCGCCTATATCCATGATTGCTTTATCACCTTCTGGTATCATTTTATTATCCTTGTTAGACTACAATTGTTTTATTATACATCAAAAGTCTTTTATAGGCAATACAACTTGTTTATTAATCCCAAGTAGCTGCCTTATCTACAATTCGTAACTCAGCAGTAGGTTCGGTTATTCTAAGCTCTTTTCTTATTATATCTATGTCCTTTGTTAAATTGTCTTCAAAGACATACGAGTGAAAGTTAATATCTTTTTGCCTTTTATATACATCTCTAATTGCAAGATACATTACTTTAGCCGCAGAGGGTTGTATTAACATTTGCCTAGCTAGCCCTACAAAAACAATAAAGGCTAATCCAAAAAAACTACCCTGCCAATAATGTGTAGCTATCGTGGCTCCTTCCCCAAAGCGGGAACGGCTGTATCCAAAAACAACGTGGATAATATCGTGCATGTCTCTTTCACGTGAATCGTACCCATCAGTAAACCCTCCGAAGTCTACTACTGCTTTAGCATAATCAACTTCTTCTGACTGCATGAACTTATAAATTTCTTTACCAAGTGTTCCTTCTTTATGCTTTCCAAGGTTTTTATAGTTAGACATTATATCTGATAAAGTCTTATCTCTTTTTAGCAGCGCAGCATTACTTGGATTAGAAAGAAAGTTAGTCTTTGTCTTTCTGTATCTTTTAGTTCCAAACAAACTTAGTATTTTAAAAATTCTTTTGGGTCTATCAATTTGTGCATCTTTACGTATTCTTGACCAGTGATACAATGCTTTAATAAAATTAATCACGGTACATTCTCACTACTTTTGTATTCTCAGATACAGCAACATCAAGAGTTTCTGAGGTTACTTTGTATGCTTTTCCAGGAGTTAAAACATTACCGCCTACGGTAACAGCGGTACTAAAAATAACATAGCATAGTTCTCCCTGCTTATTAATTGTGGCGGTATTCGTAATATCTCTGTACTCTACAGTCCATGCACTAGGGTCGTCGTCAATACGAAGAAAACACATTAGGTCGCTTCCCTCACTAAATGTCATTTTAGATTCATCGGACAGGGGTGCATACTTAGCAGGCAGTTCTCTGAATGAATCTTGAGTATAAGATATATTATAAAACACATGTATTGAATTAGACACAGGCTCATGTATTGCTCTTACATTTTGTTGGTCAGCTAAAGCATATGTAATGTAGTTTTGAATCTGTTCTGTAGTAACGGTATCTACTAACTTATAAACTATTCGGATGCGTCCTTTAGTCATTAAGTGATTATCACCGCCTCTGATTAAACCAGAAATTGTTGGGTGATAAACAACCTCTCCACCGTTGTGGACTATCTCAAGAACATTGTCCCTACTCATGTAACCACCCTCTTGGATACCAAAAGCAGAAGACACTACCAACTTGTTGTCAGTATTTTCGTTAGGTGCAAATGTTATGTCACTCTTAATAGTCATTACAATGTTTCAGCTTCAACCGCTTCTGGTGCTGTTTCTTTTACTGTTTCAACAAAGTCTCTAACATCTGCAAGCTCAAAGTCGTTATAGGTAAACTCTTGGCCAACTAAATCCCTAAGTGCCTGTGCTTTTGCACTATCGTCTGTGTATGTTTCTTGTACTACAACATCACTACAAACTGTAGGTGCTACTTTAGAGATAGCATCTATAACTTCTTGTGCTGTTACATCTCCATAAGGAACTACATCAAAAGCCATTGACTGGTAATCAATAGCTTCTCTAGCAGTTTCGTCGCTTGAAAAAGAAATAAGCAATTGCTGTGTTTCTTCTATGTATCCTGATACGTATAATTTATAATCCATTTTACTATTATAACCTTTTATTGTTTGTTTGTCAACTATGCACTTCTACCGCCCACAGTTCCGCTTAGTCCACTACCTCCGTTAATAAGGGAAGAGCCTACTTGATAGTAGCCACGAACACCGCCTGAGCCTCCACTACTTGAAGAGGCAGGCTGAAAAACAGTTGCGGCGGCGTTAGTGCCAGCACTGCCGTTAGCCCCTAGGCCGCCGCCAGCCCCGCCTGGCCCTCCTGGCGAGGACGCACCACCAGCGCCTCCTGCAGTAGCTCCGCCTGCACTGCCAGCGCCTCCTGCAGTATTGGTGGGATTTGCGCCGCTGGCAGTGCCACCAGCGCCTCCAGAACTAGAAGTAACACCAGCCCCGCCACCGCCGCCGCCGCCGCCATTTGCTTGTTCTAGGTTAGCTTTTATCCCTACGCTCCAAAAGGAACCACCCCCGCCACCGCCACCGCCGCCGCCATAGACAGAGCCGTTGTTAGTGACCGTGCAGGCAAACTGCCCTCTAAACGCAGGACCTCCCGTTACGCCGTTACTGCCACTACCTGCGGGTACAGAACCGTAAACTGCATTACCACCAGCACCACCATTACCACCTTTACCCTTAATTGTGCCGTTGTTAGTAATGTTAATAACATCACCAGTAACCCACCCTAACCCAGTGGTAAAAGCATAGGTACCTGAAGATGTAGAGCCTATGGTAACCCCTGAGTTGATTGTTACATTTATTGTAGTGTTCCCAGCAGAATACGTACCGCCTTTACTATTCCAAAGGTTGTAGTTATTTGTGTTGCTAGAGATTGTAATGTTAATTGTTACACTAGAAGAAGCACCATAGAAATCAGAGAAGGAAAGGTTAGCCTGTCCTGAAGATGCTCCAATCATAGAGCGGATATCACTATCGTTAATACTTGCTTGAGTACCAGAAGTGCCTCCAACTTCTACGTGCATCTGGTCTAATGTTATTTGTCCACTACTTGGTAGAGCCATTTTCTAACTCCTCGACTTTAACGGTCAACTCTTTAACCGCCTCCACCAGCAAACCAATAACTTGGTCGTACTGAACAGTCTTGTAAGTTTCTCCTTCTTCTCCGTAGAATACAGCTTCGTTTTCAATGACAGCAGAAGGCAATACCTTTTCTAGGTCTTGAGCAATTAAGCCTGCGCTCTTACGGTCATCCTTAAGATAGGTAAAGGTACAGCCGTTTAACTGTGACACTCTCCACAAAGCATTGTCAATCGGTGCAATGTCTTTCTTGAGACGTTTGTCTGAAACAGTAGTGGAGTATGCGACTACGTTGCCATCGACATGCAAATCGCCATCGGCCTCAAGTTTCATCCTGTGTGTTGAAGCACCCGATTCACCCAAGTAAACATTAAATGAATTGTCTGTATCACGAAGATACATCAGGTTTGCGTAACCTTGACTTTGGCTGTCGGGGTCGCCAGTAGACCATCCACACCCACCACCATCGTGGTAGGAATACATCGGACGGGTGCCACCAGTAAATTTCACAGCCGAAAGATTACTTGATGAAACGTCAAGTGTTTTGCTTGGCGAACTCACGCCGATGCCTACACGATTATTCGTGCTGTCAACATACAGCGTGTCAGTGTCAACAGTCAGGTCCCCGTTAATTTCTAAGCCATCTAAAAGGTCAGATATCTGTCTTGATTTAGTCATTGTCTGCCTCCAGCTTTAAGATTGTTTTCAGGGTATCTGTGTCAGGTGCGGCATCAATGTCGCTTTGCATAGTCTCATACTTTGTTCGAATAGCAACCCTTGCGCTTTCTGCAGCTTCTGCTTCAGCAGGAATGGTCGCCTTAATGTCTAGCGGAGCAAACTCTTTTGCTCGCTCCTCACGCCGAACCTCGTGGGCAATTTCTTTTGCTTTGTTCATGTCAACAGTAATCATTACTCTGCTCCAGTCCCGTCAGTTAGTTCGCTATCCTCTACAGTCCAGGCATTACGGAATGTGCGGTCTGTTGGGATGTCAGCCACATCAACAATTTTGTAGGCCAGTCCAGCAGGAACGTCTTTGTCTGCAATCTGTTGAATTGTTAAAGAGGCCAGTGCCTCCTCTGCTGGGATGATGACACACAGGCCACCGTCTTCTGATTTATATATAATTCGCTTCATCGTTTTAATTCCTACCTAACAACATTGACAGCAACAATACTACGGTCAGACCAAATAATAGTTGAACTACCAAGGCCACCGCCTCTAAGCCTCACTCTAGTGGTAGAAGGAGCGGTTCCGTCTTCATAATAAGAAATCCAGCCACCTCTATTGTTCCCATCTCTGGAAGCATTAGCTTGAACTGAGTAGTTAGCATCAGGCATAGCAGTGGTAAAGTTTACAAAATAATCACCAGTGCCATTGTCTGTGATGCTACTTACATTACCGCTAGCTCGAATAGACACGACACCAGTTCCATTGAAATTTACCCACGCTCTTGCAGAATAACTTGGAGCAGACCCTGTGGCAGTTGATAATTCACTTGGTTCAGGAAGATTTACATAGGTTGTAGGGGTTAAGCTACCATTAATAATTACGTTACCATTAACAGTGCCGCCAGTAGTTGGCAAATAATTAGCTACTTGAAAAGACTCATAAGTTAAAACTTCTACTTTATCGTTTGCGACTGCAGCGTCTACCAATACAATACTAGAGCCTGTTTCGGCTGCATAGTCTGTAGTCGGAGTAAGAAGAACACCGTTAACATAGACATCTACATTGTTTGTAGACTCGTAAGACAACACCTGCCCATCAGTTGCAGTTGTAAAAGTATCCTGTGCCGTTACTGCTGTATACAAATAACGAACTCTTGATATAGTTGTTTCTGGCGAAGCTCCGATATATGATGTCATTAAATTAATACCTCTGGTTTATCGGGCCAAGTTACAGATGTAGGGAAAGTAGCCTGCTCTGTTATATCTAGTAAAGATGTTCTATAAGAAATAATACTAGCTTGTTCTGGTTCCGTTAACTCCGCCCACCGAAGAGGATTAGAAACAACAGGGTCTATCGAAGAAACCAAAATGTTGTTGCGTTCAGCCCTTACGTTTGCCTCTTGGTCTTTGGTTGTGGAGACGGAAGATTTTTCGGTTGTCCCGTCTGAGTTTACCGTGTCATGTTCATTATCTAAAGCAATTTGCCACTGCTCATCAGTAACCTCAACATTAGGCTCTGGAATTACATCGTGGACATCTGTGCAATACCAACCTAATAGCTCATTTGTATTTAAATCTATATGTGCGTATTTCATTTTAATACCCTGTCGCTATATAAAAGATAGGCTTTGCTACGTTACCACCACCTGTTGTGTATCTTACAGTTGGAGTAAAAGAAGAGGTGTTAAAAGAGGTTACATATACATCATACCAAACTTGTCTACTAGTTGCCACAACACTTGTGCAGTTACTTGGAAAAGTAGTAGGAAAACTTCGTGCGCTAGGGGTAGTTGTTGAAGTTACTCTACCCCATTGGATAATTAAACCATTGCTAAGTTTTATATACCCACTGGACGAACCATTGGAGCTAGCGGTGTTTGTTAAAACGTCTTTTCCTCCAATGGTTACATCACCATTGTTTTCGATGCGCATACGTTCTATACCAACCGTATAAAGGCCAACCGTCCCAGCAGCGTTATTAGCTTTCAGTGCAATTTGATGTGGAACAGTCGGATGACTTGCGCCATATCCGATAACAAACTTATCGGTGTCGTTGGTATCTGTTATAAACCTATGAATA
>VMHT01051804.1_pt1 | contig 10547 bp, 22 predicted proteins | sample 4693611 | NCBI WGS metagenome assembly VMHT01 (sample SAMN12280063, study PRJNA550983) | marine metagenome | isolation source: seawater sampled from same location over 5 years 0.02-0.2 micron viral filtrate | place: USA: collected off the coast of southern California halfway between the port... ...
TGATAAAGCATCTATTAAGTTTTTAGTTCTGCCCAAGTCTGGATTTTTTCTATTAGATAATATGCTTGGTAAATTAAAATTAGTCCAGTAAATATGCCTATGTCTTTTATAACCTTCTATTAATAAATCATAAAAAGGTATTACGTTTTCAACTACCCACTTTCCACTATAATAATGTTTAAGAAATATTATCTCTTGATATAAAGCCATATCTGGATATTTCATTGTTCTTTTTGTTTTCATAGATACATTAAATCTACTATGTGTTGGGCAAGGTGGAGAACTCCAGATAAAATCGAACTCTTTGTAATGGTCTAGTAAATATTGATGAGCATCTGCAATTATTACTTTGTCATTAGGAAATCTTTCTTGGTATAGTCTTGCAAGTTCCTTATCCCATTCTACAGCTGTTATCTCGTGTTCATCTCCCCACTTGTATCTATTACCTCCTAAACAAGCATATAAGTTTAGTATCTTCATTCTATTAAAATAATCGTGTTTGTTGTTTATGTTGTTCTATTCGTTTCTTTGCTGCTTCAAAGTATTCTTTGTCTATTTCGTATCCTGTTAAATCAAAGCCTAAATTATGACAAGCTATAGCTATTGATCCACTACCTAAATGTGTATCAAGTATTGTATCTCCCTCTTTAGCATATTTCATAAGCAACCACTCGTATAGCTGTATAGGTTTTTCAGTAGGGTGTATTCTTTTTTGTTTCATCTTCATATTTTGTTGTAGCATTCCATTCCACCTCCATTTAAAATTTCTAACAGATGTTTTAAAACTTGTGTAAGCTAACTCACTATCTGCAAAATTACCTGAATTATCTTTATCCCATACTATCCAACAAGAACTGTTTGCATTAGGTATGTTTTCTACAAAATGATTTGCACCGAATATTATTTGATTTCTACTTACTCTTTTAAGTTGTATAAAAAAGTCTTTGTCAGGGGGTTTACTATCCCATTCTTTTGCGCCATAGTCAGTTGATGCTACAGCTTTTATTCTTTTACCATTTTTACCAAAAGGCTTGTCCCCACCTAATTTACCTGTTTTAGCTATATCAATACCATAAGGAGGATCAACAATAGCTAAATCAAACTGATTGTCTTTCATTTCTTTCATTGCCTCTATACAGTCTTGGTTGTATATCATTTGTTTATTTTATTGTAATCGTTTAGATACACTTCTAATAAAGGTCTAAAGTCTACAATTGAGCTTATTCCTAAATGTCCTGTCTTTGCCATTGTGCTGTATTGTTTTAATAAATAGTCTGTTGCTCCTTTGTCCTTTTTAGTTTTTTTGTATGCTACGTGTATAAACTCTCTTACACAGTATGCTGTTATTTTTTTACTTCCATACTTTTCATATAAGTCAGAAAGACTGTGTAGTAAATATTTAGCAAACTCTAAATCTTCTATTTTAGCTGTACCTTTTTTAAATTGCTTGTTGTTATGTTTAAAGAATATGTTTATAACGTTTCCTGCTGATACATTGTTAGAGTTGCTTGTGTAAGCATCATAAACAATCTTATAGTCCTTGTTATGCTTTGCAAATGCTTTTAGATAATCAAACATACTCCAAGCTCTGTTTCCATTGTTTAAACTTATGATACAATCTAAATGTTCTTTTGCTTGGTTAGTGTTTACCCAATCTACTATGTATGCAGGTACTGTCTTTTGTTTAAGTAGCTTTGCACTTTCTATTCTATGGTGTCCCTCTAATACATCGCCTGTTACTGATGCTACTATTGGCATCATCCATCCATAGTCTATAAGTTTTGTTTTAAAGTTTTCAGCGTGGTTAAGTGTCATATCTCTATTGACCTTTGCATACTTTAGTTTGTTAATTGGGTAATTTGGTTTGAATTTTCCTTTTTTAATTGTTTCCATTGTTTTTATATTTAGTTATTATTCTGTTCCTGATATTATATTATCTTTTATATACCATAAGTCCTCTCTTATGTTGTCTTTTTCTATTTCCTTTTGTAAGTGTGCTAAGGCTCTCCATACTACTTTTGCCGAGTGTCTTACTCCGTCTAAGTCTATCTTGCCGTTTTCTATTAGGTGTCGCATAAGTGCATCTAAGTCATCTTTACTTTTATCTCTGTCCCAATGTATTTCTTTCTCTGGGTGGTGTTGTTTACTTCCTATGTAACTTACTCTAGCTACTTCGCATAGTGCATCAGGAAAGTATTTAATCAGTCCTTTATACAAAGGTATCTGCTTTCTCTTTTGTTGGTTTGTTTCCATCTATATCGTTTAAGGGTAATGTGTCTACTATTCTAAGAAGTTTCTTTAAGTCCTTTTCTTTAGTGTAGTCTATTATGTGGTTTATTAATGCTTTTCTTAATTTGGATTTGTTTCTTAGTCTTAGTAGAACTAAATCAAAATACTTGTCTAGGTTTCTGTTATATCGCCTGTGGGTTTCAAATGCTTTCAAACTATGTATTGCCGTAGCGTGATCATAACTCTTTCCCTTAGATTTATAAAAGTCTTTTATTTGATGATAAGTCATATTACAATGATGCCTCAACATAAACGTAAGTAAACTTCTAACCTCTATGTATTCTCTTTTCCTAGTATTTTTAAACACATCAATGTCTGATATATCTATAATGTTTTCTGCTATCTTATTTGCCTCTTTCATTAATTCTTTCATTAATTATTTTACAATATTTATTATCTATTTCATAACTTATAGTATTATAACCTAAATCATAAGCTACTTTACTTGTTGTGCCACTTCCTGCAAATACATCAATAATAATTTGATTTTCTTTTGCTGTAGTTTTTATAATTTTACTAATTAATTCTTCAGGTATTTGACAAGGGTGTTCTGTCTTTTGTTTGCTTATATTTTTGACTTGATTTATATTCCACCAATCATAAAGTTTTGCACCTGTTTTACCTTCTGATATTCTTTTTTGTATTCGCTTGTCGTTTAAATTTTTGTATGGCTGTCTTACTTTTCTAAAGTCAGGCTTACAACCCCACCAACTTATCAATCTACTTTGCTTACCTGTGTTACTGTTGTAAACCCAACATACTACTTGTTCACATTTTACTTTCATAGCTTTTGGTAAAAGGTTTATTGTTTCTTCAGGGTAATGAATTATAACACAAGGTAAAGGTATTTTAGACAACAAATCTATATAATCATCTTCTGAAATTCTGTCTTTATATCCGTTATAATGGTAACCTTGATTGTATGGAGGATCAGTAATAGTCAGTCCTTTAGGCACTTTGCAATCTCTAAAATCTTGATTTATTATTTGTATCATAAAGTTCCTGTTATGCAGTAACTATCTATATCTGCTCCGTTAATAAAAAATGTTTCATAGACTTCTAATGCCTTTGTAACTTTAGCCTTTCCTGATTCATAAAACCCCTCACTACAATCATAGATTCCTATATCTAATGAGCCTTTGTCTATTGCTATAAACTTGAACTCCTCGTATGGTTTGTTAAATAGTTCTGAATATAAATATACCTGTACATCATATCCATACTTGTAAGATGAATAAGGAAATGCTTTTAAGTCTGCAGTTGTTTTAAGATCAATGATTCCTTTACCTAATACATCTGCCTTTCCTCTAAATGGATATCCTTGTACCTCGCCTATTGCTGGGACTTCAAACTCTGTGTTTGTTATAAGTTTTAAAGCGTGTTCGTTTCTAAAGAAAGCATCGGCTAGTCTTTCGGCATCGTTCTTTTGTTTCATCGTATAAACTTTTCCGTGTTCCTCTTTAGCTAACTTATATGCCTTAGTGTTTTTAGATTGTACATCTACAAAGATTTGTTTTGCAAATACATCTGGTTCTAATATACAAGTGTGAAATAACCAACCTGCATCTAAAGCGTTTGATTCTTGTGATCCGTATTGTGTAACATACTTATACTTCTTAGGACTATCTAAGAGTAATTTAATTGTTGAGGAGCTTAGAGCTGCTTTGCCTAAGTAACCATAGTAAAACGAATCATCATTCATTTTCTCTAGTATCTCATCTCGTTTGTATGTTTTTCCGTCTAATAATTGAATAGTGTCCATAGTAAAATAAGTATTATGCCTATGTAGCTAATAGCTAAGGCTTTCATTCTGTTTTCGTAGTTTTTCATTTTCTTTATCTGTTTTCCTTGCTCGAGTTATTGCTCTTAGTTTATCGCTTCTTGCTTCTGAAATTAATTTGTCAAAAGAATATTGCTCTAACTCTAACTGATTTATATAGAAGAATATTCTAATTGCAATATCTTCTAAATCTTTAATCTCTTTGTTTTTTGATTTCGCTTTCCATTTCTTAACCAAATGTAACAAAGCATTCATATCTGCCGTAGCTTGTAACTTTCCTAAACTCATTAAAACATTGAATCAATTATAGATTCTAAGCTCAGTAAAAATACTGTGCATACAAATAAGATTAGTGTTGCTACTACAAGGGTTAAGTATTTCTTTAGTTTTTCCATTAGATTAGTTTTTTATAAAGTTGTTGTATAAAGATTAGTGTTTCTTCTAAAGTTTCTTTTGTGATATCATCTTTACATCTTCTAACTGCATAGTTTAGATTCCCTGATATCTTACCGAATTCTGATGCCATTTCTATTTTTGTCATTATATAAAGTATTGATATTTTTCTAAGTTCTCGTTAAATCTTCTGTCTCTAAGAATCTCTGATTGTTTAGCTCTTAGTTCTTTCCTTATCTTTATAAGGTCTTTAATCTCTGTATTAACCTGATCAATGTTTTTAAACTCATTGTCGTTACTGTTGTAGTTAAATACTGTTGGTATTTTTTCTGCCATATCTTTTGTTTGATACTGCAATATACAAATTAAAATGATATAAACAAATGTTAATTAGTTTTATTTGCTTGTACTCGGTGTGCATCTCTTTCTTTAAGAAGGTAACAAGGCTTTTTAATTCGTTTCTTAGTCCATAGTGTAGTGTCAGGACAATACATTTCTACCTCCTCTTGTTTAGGTAAATCGTTTAACCAGAATATATAATTGCCTTTAGGATCAGCTACAAAGTACAAAGCAATAGCATCTTCCTTTAAGAGCTTATCAAACTTATACTTCTCAATCATTTTATCCTCATAGTACTTTTTCCTTAGCTTAATCTCCATTACACATTGAACACCCTTTGGAGTTGTGCCTATACAATCAAAATGCTCAAAGCCTCCTCCACACCATTCAAGATTCCAACCATCTAAATTTAAAAGTGTTACTATTGATTTTTCAAACTGATGTACTTTACTTATATTCATACAAGTTTATTAAGGTCTGCTATCCACATCTTATATATAGAACCATTGCAGGTGCAAGGCTCATTGTATTTATGGTTGTAGTATTTAGCGTGTAACTCTGCTACTAGTTTTATTTGTTCTTTGTTTAGTTCGTGTTGTCTTTTACGATTGACAAACTCTAACCATCTTGTTAAATCTTGTTCTACCATAGTTTTACCTTTTTGTCTAAATCGTTTTTTCTGTCGGTGCAGCCACAATCTTCTTTTCCTAATTTCTTTGCTACCCAAGTAGCCAAACGTTTACCATAACCTAATGTTATTACGTTTATGATTTTTTCTAATAATGTTCCTAGTCCCATTCTATATTGTCTTTAATTAATGTTTTTACGTTTTTATATGTGTTGTATAAAGAATAATAAGATATGTTTGTTTTCTTTGAAAGCTCTGCGATACTCATTCCATCTGAGATGAGGTCGAACACCTTACGATCATACCAATAGACTTTATCTAATACTGTATGTAGTTCTTTCATCTTACCCTCTATGTCTTTATATTCTTTTACTTCTTCCTCTTGTACAAACGTTTCTAGGTAGTCTATGTTTACTTTTGTAATCTTCGCTTCTTTTCTGCATAAATCTATAAACAGGCTTCTAAGCATTCTGTATATATAAAAGTGGTTAATGTCATCTTCATAGCTTATATCGATACCTCTGTTGATTTGAGTGTGCATCTTTAAATACATAGTTTGTACAATGTCCTCACAGTATTCGTTTTTACATCCAAAGCTCTTTACGATTCTTACCCAGTCATCGTGTTTATTTGCTATCTTTTCTAGTGTTGTCAATGGTCAGTTGTTTCTTGGTTTTATACTTTATTAAGTTCTTGCTTCCTATTTCAAAGCCTACGTTGTTTAGTATTGACTTAAACATTATAGGAGATTCATAGCTTGTTGGTTTATATCCTAGCTCTTGCATTTTAACCTTAGCTACAAAAAGCCTAGTGTACATCCAAGCATCAGGACTATATATATATCTGTGAATGATGAGGAAATCATCAGCTCTGTTTGCATTGACTGCTCCACCCTCTGCATCTCCTATACTTGGTGGCATAGGTTGTCCTGCAAAATCGTGATTACCTGTGTGTTTGTTTCTTAATGAATTTGTAACTGCGTGGCAACATATCCAAGTAGCTATGTTATATTTTTTACAGAAGATTCTAATATCGGTTAAACACTCGTAAGAATATTCATAGCCGTTAGTATTTCTTAAATCTTTTCTTAGTGAGTTTATTGGATCAATTAAGAACCCATCATAGTCCCAAGCATCTTTTATAGAACCTGCTAAGTCTAAGAGTTCTTTATAAGTGTATTGTCTGTTAGTATCTACGAATTTAAAATGTTTATATACAAACTCTTTTGATTCTTCGTAGTCTGTTTCTTCTATTTTGTTTATTGGTTTGCCTTCTCGCATCTCGATTAGTTTCTTAATCAAAGAATACACTTCGTTCTCACTTGAAAACACTAACCATTTAATACTGTGTTTGATAGAATAAAGCAACATAAGATAAAACGTGAAGTGTGTTTTACCTACGTTGTTATGACCTAGTAAGAAATTCATATTACCTCTTACGAACCTAAAGTGTGAATCTAATTCTTTGTGTCCTACTCTTAATGCTTCCTGAACTTTACCTTTCCTAAAGTCCTCTAGTTTTTTTATATGTTGATCGTAATTTATAAGCATAAAAAAAGGGGGTAGTTAGCCCCCTGTATTAATTTAAAATGGTAAATCGTCCCCTCTGTCTGGAGACTGAGCCTCCACAGCTACTTCCTCAACTGCTTCCTGAACTCGCCATCCCTGAATCGAGTTAAAGTATTTAGCCTCCCCTTGTGGATTAGTCCACTCTCTACCTTTCAAATTAATCGAAACTTCTACAAATGCACCTTGATTACAGAAGTGTGCATCTAATAAACCACACTTGTCCTGGACAAACTCTGTTAAGATTGTTTGTGGATATTGTTCTGTCGTTTTGATTACTAGTTCTCTTTTTCTGAACTTAGGACTAATGTCTTGTACATCTCCTATTTTTACTATGTTTCCTTTTATTGTCATTTTTTATTTATTTAAAAGATTATGAAATTCATTTGTATAATGTTCTGCTTCTGATAGTGCAATCTTACCTGCAGATATTAATTCGATAACACCCTTAAACGACACTTGACGTAATATTGATTGACCAGTATCATATTTAGGTTTGTTTATGTGTGTAGGTGCTTGATAGCTTTGTGGTTGAGTGTACACTAACTTAGCAGTGCGATATTGTTGATTAGTTACTTCGTACTCTACCTCATCGCCTACTTGCTTTTTGAATGTTCCTTTAGCTAAAAACTGATAACTTTGATCATCAGCAAAAGTTACTTGATACTTGTTAAACATTCCTGAGCTGTTTGACCATTGCCCATTTTCTTGAATAAATTTAATTTTTCCTTTCATTTTGTAATTGTTTTAATTTAATTGTTAAAGATTTAATCCTCAGATTCAAATAATGTATTTGTTCATCTTTTGGAGTTTTATAATTGTATTTCATAATCTAAATGTACAAAAAATATTTTAATTTCAACTATTGTTAATAAAAAAAAAGAGGCTAACTTGCGCCAACCTCCTTAAAATAAAGAAAATAGAAAGGAAAAAAACTATAGATTATTTACTTTATTTTTATATTCTTCAATCATTTCTTCTAAATCTGTGTTACTAAATTTCTGTATTTGTCTTGACAATGTGATCATTTCATCTGCCGTACCAACTCCATATGTTTTGTCTATGTATTTACCCATTATGTAATTTTCTCCTCCTCCAAATCCATTACATTTTTTGCATTGTTCAAAAACATTAAGTGTGTTCCATCGAGTTGAGTAATGACGCCTGGAACAAAAATGACCTGCATCTACCTCTTTCCAATGTTTAAGAGTGTTACAAGTTACACACTTGACATAACCATCTATTGCATTTCTTTGTCTAATATATAAACTAAAGAACTTGTCTAGTTTTCTTACTAAACCTTTACGTGATATCTTTCTTGGCATTATACAATCTCATTATCTATTTGTTGTATAAGGTGTCTTAAATCTTCTTTATCAAAAGTTCCTGTGATGCTTTCTTTGTAAGTTTTAAGTGTTAGATCGTATCTTAGATTCTTTGTCCCTTCTATACGTTTTATTTTAACTTCTATATTCATACCTAAATATACAAAATATATTTAAATATTTATTTGGAATTCTAAAGTTTTTTGTTTTTTTTTGTAGTATATATAACGTATTATAGTTACGTAATACATAACGTAATACACTCTTAAACAACATATACGTTCTATAGTTACGTATTACAATACGTATTAGCGTTTCTTTATTTTTTCGTAAGACCTTCCTCCAAAATATGCTATAAAAACTACTGAACAGAGTTGTTTTAAAGTTTCTATATGTATTTCATCAAAATTAAAATCATCAAAAACTGAATCTAAAAAAATAAAGAGTATTAAAGAAACAGTCATAAACATTAATGTAAGTGGTCTAACATTCTTTGAGAGTTTATTATCAGAATTTAAATCTGCTTCCCATCTTTTAGTTACTTCTTGCATCTCTACCATATCCATTTCAAGCAGTTTTAAGGCTTCTTCTTTAGCTTGTGGAGGTAGAGTATTATCTTTATCTATAACGTTCTTTAAAACGCCTAATAATCCCTCAGAGGGCAATACATCGCCTACAAAGTCTGCTATATGACTACCTTTACCTTTTAAGAATTGTGCTAGTCTAGTGTCTTTGAATTTCTTTTTACTCATAATAGAATCTCCATTTAAGTTGTACGATTAATAAATATAAACTAACCTCCTCAAAGTTGTGTTCCTCTGTAGGTGGGAAGTAATAGAATCCAATGTTTAATCCGTTTGGGATTAGTAGTATAACAAATAGCTCCATTAATAAGTCCAGATTAAGTGTGATTGTTTATCCTCATCTATATCAGCGTGTATAAAAGTGTTAGCTATACCAATACGATTAAACCCTACATCTAAAAGAATATCTACTAGTTCAAATCTATCTTTAGAATTGTTGCAATGTATATCTACTGCTAGTCCTTTTAAGTGTGAACTTTTTGATGATGCCTTGTAGCCTCTTGCTTTGAGGTCTTGATTGTACGCCTCTGTTCTAAAGCCACTTGTTATTTTGATTGGTTTGTCAAACTTCTCTCTAGCTAAGTCTAACATATCTAAAATCTTTTCCGACATTTGTTTCCCTGATCCTAACTCGTCTGGACTGTCGAATTCTGTGTAATTAAAATATCTCATATCTTAAAGTTTATTCCTGCTTTGATTACTTTTATTTCTCTATCCCAATACCTCTGCATAGTGATTTCGCTAAATAGTCCTAGTTTCTTATTGAGTTTAACACCAAACACACCACCAAAAGAATAATCTAACCAATTATCTTTTCCTATAAAGTTTCCGTATGAATATCTTTCATCTCCTTGTAATAGTTTGTGATGAGGTAAAGCGTTAGCGTAAGCGTGTACCCAGAAGTTCTTTCTGTAGTGATAGAAATCTAAACCAATAACCGAAGATAAATCTGCAAAGTTTCCTATAAGTGCTAGTTGTTCTGAATTGTATCTGTTTACTAATTGTCCGTATATGTTGTTACGATAGTCTAAATCAGAGTTGCTCAATAAAGTACCCTCTGCATCATACCAAAAGTAATTATATCCTGTTTGTCCAGTAGATAGGTTTTCCCAACTATATGCTTGGTCTGTATGCCCATAATCATAGCTTAAATTCCACCAAGCATTCTCCTCTAAATACTTTTGTATTGGGTTATGACCATAGGCTTTGTCGTATGTTCTGTACATTGCACCAATAGATATAGATAGTTTCTTGCCTAGTGGTATTCTAAAGCGTACATCAGCAGATTTATAGTCTATATCTACTAACTCGTTTTTGTTGTATTCTGCCTTTACAAGCCACCATTTAGCCAAATACCTTACAAATAGTTGTTTATTGTTAAACTCTCTACCTTGTTGTCTACCTTCTTGGTATTCAAATAAGTATTCTAAACCTTTTACGTTTCCTATATTAGAGTTTAAAGAATTGTTTTGTTCTTCTCCATCATAAAACCTTTCTTTGTCTTCATATCCAAAGTGTGCTAGTTTTCTAAAGCCAAATGTTTTTATCTCGTCTGCTGGGTTTCTTTGTGTTGTTTCTATTAACTCGCTTGATTGAGTAACATAAAAAGTCTTATCTCCTTGTATAGAGTTGCTTTGACTATAA
>VMHT01151837.1_pt1 | contig 10547 bp, 11 predicted proteins | sample 4693611 | NCBI WGS metagenome assembly VMHT01 (sample SAMN12280063, study PRJNA550983) | marine metagenome | isolation source: seawater sampled from same location over 5 years 0.02-0.2 micron viral filtrate | place: USA: collected off the coast of southern California halfway between the port... ...
GCAATGAGTGTATATTTTGGTTCATATAATAAAAGTAAAAACATGGGGTTGGACCCTTTAGTGGCGGGGGGCATAGCCGGTTTAACAAATTGGACATTAACATACCCATTAGATGTAATTAAGACAAGACAAATGGCTAGAAATATTTCTATTCGTCAAGCTTTAAAAGAAAAACAATTATGGAGAGGTTATTCTGTATGTGCGATTCGTGCTATTATTGTAAATGCTGCGAATTTTAAAGTATACGAAACAGTAAAACCAATATTAGATAGTAAAATATAATAAAAATAAATTAATATTGTATATGAATGATTTTTTGACCGGTGGATTAGCTGGAATTGTTTCCAGGACAGCAACAGCACCAATCGAATTATTTAAACTTCAGAGACAAAATAATTATTTAAAAGGAAATACAATTAGACATGTTATTAAAAATGAGGGTATTCGTAATCTTTGGAAAGGAAATATGACAAATTGTATTCGTGTTTTCCCACAGTATGCTAGTAATTTTGCTATATTTGAAAATTCAAAGAATTATTACAATAAGTACTTTGAAAATAAAGATTTTGTAAATTTTTTAGCTGGTGGTACGGGCGGGGTTATTTCAATGTGTGCTATATATCCGTTAGAAACGGCGAGGACACATTTGTCTCTTCAACAAAATAAATCAAATTATAAAAATTTATTTGATGTTTTTAAAAAATTAAAATTTCGCCAGCTATATGGTGGTTTAAAAATGAGTATGATGGGGTTTGGTCCATGGAATGCTATTAATTTTATGAGTTATCATAAATATAAAGAAATTTTCAAAGATTATAAAGATAATAAAAATACGTATAAACTTTTATGTGGTGGATTTTCGGGCGTTACAGCATTAACCATAACATATCCCAGTGACCTTATCCGAAAAAGATTACAAATGCAAAGTTTTTCAAATGAAGTTCCCAAATATAATGGTATATTAGATTGTGTACGTAAAATATGTAAAACTGATGGATTTTTAGGTTTATACCGCGGATTATACATCGGATATATTAAATGTTTTCCAACACTAGCTATACAATTTTGGGCATACGATACTTTAAAAGAACAAATTCTTTAAATAATAATTTATCACCATATATTAGTTTAATGTCTAACTTAAATTTTGATCTAAATATTAATAATTATACAAAATCAGAACTTATTTCATTATTAGATATTCATTTTGATTATAATCTTGATATTTTACAAACTAAAATAAACGATTTAGAAAAAAAAATTTTTTCCCTAGAACTTAGTAAAAAAGAAAATAAAGAATTAAAAAATTTTTTAAAAAATGTAGAAAATAAATTAAAACAAGATTTAGAAAAAAATGTTATTTTGGATATACAAGAAAAAATTGGAGATGAAATTAAATTATTAAAAATAGAAATGAGAAAAAATGAGAAAAAATAAATAAAGGTAATATTTAATGACGTTTTATCGGTACGATTATTCAAAATTCCCAGAAGTAAAAATAATATTTAATAATAACCAAATGACAAAAGCCCAATCTGATTTATTTTTTGCCGAATGGTTACAGATTTTTTCTCATGAAAAAAATTTTTTTATGATATATGATATTACTCAAGTAGAAACGGCGCCAATATATTTTATTTATAAACTAGTAGCTTTTATAAAAAAAATTAAAAAAATGAAACCAATATACTTAGAAAAAAGTGTAATATTAATAAATAACTCGAATATTATGAAATTTTTACTTAAAATGGCAATGACTTTAACAAAACCAGCTGCTGATATGTATGTATATTGGAAGAATAAATATGAGGTAATTGACATTGATAATTTAAATACATTACTTTTAAGGGATAAAAGTAAATTTGAATATTATTCTCCGTAATTTTAGAAGGTATATATATAATGGGAGGTGGTATATTACCAATTGTTATAAAAGATGGAAATATATATTTTTTATTTTCAAGAGAATCAATGTATGTAAATAAAAGAGAAGATTGGAGAGATTTCGGTGGAACTCCTGAAAAAAACGAGACGATAAAAGAAACGGCTATCCGAGAAGGTTGGGAAGAATCAATGGGTTTTTTAGGTGATAAAAAAAATATTAAACAATTAATAGAAAATCACACTGTTTATGTATCAAAAAAAAGTAAATATACAACGTTTGTAGTTGAAATTAAAATGACAAAAAAACACTGGGAATTACCAAAAAAATTTCGCGAGCATTATATGAAAATGTTTAATAAAGATAAATCAAAAATATCAGAAAAGGGGTTATATGAAAAAGATAAATTAATATGGATTAACTTGGAAAATCTAAAAAAAAAATTCAAAATGTTTAAACCGTGGTATAGAGAAATCGTGAAAGATATACATTACCATTTTAAACAATTAAAAAATTAATATGCACAATATTTATATGTATAAATATACAAATATTGTAAATAATAAAAATATTGACATTTTTGTTATTCTGATATGTTCTGATTTTAAAAAAAACATTAGAGGATTAGAGGAAAAATTTAAGGTTAAATTTCCAAAAAAATTTACAGAATACTTTAAAGATAAGAAACGTAAATTTTTAAAACAGATGGTAGGTGATAAATTATTTATTATATCGAAAGTGAGTGATGGGAAATGCTCTAAGGATAACTTAGATTCAAGTATAAAAGAAATATGTAGTAGTATTCTTGAAGAAAAAGATGAAAAAAAAAAAATAAGAGTTCAAATAATTTTATCACCAATTAAATCATTTATTAGATATCAGGTAATACGAACTGTATATTATTTATATGATTATAAAGAAAAACAAAATTTAGAGATTATTTTTTGTGGTGTTAAAAAATTAAAAAAAATTATTTTAAATAGTGTACTTGAAGGAGAAGTTATAAATAAAATGCGAACTATGGTAAATCAACCAGGAAATATCATGACGACAGATGCTTTTTTAAAAAATGTGAAAAATTTTAAGAAAAAAAATCTATCCATTGAAATATTTGATAAGAAAAAATTAAAAAAAGATAAATTTAATTTAATTCTGGCTGTCAATAAAGGTTCAAATCAAAATCCATATCTTTTAACAGTAAAATGGATGCCAAATAAAAAGGAAAAACCTATTGTGTTGGTTGGGAAGGGTGTTATGTTTGACACAGGTGGTATTAATATCAAGAGATACGATTTCCATGATATGAAAACAGATATGACAGGGGCTGCTGTTGCGTGGAGTGTTTTAAAACTTTGCGCCATAAATAATCTTAAAAAAAATGTAGTTGCTTTAATACCACTTGTTGAAAATATGATTGGTCCGGATGCTCAAAGACCGGGTGATGTTATCGAAAGTCATAGTGGGAAAACAGTAGAAATTTTAAATACTGACGCCGAAGGCAGGCTTATTATGGCAGATGCTTTATCATATTCGAAAATATTCAATCCAAAATTTGTTCTAGATGTATCTACTCTTACAGGTCAAGCCGGTTCTATTTTCAATAACCTTTCTATCATTAGTATGGGGAACTATAATCCTTTAATTAAATCATATAATCAAGCTGTTGAAGATGTGAACGAGCGCGTGTGGAATTTGCCTTTATGGAAAGAATATAAAAAATATTTAAAATCAACAGTGGCTGATGTTAAAAATTCTAGTGAAAAAGCTTCGTCTGGTACTATTATAGCTGCAACTTTTTTAAGTGAATTTGTCCCAGAAGACACAAAATGGTTACATCTAGACATAGCAGGAGTGTCTTTCTTGAAAGACCAGGCCACGGGTGCGTCTATCTTATCATTATATGAACTACTGAAAAAAAAGCACTAAAAAAAGGGAACTAAAAAAGAGCAAATGATGAAATAAATTGAATAATTCTCTCCATAAATATTTTTAGAGAGAATTATGACATTAATAATTGCCGTAGCACGTTTCAACGAACTTACTTATGAGGAAAATAAGAAATATCGCGGAAAAAGTTCGTTTAAGTGTATCTACGGCTTTGACAAAGAAATATCAAGTACAATCCCATACGAATCATATGTTTATGTTATAGAAATGAACAATACCACAAACGATATTATGGGTATAGGCAAGATAAAAAATGTATTGAAGGATGAAAATAGGCGGCGGATTTATGAAAATGAAAACTATAATCGGTATGTCTATAATGGAAAACACCGAATTGGTCGTTTGGAATTATTAGATATAAATACAGAAATTATTGAGAGTTTGGAGAGAATTCTTTTTAAGGGAGCCAGACATTTTAAAAGAGGTCATGGTTTGACTGTAGTACCGCATAATAGATTTGGTTGTATGTATAAGAAAAAGAAGCGAAAAAAAACAAGATGTACAATATGTGACGAGATTGGTCATAATAAAACAACATGTCCTCATAAAGGTGAAAAGATAAAAAAAAAACCGGCGCGGAATTATTATAGAAAAAGGTGTGACAAATGTGGTAAAATAGAAAAAGGACACGTTTGTCCTGCTCTAGATATTGATACAAATAAGATTAAAAGTATATTGGATTTCTTCCAAGAATTATTTTAAACTACGATACCGCCGTCCTCTTGAACTTGGGTTAAACGAACATTAGTAATTCCAACATTTTCTGCTCTCTGGTCTAGTTCCTCTGTTGGTGACAAATCTAAAAGACTAATAAGAGATGTATATTTTTGTTTTTCGCGTTTTCTATCCCATTGGTACATACCCATTTTAATATTAAACCACCTTGAATTATTTAAATGATTTTCTTGAATTTCTCCTTTCATTTTAATATGTTTAGTTTTACCTTGCTTTGAAGTGTCATTTTGAGCGTAACATTGAAAATCATTATCAGTATGTTTTTTGCTTACAATTTTTGGAAAATTAATAATAGGAACAGATAGATTATAAATTTTTGAAATTTTCCATAATTCTTTATTACTATAATTAATTAGTTTCCCCATTCTATCTAAACTCGAAATTATTTTATCTCGCATTTTAATAAAACGGTGTCTGTTGATTTGCCAATAATTTGTTTCAGTTTTATTCGGTTTTCTTAAACCATCTACATTTTTATGAATTGTTTTACACATATCGTTATACGTTTCAAGAAATGTAACATAAAACATCTCTAAAATATTTAATATAAGCTGTGATTTGCGATTTATATTATCACAACGAATGATTTGACTTTTAAATTTTTTCTCTGTAATTTTCCCCCGGATGAAACCTATTCTTGAATTCAACAGAGGGTCTTGTTCATTACAAATTCTGCGATATTTATCCAATACATTTTCTTGAAAATCTCTAATTTCTCTGTGTAAAACCGTGACATGAGTTAAAAACTTAAGTTGAGACGAAACCTTTTTAAATATTGGTATTGATAAAACTTCACGGTCGTCACAAAACGACATTAGATTATGTCTATTACCGTAATAGTTTTTCAGGTCTCTCGTCTTTTTTCGTAAATTATCTATAATATCTATATTGATTACACCACCACACAATATTTCTCCAACTTCGCGATTAGTATTGTTATTATTTTTATTCCAATCATAAAAGTGCGGATTATGAATTCGTCCATTTACCCTTTGTCCTGTTTTCCAACTAAAAGCTACGTGGCAACTAGTACACCACATTTGGTCGCATCCATCAATTTTGAAAATGGCTGTAGCACAATTAGGACATGGTTTTGTATCTTCTTTAATCATTTTATATGAAGCTACCGCATCAGGGTTACATACATGTTCTTTATGTTTTGATTCACCGCCACTAGAATCCTGAAAAATAATTTCATTACAATGTTCACAAACAATTGTATAACAAATCATACATTTATGTTCTTGTGATAGAAATCCAGAACAATTTTCTTTTGGACATTTTTTTTTAAATGTTTTTTTGTTATGGTTTTCCTTTTTAAGAAGTGATTTTTCGCGTTCGTTCACAGCTAGCATATCTCGATATTGTCTTAACTGTTGTTGAAGGTCATCGATTACTACTTTTAAAGTTGTAGATTTATCAGCCAATTCTTCATATTTAATTTCATTTTCTACAATCCCCATAGTTCCAGGAATCTTACTCTTTTGAACATCAAACAAAATATCTTTGCGTCGGTTACGATAATCTTTTTCCATAAATGTTCTATTAACGTGTTCAACACAAAATTCATATGACCAGGTATTCTTACATTTTGGACATTCGGGTTCATTTACAGAATAAAGAATAGATTCTTTTACGCATGATTTACAACCCTCGAAATCACAAAATCCACAATTTATTGTTTTTTTACATTCCTCAAGACAAATTTGACATTTAATATTTCCAGACATAATTATGGTATTATTATATAATTTATATTGTATTATATATTATTCAATTTTTTTTTCGATTACTTTGTTAATTTTAATAATATAAAAGTATTTTATTTGTATATATTAATGAGTGGTGAAATAGATAAACCAACGGATTTCGATATAGATAATTATAGTATAGAAGAATTAATTAATATATTAGGGTTGGGTAGCGAAATACCCTTGACAAATGAAAAAATAGTAAGTACCATTGAAAAAATTAAAACACAATTCCAAAAAAATGATGAGTTAAGTGATACTGTTAGGGATAATTTTCTTGAGTTTTTTAATAAAATAAATAAAAAACTTTTAAATTATAAAAAAGACACAACAGTTCGAGATTTATTTGATGAAGAAATAACAGCTGGTGGAATTACAAGAAAAGCCATACCAATTAATACAAGAGGACCGGCTAAATCAACTTTGTATGATAAAGAGGTGATGGGTGAAACAAGAATAACAAACTTAAAAGATGCTAATCCTATGCCTGCTGGTCCTTTTGATAAAATATCCACTGACTATAAAAATCCTTTGTTGCGTAATACATATAGAAATTTGGTAACAATTGATAGTCATTATAGAAGTATTTTATTGGAATCGGATTGTTCGGGTAATACTATCCCCGATAGTAATAACAAATTAATGGAAATGGCATCGGATTTTACAGTAAATATTGATCCACCTATTAATAATGTATTAGATATTACTTTCAATGATGTTTATATTCCTCATAGTTGGTATGTTTTTTCAAAAGATTATGGTACTAATTATTATATTGAAGAAAAAAATGGTGTAAAAAATTTTATTAAAATAACAGAAAGAAAATATAAAACGATTCAACAATTAGTAGATGAATTAAATACAAAAGCAGTAGATTTATTTTTTACTGAAATATATCCTGGCGAAATAGAGATAGAAAATGTTAGTGACCACCCTATAACAATACAATGGTATAGTTTAGATGTTCCTCAAGATGATAACGTATGTAGTAAAACAGGTTTTGGTGGGAAAGTAGATTATAATCTAGGTTGGTTACTTGGATTTCGTGATACAAAATATACTTTAGTTCCGGGTGATAAAATAATGGCAGAAGCGGACGTAGACATGTTTGGTTCAAGTTATTTGTATATTACCCTGGATGATTTTAATAGTAATAAACCAAATCAAGATTTAGTATCATTTACAAATAATACAGGAACTTTTTCAATGCCAAGCTATTATATTAGAACAACAATGAAACCCGGAGATGACTGTCTTGGCTTAAATGACCCCGAGTATAATAGTTCATGCGGAAAAAAATATGCGAATAAAGATTTATCTTCAAATCTAACATCAAAGCAACGGTATACAATAGAACAAATAAGAAACGCTATGATATCACGAAAATCAGATAGATATGATAGCCCTAATAGTAGAGATGTTTTTGCCAGAATTTTATTAAATCAAGATTCTGACTTCACAACTTTTAAAAATGTAAATCCAGAATATACAAAACGTTATTATTTTGGTCCCGTTAATTTAAAAAAATTAAGAATAAAATTAGTAAATGATAAAGGAATTCCAATAGAGATGAAACACCATGATTGGAATTTCTCATTTTATGCTACAATTAAATATCAAAATTAACATATAGAACAACAAGTCTCTTGACGTTCACATTCCTTTTTAAGTAGTAACATGTTTTCATTTTTTTCTTTTAAATTAAAAATTCCGGGATGATTCTCCTTATCAAAATTAGTTAAAATATTTTTTAATAACATGTTTAATGATTCTTCAACATTTTCTCCTGTTTTTATAGAAATCTCAATATAATCTAATTTTCTTTGTCGAATTAAATTATTAATTTCTTGTTTACTAACGACTCTATTTTTATCTATTTTATTTCCCACAACTAAGATTTTTGCGTCACATGTTTTATTGTTATTATATTCGTTTAACCAATAATCAAAATTTCGAATGCTCGTTCTATCCGATAGGTCTAAAACATAAAATATACCTGCTATATTTTTATAGTATGATTTAATAATTGACGCAAACACCTCTTGTCCTGCTGTATCCCAAAACATTAATTTATAATTTATATCATTATCTTTAAAAATCATTGACTGGAATTCTACCCCAATGGTCGGTTCATAAGTTTTTAAATATTGTTTTCTACAAAATGTTTCTATTAAAGATGATTTTCCGGAATTAGCATTACCCATTGTTATTATTTTTATACTATAATCATTTGGTTTTATTTCCTGATACATATATAATATACTAATATTTTATATTTACATCTATCTAAATAAATTTTTTAATATTTTACGTTCGTTTTTAAAAGTAAAGATTTGAATGTATTTTCAATATCTAAAACAGAGCTTAGCATATTTTCTTCATGTTTTTTTAAATAGCGGCGTATTTGAGAAATTTTTCTTTTGATTTCGCTTGAATACCCTTTAATTTTTGTGTGAATTTCGGGGTCTGAAAAATCTATATGTTCGGTATTAATCATAGAAAGAATAATATCGATACCAGATTTAATTTTTTGTTTGTTATTATTTGTATTATATAAGTATATCACGGGTTTGCCATTGATAATTTCTATTTCAAAATCATCGCGTTTTGCGATTCCAGAGCAATTTGAAATCAGGGCACCACCATGAACATCCGCATTATTTTCAATATCTGAAATAAATTTGTCTATCTCTTTTTTGGGGATATTACCTTTATAATCTTTATTATCTATCAATATTTTCTTATCATTTTCGGTTTCAATAATAAAATCACCTCGGTTTGGTTCTTTGTGAGTATCTTCTACAGTAAATTTCGGATAAAACATGGTTAATATTTTAAACATCATGTTTTCACCTACTTGACCTTTTAGAGACGAATTTTCTTTCACCATGTGGATAGCTTGAACAACACCATTTAATTGTTCCAATTTCTTTTCATATTTCTCCCTAATTTCGTTTATTTCCTTTTTGTGATTATCATTTAGAGTAGATATTCTAGTTCTTTCAGTATTTGTCCAGTCCACCAAATTATTTTCATTTTTTTCTTTTAATTTTCTATGTTCAAATGCCAATTCCTCATATTTTTTTTCATTAAAATCTAATTTTTCTTTGTACTGTAGTTCTAGAGAACACTTTATTTCTTTATGTTGTTGGGTTTTTAAATTTTTATTGTTTTCATTAATACTGGAAATTAGGCTTTCTTTGTCATATAAAGCTTTTTCATACGTTTTTTTTTGATACTGTAGTTTTTCCTTACATTCATTTTGAATTGTTTCTAATTTTTTATTAAATTCACCATTATCCCATCTTAAACTTTGATTTTCACACCCATCATAAGCTATAAGTCCTAATTCTAGGACTTTTATAAGTTTATTTCCAGATAAATCATTTATTTTTTCTATAAGATTTGTATTTTTAATATATGAAACAGGTATTTGAAGCATGTAATATAAATAATATTAGTAGAGCTTTAAGTTTATTGGATAATTTTTTTATGTTACTACATTGTAAATGGATAAAATCAGTCATGTTAAAGAGAAAAGTGATATGATTTTAGAACCTCTACAGGTAATGATTCAATTAGCACTTTTGAATTACTGTCCTGTTGGAACTAAATTAAGTATATCAGAAAATATATTACATTTACAACTACCATCGTGGACCCAAGGAGTGACTCGTTGGTATATGAAGGACAATAAGGATGATTTATATTATTTATTTCAAGCAATACGTCGGTATTATTTGTGGTATAAACCAGATTCATGTGTTATTTATGAAAAAATATTGGAAACGGCCATAAAAGGTATACATAAGTTAATAAAAACCTATGAAAATACAGATAAAATATCAATTCGGCATACATTAACTTTATATACAAATATATTAAGTTTAGAATCACCAGAATTATTTAAAGAAACAACAGAAGATACTATAAATTTAGATAGCGTATTTGAAAACATTACAAAACTATACAATAAGAAAATTCTCTCCATCGTTTATAATTCACTCTTAATTTTAGACAATTCAAGTGATAACGAAATACAATATGTTTCATCTGGCTTACAAGAGATTTTAAAACCACAACATTTTAAAATTAAAACTTGGATTAGAGAGAATTTAACCTGTTAAAATCTCTATATACTATATATGTTACCTTATGAATTCGGATTTATTTTTTTATATGTGGCAGCGTTTGGATTTTCAGACTACTTTGTTAAGATAACAAAGCTAAAA
>VMHT01172877.1_pt1 | contig 10547 bp, 15 predicted proteins | sample 4693611 | NCBI WGS metagenome assembly VMHT01 (sample SAMN12280063, study PRJNA550983) | marine metagenome | isolation source: seawater sampled from same location over 5 years 0.02-0.2 micron viral filtrate | place: USA: collected off the coast of southern California halfway between the port... ...
GCCCCGTAGGGCTACCCAGGGCGCTACCGGCGGGGCTCGTTGGCTGGCTGCGCTGGAGACCGCTGCAACTGCTGGCCCGTCGGGCGTGCGAGACCTCCGGGTCCGCGTCGAAGCGCGAGCAGGTGGCCGGAGGCACTGGCGCCGGATCTGCCGGGCCATGGAGTCCGCGGGGATCTCTGTGGCATGGTTCCGCCAGAACTACGACGACAAGGCCACCCGCAACGACAAGCGGGCCCGATTCATCGCGCTGATGGATGCGCGAGCAGGAGGCGAGGAATGAGCGCGACACTGCACAGCACAGAGGCCGAGCGCACCCTGATCGGCCAGATGATCGAGGGGGGCGCGGATCTCGTCTCTCAGGTGGCCGCGATGGTCTCGCCTGAGGATTTCCACAGAGATGCCCACAAGCACCTCGTCCGCTTGATCCTTTCGATGCTCGACAAGGCAGAGCCGATCGAACTCGTCGCACTGGCGGAGCGTGTCGTTGCGCTGGGGATGACTGACGCGGTCGGGGGGCTGTCCTACGTGGCAGGGCTCCCGGACACGGTGGCGAGCCTTGAGAACTGGCAGCACTACGCGCGGATCGTGCGGGGCATGAAGGTCCGGCGCGACCTCCAGGACGCCGCGCGCACTGTGGCCTCCTGTGCGGAGGACATGAGCAGCACACCCCGCGAGGCGCTCGACAGAGCCGGATCCGTCGTGCTCAGCATCGACGGCGAGGGCCAGCAGGCTGGAGGCTGGATCCCGGCGTCTGTGGCGACCCTGGGCGCCCTGGACGAGGTCGAGGCCCGGATGCAGCGCGACGGAGCGATCGAGGTCTCCACCGGGCTGCGCGCGGTCGACGAGATCCTCGCGGGCCTGCATCGCACCGATCTGGTCATCCTGGCAGCGCGTCCCGCGATGGGCAAGACGGCGCTCGCCCTGAAGATCGCGCGCAGTGTCGCCGATCAAGGGCTCGCGGTCGGGTTCTTCAGCCTGGAGATGGGTGCTTCGCAGCTTGTCACACGGCTGATTGTGGCAGAGTCGCGGGTCTTCGCTGGCAAGGTCAGGACGGGCGATCTCAACGAGCGCGACGTTGACGCGATCAACCGGGCGGCCTCTGTCGTGCATGACCTCCCGCTCCACATCGACGAGACACCAGGAGTCACGATCACGCAGCTTCGATCCCGAGCGCGCCGATTGCGGGCGATGTGCCCCGATCTCGCGCTGATCGTCGTGGATTACATCGGGCTCATGGAGGGCGAGGGGGCCGAAGGCCGGCAGCAGCAGATCAGCAACGCCAGCCGCGGGCTCAAAGTGATGGCGAAAGAGCTTGGGGTCTGCGTTCTCGCGCTGTCGCAACTCAACCGCAACGTTGAGCACCGCAAGCCACCGATCCCGCAGTTGTCGGACCTCCGCGAATCGGGCGCGATTGAGCAGGACGCGGACGTCGTGGCCTTTCTCTACCGTGACGACTACTACCACCCGGAGACCTCGACCCGGCAGGGGGAGGCCGACCTCATCGTGGCGAAGCAGCGGAACGGGCCCACCGGCGCGGTGCCCCTGGCGTTTGAAGGCGCGTTCACCACGTTCAGCGATCTGATTACCCGCGATCTCTACGATTGATCGGATCTCAGAACGGGCGCAGCGTGGGCGGTTTGGGCGATCGGCGCGGATTCTTTTAGGGAAAGTTGGAGCCGTCCCTTGCCATCCTGTGAGGGCTACTATAAAGTGTTCATGTCGGGGGGCGATGAAGCCCCGCCACAACACCGGAGCCGACCATGACCCGCAACGCTGCCGCCTGCATCCTCGCTGCTCGCTCTGCCGTCGCTACTGTTTCCGCGGCTATCGCTGCGGGCTTTGTTTCGGCCTCTGATCTGGAGGACTACGCGACTCGCTTGGAGGGTCTCCGCGTTTCCATGCTGTCGGACGATGACGACGAGGCCGACGTAGCCACCACGGTCGCCGCAACGGCTACGCGGATCGCGCGACTCCGGATCGCCCTGGGGTGATCTCGTCACTCGCCCGCCCGCCCCCTACCGGCTCGCCCGGAGGGGGCTTTCCGGGTGCAGAATGACGGCAAGCAACGGAGCACGACATGAACCGCGACCCCTACCGCACGATCTACCACCAGGACGGCACTGTGACGCTGTGGGATTGCCACCGGCAGCAGCGCCGGCGCACCGGCAACCCCTCCGCGGAGGTCCTCGCGACCCTCGACCAGGACGAGCGCGCGCGCGTCATGCGGCACACTGGCGACGCTGACCCGCTCGCGGAGGCTGTGGCGTGGCTGGACACGATCGACGGCGAGACCTGGGACGCCGTCAACGGTGGCCAGTCCCGCGAGGAGTTTGCGCGGCTTGCTCTCGACGCAGGGCAGGAGATCGAGGACGCGATGGCCGAGGCTCTCTTGCATGCGGCGACGCTGTGACGGTCGCGCCTCAGCATCTCAGGCCGGGCGCCGTCGTGACGGTCCGCCTTTTGGCCTCTGGGGGCTCTGTGGGCGTCTCTCGCGCTGCCTGGGTGGTCTCTGGGTCACTGTCCCGGCTTGTTGTCCTGGAGGTCGGCAGCAGGCGCCTGCGGACGCTCTGCGCGCCTGCGGAGCTTGACGAGGTCCGGCTGGCGTCGAGTGACATCCACGAGCGGATCGGCAAGCCTCCGCGCGAGTGGGTCGGGATGACGGCGCGGGAATCGTCACGCGGGCCGGACTTTCACTGATCGGGCCTAAGAATCTTGCAGAAAATGCGATCGAACGCTTGCCATCTATTACAGCCGCTATAGACTGTTCATGTCGGGGGGCGATGAAGCCCCCGCAACCAAGGACTACACCATGACCCGCACGATGACCCCTGCACTGACTGTCGCGCTTCAGTACCTCGCTGGACAGCAGCTTGCTGCGCTCACCATGCCCGGCGCCTATAGCCCCAGCCTCACGGGCGGGCAGGGCAACACGATCACGCAGCTTCGCGCTCTGCATCGGCGTGGGCTCGCCAGCCGCGTCACCGTCCGTGGCTTGGAGGGCTACACGATCACCGACACCGGCTTGGAACTGGTGGCCAGTTACGCGCGCCAGCGGTGCGCTGATGTGCGGGCGGAGGCGGAGCGCGGGCTGCGCAGCAGCTACCCAGGCGTGGTGGCCTGGGCGCAGCAGAAGGTCGCCGGGACTGAGCAGATGCTCGCTCGCTTGGGCTGAGCCCAAGACCGCTGCCAGCGCGCCCCGTACCTCCCCGGAGGACGGGGCTCAGCCGGTGCAAGACCCCGCCAACGCTGTTAGGCGGGATTCAACAGGGCGACGACGCCCGACAGGAGACCCCCATGAAGCTGTCGAAGAAGCTCCGCGATCTGGCTCTGGTTGCTCATGCGCTGGAGTGCGCCGGCATGGCGCCGCAGATGCACCCGCGCGGCCTGCTTGTGCAGAGCTACGGGCTGCGGGCCCGCGAGCAGGTGATCGAGGCTGTGACCGGTTCGACGGACGCCTTCGGGATCTACGACGCAGAGCAGACCAGCGCGGACCCGCTGATCCTCCGCTTCCGGCGAGACGTCGCAGGCTTCGACGTGTCGGTGGTGCTCGATGGGTGAGCCGATGAAGATCCCCGGGCCGGATGCGACGGCGGAGGATTGGGGCTTGTTGGCTCGCGATACCGCCGGCTTCCGACTGCTGCCGGGTATGCGGATGGTCGGGCAGGACGGATCCGCGTGGCGTACCTGCGCGAGCGGGGTCGATATCTGCGCCGACGAGCGGTGGATGCTGGCCAGCTACTCCACCGTGTACCCGCCCAACCTCCAGATCAACTACTGGCCCGACCCCGACGACCCCGCGACCGCTGGGTGTCTGCTGGCGCTGCTGGGACCGGGCGCGTGGGACAACGTCGCACCGGGCAGCGCCCACGCCTATGACGGAGACGGCTGGTGGGCGTGGGTAGATGGCGAATGGTCGGAGGGCCTGACCCTGGGCCGCGCCTGCATCGCCGCTGCCGCTGCCCTCGGGCGGTGGCCAGGAGGTGAGGAGTGAGGGCCGGCGCACCGTCTACGCTGCGAGAACTCAACCCGACCGACCGCGCCCTGCTGCGCGTCATCATCGCGGAGCGCGATCGCTACCGCTGGCCGGTCGAGTGGTCGCGCGTCTCCCAGACGATGCGGGCTGATCTCCACACGCGACAGCGGATCACCGCGCGCCGGGTCTGGCTGACGCGGTGCAGCGTCATCCACATCGACCGCGACAGGACGCAGATCACGCCGGGCCCGCGCTGGGAGGCGGCTATGGACCTGCTCACCAGGAGGACAGCATGAGGCCAGAGGACGAGCACGCACACCACCACCCAGGCTGGCGATCCGTTCGCCTGGAGATCCTGACCACAGAGGGCCGGCGCGAGGTCTCCGGCTGGGTGCACTGGCAGGTCGAAGGGCTCGCGGTGTGCTGGGTCGATCGGGTCTGGAGCGTGACCCACTGCAACAGCGGGCGGCAGGTCATCGCCTACGCCACCCGTGGAGCCGCCCAGACGGGCGCCCTGTGCCTCCGCGGGCCGGACTGGACCATGGAGGAGGAGGACGTCCAAGGGCCGGAGCACGTGGCTGCTGTGGGCCTCGCTGCGCGCCTGCCTCAGTTGGTGGTCCCTGTGTCGGAGGTGGGCGATGCCTGAGGACGCAGAGACGATCGCGGCGCTGTGTGAGCGCTTCGGGCGCGCCCTGGCCGAGAAGGAGGGGCTCCTCGTCGAGGAGTGCGCCAAGAGCGCAGCCCTCGCGGATCGTGTGCGGGAGTTGCGCGAGCAGTTGGACGAGGCGCGCGACCGGCTCGGCTACGCGGAGGCGGCACTGGTGCGCGCGTCGCGCGTGATGCGAGAGGCCCGCGACACTGCCCGCGAGATGTCCGCCGGAGGTGACGAGTGAGCGCCCCGAACCAGCGGCAAGCGCTTGCAGCGCTGCACCATGAGCACCGGGCGCGCTGGATCCGTCATGTCCTGGACGTCATCGCGCCGATCGTTGGACCGTACACCGACGACGATCCCGGAGCGGCGGAGGCCCTCGCGGCCCTGGTTCGCTGGGAGGATCAGATCGCTACTCCTGGCGCAGGACTCAGCGAGGCAGAGCAGCGCAACGCGGACGCATGGGTCGAGGAGGTCCTGAGCACGATCGAGCCTTCGCGGTGAGCAGCGAGCGCGCGCCATCGGGTGAGGCCAGCGCGAGAGACGCAGCGCGCGATCGTGTCCGCGTGTGGGCTGCGCGACTGCGTGAGGCCCGCCGGCAGTTGCAGGCGATCACCGCTGCACATGAGCGGGCGATCGAGGACTGGCAGACGACAGAGGATCAGCTCCTCGCAGACAGCGCACCGGCAGAGAGTGGGCAGACCTGAGAGGAGGGGGGCACACGTCAGCGTCTCGCGCCGCACCCGGCAAGCCTGGAGGCAAGATCCGGCGGCTCGCTGTGCTGCCGCCTGAGCAACAAACCGGGGGAGGGCATTCTCGGTCTACGTGTCAAGGTTTGGCGCGAGAAGGCCGGCGCTGTGCCGATCGGTCAATCAGTGACCGCGGGGCGCGCTATTGGAGCGTCAAGTTTTCTGACCCGGGGTCAGGTTTCTGACTCTGGCGGACGATTGGCGGGTAGGTGATACAAACGACAAAAGGAGGTCCGAAAATGGCACACAGTCCAGCCGTGAGAGCAGAGGCCGCGGGGCTCTTGGCAGCCTCGACCCTGACCCATGGGCAGATCGCGGATCGTGTGGGGATCTCGCGTCGGCAGTTGCAACGGTGGCTCCATGAGGACGCGGAGTTCCAGGCGATGGTCGAGGGGTTCGCCACCATGGCGGAGGACACCGTGCGCGCTCGTCTGCGGGGCTACGGGGTGGAGGCTGTCGAGGCGCTGGCGGAGGTTGCCCGCGAGGGTGAGGGGCAGCACGGCACCGGCAGGGCTGGCGCCGCTACCGCGCTGCTGCGCTTCATCCTGGGCGACCGGCAGCGGATCGAGCACGCGGGGAGCATCGCAAGCGATGACGCGGGGCGCCTGGACTCGATCGAGGCTGAGCGGGCCGCCTTGCTCGCTGAGTTGGGCGAGGAGTGACACCGGCAGAGATCCGCGCGCGGCTGGATGACCTGGACCGCGAGGAGGCCGCCCTTCGTCGGGCTCGGCTCGATGCGCTGCGGGCGGAGGAGGAGGAGATCCTCGCGCGTCATCCGCTTGCGGGTGTGGTGCTGTGGGAGCCTGAGTGTCCGACATGCCCAGACGTCGAGCAGATGCAGCAGCGGCCAGACGGGCAGGACTGGCACCGGGGGGTCACGCTGGAGCACCTCGACGGAGAGCGGCACCGCTGCCCCTCCTGTCGGGAGGTGTTCATCCGGACGAGCCAGCGCGCAGCCATGGCGGCCCTACTCGCTGCCGATGTTCAGGAGGGGTTCCTGAAGGGCTCCAACCGGTCCGGCAAGAGCGTCCTCGGGCGGCTGCTGTGCATGATCTTCGCGCTGGGTGCAGAGCACTGGAGCGTCCAGCGGTTCGCCGCGGTCAACCGGTTGCCCCTCGACCGCGTCCAACCTGGACCGGGGCGTGTGTGGGCGTGCGGCCAGACCTTCAACGCTGCGCGCGAGTATGTCCGCCCCGGGCTCAAAGAGATCGCCCCGCATGGCTCGATCTTCAAGGCGTGGGACGCCTGGAACGAGGCAGAGCTGCACCTCCCGAACGGGGGGATCATCGTCTCCAAAGCGGTCGAGCAAGCCAAGCAAAGCGGCAGCGGGAAGAACCCGTTTGAGGGCGCGGCGATCCATGCTGCGTGGTTCGATGAGGAGCCACAGGTCCGGCTCGCCGTCGAGAGTACCGGGATGAGGCTGGTGGACCACCGCGGGCCTATGTTCTTCACGATGACGCCGCTAACAGGCTGGACCCGATTCTTGACGGACAAGCTCGGCTTTTACCGCGAAGGGCGACCCGCTCCGCCGGGTGTTGTCCTGCGGAACCTGCTGGGAGAGCACAACCCGCACATCGACGCGCGGGCGCTGCTGCGGAAGCTGTCGAGGCTGCCGCCGGCTGTGCAGAGGGCGCGCCGCTACGGGGAGATCGTCGCCCTGGAGGGGGTCGTTCACGGCGACTTCAACCGCGACCTCCACGTTGTCCAGGCGTTCGATCCTCCAGCCGATTGGCCCCGGTTCAGCGTGATCGACTTCGGGACGCGCGACCCGTTTGTCCATCTGTGGGCAGCGCTCGATCGGCGCGATGACACGCTCCACGTCTACCGGGAGCACTACCAGCGCGAGGCGACCCTCCGCACGCACGCCGGCGCGATCTTCGACGCTGAGCACTGCCCGGCCTGTGAGCCGGACGAGCGGTTCGGGGATCCGTGGTGGGACTGGCTCGCGTCCTGTGCAGATCAGACGAACGCCTGCGAGGTCTGCGGCGGCACGGGCCGCGCTGACCCTGAGCCAGAGATCCGATGGGCGGACCCCGCAAACCTCGACAGCCGGCTGACCCTCAACGGGGAGTACTGCCTGCCGACGACGCCAGCGATCAAGGATCGACGGGTCACCCTGGAGGCGCTGTGCGACCGGCTCGCCCTGGACGCAGAGGGGCGGCCTCACCTGCTGATCCACGACACATGCAGCAACACGATCCGCGAGATCGAGGGCTTGACCTGGAATGAGCGCAGCAAGAGCGAACTCGACACGAAAGGCGACGATCACGCCTGGGACTGTCTGCGCTACCTGTGCCGCGGCTTGCAGGTGGCCGGCTACACGCGCGATCTCGACGAATGACAGGAGCACGACATGATCCAGACTGATCAGATCCTCTACAGCGACCAGCCCCACACAGGAGCCTCCGCTGTGGCGGCGGCCCTGATGGCTCTCAGTGGCGCGCAAGCGCTGAGCGGCGCCACGCATCGCGGGCACCCCTCGCAGCCGTCAGCGGGCCGCCTGCGGGCGCTCTGTGTGCGGGATCCGTGGTCCTGGCACATCGCGCACTATCGCGCGTGGCTCAACCCAGACGGCAGCCCGAGCGACCGCCTGACCGCCTGGGGCATCGTCGAGCATGACGACCCGATCGAGCAGATGCGCGCGGGGATCCGCCTGCTCGTCAGACCGGACCGCAACCACCGCGTCCACGTCGGATCGTGGCCCGGCATGGTCAGCGCCCCAGCAGACTGTCGCAGGTTGCGCTGTGGCCTGCTGTCCTGGGTGTGGCGACAGGCGACACAGGCAACGCCTGCGCGGCCCATGGGACTGGCTGAGGCTGTGCTCGACGCTACGCGAGCGCTCCCGGCTGTCCTGGCGCTGGCGGACCATCTCGGCGCCACACTGGAGGATCTGCCGCAGACGACCACAGACAGCGAGGACGCGCGCGCCCTGCTCGGCGAGGACCTGTCTGCGCTCATCGAGAAGCGGGAGGCGATCGTGGTGAGCGCTTGGCGCATGGTAAGCGAGGCCCCGCGCGGGCTGTGGCTTCTCAGCGAATGACTTGGGAAAGTTGATGGCGACGCTTGCAGCCCTGTAAGGGCAGGTATATGGTCATTGTGTCGGGGGGCGATGACGCCGCCGACAAGGAGCCCACGATGAACGCCGACCGCTACAACCGCTACAACCGCTACAACCGCTACAACCCCAGCGCCCTCCCCACCCACGTCCGCGTCTTCCGCTCGACCGGAGCCGCCTACGACGCCTGCCAGACTGACGAGACCATCGAAGACGGAACGGTGCTTCTGATCCCGTCCGAGCAGGTCGTCGCGATCGCTTGGGCTTGGCCGGTCGCGGTGACGGGCGAGGCCGGCCACCTGCACACGCTCGAAGGGGACTCCTGCACCACGCGCCTCGATCCCGAGATCCACGAGGCGGTGCCGCGCGCGGCGGCTCTCGCGGCCTCGCTCGGTTGGGATCGGTGCAGTTTCGCGTCCATGATCGCCGATGAGTACCGCTGAGCCGCCCGCCGCGTTTCCAACAGGAGCGTGATCTTTCTTGTTGCGCTCCTGTTACCGAGCCTATAGGGTGTGGGTGTCGGGAGGCGATGACGCCGACCGCAAAGCAAGGACAAGACAATGACCACCGACCGCCTCGACCTCGCCGCGCCCTCCCTCGCTGCTAAGCTCATCGCCATCGCGGCTAAGCTTGCCGCGGGCTCCTTCGACCTCGACCTCAACGAAAACACCGTGTTCACCACCGGCGCGGCTCTTGGCCGGGCGTTCAGCATCAACGCCGACGGTAAGGTCGCGCTAACGACGCCGCAGCTTCGCAGCGCCTACGCCGCGCTCCTGGCCTACGCGCGGAGCGCTGGGATCCTCGGCTCTGACCTTGTCCGGATGGCCGGCAACAACGCACAAGACGAACTCCGCCGGGACGGCGGGCGGCGCTACGACCTCGACGGCAACGTCAAGGGCATCGCCTACGTCAAGGGCTTTGCTCTGGCCCTGGCACAGTGGCAGCGTTGGGAAGGAGAGTACAGCGCAGCGATCGGCGCTTGGAAGGAGACTGCTGCCGAAATCGGGCACGGCTACGCGCTCAGCGGTACCAGCTACGCCGACGCTGCGCTGCTGGGGGAGGAGGCTGCCGGCCCCATGCCGACCCGCTTCTGGTTGCACGCTGCCTAAGCGGCTGGCGGCGTGTGGAGCCCTCGTCAATCGGCGGGGGCTTTGCGCTTCTGGCGCAGGTCTTGACCCGTTGACATTGGCGCGGGGCTTGCGTTAGCGTCGCTCCATGTCCTCCTCCGTCGTCCCTCGCGCTACATGGCTCGGATCTGCTGCGCTGTCTGTCATGCGCGCGTTCAGGCTGGTCAACGTCATTGAGGAGCCGGAGAGCTTCGACGCGGGCGCCGACTACGCCAGCGGCATCCCGACTGCTCCGCGGTACGACCCGCGCCGGGCCATGTCCGCGCTTCCGGCGAACCCGTGGCTCGCTGCGGCTGTGACGGCTCGCGCGGAGGATCTCGCAGGGCTGCCGCTGCGCGTGAGCCTCAACGGTCAGGACCTCGACGACGAGACAGCAGCGGAGATCGTGGCGCTGTTCCCGCGCCTGCTGCGCATGCAAGCCGTGGCCGATCGAGACCTGGAGGGCAATGCCTACCTCCTCCCGATCCGGGGCTTCGGCGCTCCGGTCGAGGTCAAGCGGCTGCACCCTGCGCGGGTCCGCATCGTCCCGGCAGAGGACGGGGGAGTGGGCTGCTACGAGTACACCGGCAGCGGTGAGAGTGTCGCGGCCTACCTGCCGTCTGATGTGCAGCACATCCGCGGGATCTCCTGGTCCGATGACCCTTCCAGCCTGTACGGCATCGGCGCCATCCAGAGCCTCGACGCGGACATCGTCGCCGACCGTAGGCTCGCAGAGGCCAGCGCGCGCAGCGCCAGCAAGGGACGGCCAGACGCCGTCTACAGACCGACGAGCGAGAAGATCACGTGGAACCCGCGACAGACCGCGCAGATCAAGCGCAACCTCGAGCAGGTCATGGGACGGAACGAGGGCGGGGTCGCTGTGCTGTCTGGCGTTGGCACGCTGGAGCTACTCGGCTGGTCCCCGCGCGAGATGGAGGGCGTGGCGCAGCGCACATGGACCCGGGAGACCATCATCGGGCGCGTCGGCGTCCCTGGTACCCGTGTCGGGCTGCCA
>VMHT01030289.1_pt1 | contig 10546 bp, 16 predicted proteins | sample 4693611 | NCBI WGS metagenome assembly VMHT01 (sample SAMN12280063, study PRJNA550983) | marine metagenome | isolation source: seawater sampled from same location over 5 years 0.02-0.2 micron viral filtrate | place: USA: collected off the coast of southern California halfway between the port... ...
CATAATATCCCAGTCTTCATTGAAACTTACTGCCCATTCATTTACCGCGGTGTTCCAATACATGTCGCTGTGCGCACGAAGTTTGCCCTTTTTGTAGCCTGTGTCCAATAGTGCAGGATAGTTGGGCTTGGTTGTTGCACAATGTTCAACAAGATAATCTTCTCTGCTAACGCTGTAGTGAATAACAGGACGCACTCCGCGCCAACTATCTTTTATGCGAGCAAGTCTATCGTCGGCGGGCGAAATGTACTCACCGGTTTTAACCCAGTGGTGGTGTATATCAAGAACGAGGGCGCAGTCTTGCCAAAGTTCAAGCGATGCGTCGATACCCCACGACATCTCGTCATTCTCAATAGTAATGCAGTTTCGCGATTCTGGAGATAGTCTTGGGAGGACTGATTTGATACCCTCTGGACCTTGCCTACCGCTGATGTGGACATTGCATTTGAAATCCTGGAAGGTACGCCCATATCCGAGATACCTGATGACATCGGTGTGATATTCAAATTCTTCTATGCTCCTGTTAACAACATCTGGGCGGTCACTAGCAAGCACAGTGAACTGACCAGGATGCATGCTGAGCCGTATGTCCCTAGCACGAGCTTTACTACCAACCTGTGCGAGGTTAGTTTCCAAATAGCGCCGTACATCAGGTAACTGCCAATAATAACTCCAACTAGGCTCAGTATAGGCAGGGAGTATACCACTGCCGAGTCTAACCATTCGTAATTCATTAGGTAGTCCTCCTACAAATTCTATTAAGTTATTTAAACTAGAAACATTATGCTCCATAATGTCCCACAAACGCTGTTCAGCAACTTCACGAGTTTGCCTATTAAGCCAGGTTATAGTTGTGCTACGTTCGTTCAGTGGACGCTCAATCTCTTCTAATAGTTTTTTAGTGAGACTGCGATCCGGATGCCAGTACTTGCAAGCAAAACCTATACGATGTATTGAATTGTCAAACATATACATATTGTATATGTTATTTAGGATGTGTCAACCTAATATTTGCCCTTATAATTACTTAAAAAATGTTTTAAATCTTCTGGCGTACCAAGACCCCACATGCCATCTTCTTCGATAGTTTTGACGCGAATCTTGCCGCCATCTTCTACTAGTTCATTGTATGCTGGACAAACATAAAATTCATTGTTGGTGCGTATGTCTCGTTCTATCATGCGTTCAGCACTATTAACGTATAAACTACCGCGTGACCAATAATAGATACCAACAGTGGCGTTAGTCGAGATGGGTTGTTTTTCAGCCACCTCGCTGACGAATCCATCGTCGTCCAACTTAGCATAACTCCACTTTGGATGAGTGCTGTTAAAGCACAAAATGCCGCCGTCCACTCCTTCGGTGGTAAAGGCATAGAGAACTTCGTTGCTGTTCCATTCGACAAATTGATCACTATTTGCAATGATGAGCGGTTCTTCATTGTCAATGTGCTCCTTTGCTAGTAGTGTTGTACAAGCGGCACCCTCAGTGATACCCTCTGTTTGAACAATAGTACACCCCGGTGCTACCATGTTTAGTACTGTTTCCAAATTGTACTTTTCATAGTGCGCTTTTTGTACAATAAAGATGTAGTTTGCTTGTATATTTAAGTTATCTACAACAACCTGTATCATTGGTTTATTGCCTACTTCAATCAAGGGTTTAGGAAATGTGTAGCCTTGTTCAGCAAAGCGAGATCCTGCACCCGCCATTGGTATTAGTATGTTCATTGATTTACTCTTCCATGGTATACGTTTTTTGGGTTGGTCATTGTATTGTTCAATTGCATCTAACACTATAGCAAGACTTACGACATGTGTGTCTGCTACAGCCAAGAGATGTGCGCCTGCGTCAAGCACTGCTTGTCTGCCAATGTGACTGTCCTCTATAATTAGTGTCTCATTTGGCTTTGCATCGGCTTTGAGCATGCACTCAAAGTACATTTCAAAATGTGGTTTGGGTCTATGCACATCTTCATTGCTGTACCAAAAGTCAAAGTATTCTATAATACCTAACTGTAACAGACTCATTTTAACAGTGTCGCGAACAGCGTTGCTTGCACATGCAAGCGTGTAACCTCTGTCTTTTATTTCTCTGCACATGTCAACAAAGTCCTGGCGAGGTTGCACAGTTTCTTTGAGTATGTCGACGGTGTGCTTTTGTTTTGCCCTTGCGATTTCAGCATGACGATCTGTTGGCAACCCTTTACGCTCAGACAACATGTTTAGTTTGGACCTGGTCGGCAATCCGTCATAAGTGCTTAAATGTTCTTCGATTGTAATTGCATACTCACTACCCAGCGCACGATTAAGTGCTTCATAGTGTGTCTGCTTGCTGTCAATAAGCACACCGTCTAAATCAAATACTACAAGTTTAATCATTTGTAATTTGCAATAAAATCACTGCATACTCCATCAAAATCAGTTATATCTGTGCGATAGTTTTCTGGCAACACTGCAATACAAGGGTGTACTAGTGTTCCAGGTTTACCAGGAAACGCCCATATCCAATTACGACTTGTAAGTGTATAGTTGTCATCATGATGATAAAAACAATGTATGGCTGTTTGCAACATTTCTGCCAATGCTTCTAAATTTTTTGCGTGTGCTATAATTCCTGGCTGTTGTAAGTAAGCAACTGTTGTTTCAGTCTGTGCATCGTCATGACCAAGATACAGTTTACCATGATAAGAAAATATGTCCACTTCACACATGTAACCTTGTGCGAGTGCTTGATTAATATAATCTACTGTATTTTCACGTTCGGGCTGTTTGCCTGTTAAGTTTCCTCTATGACTGATCAAGTGCATTTAGTAAACCTCCTAGTTCTTCAAATTGCAAGTTTGGATATTTTTCTGTATTCCACCCATTTGGGAAAGTCCAACTAGTCAAATTAGGCTGGCAAAAAACAAATTGTGTATCTTTATAAAGATCAAAGAATAACTCAAATTGCTTTATCCAAAATTTTGGATCAATTGCTTGATGATCTATTCCCCAATAATTTTCTGTACCTTTATAAATGTTATTATGCTTGCCTGCAGTATCCCAAAAATCATGTCCTATAAGTACCACAATATCTGCGCCATTATGTAGTGCTAGATTGACTGCATGTAGTCCACTTCCCATGTGAAAACTCTGTGTCCATTTTTCTTCTTCTGGCCATGGCAGTGCTGGCAACTGTTTAAAATTATTATAAGGAAAGAAACTATACCAATCACTACGAGTATATACCAAACCTTTATACTGTTGATTAACAGTTTCCATTGCCATACGTCTGTCACAGCAAACTAAATGATCTACAGGATAGTCTCTGAATATAGCATTTGCACCGTAAATTTCTCCATGGTCACGGAGATCTTCTATATGGAAACGTTTGCGACTTTCTCCATTGCCTATGCAAAATGCAAACTTCATTCTATTCTACCGAACCCTGCCCATCTAATACCATCAATACAAACCCAGCCAACAAATTTGCCTATATCAGGACTAGTGTTTAGCACAATGTCTCCACGTTTAGCGGCTGTGCCAGGAATAGAATTGCCAGTACTGATTGCTCTTTCATTTAAAACTAGTTTGTCTATTACAACACTTCCATCACTGCGAACAACGATGCCAACTTTATTATTTGCACCAATATTAATATCTTGACGTCTACGGCTACCTATGTAACCTTCATGCGCTTTGTGTTTACCTATAACTACTTCTGTTTCATTATCCCATACAGTAAGAGCATCGCTTGGATCCATTGTGTTAATACCAACACGGCGATTGCCCGGAGTTGTATATAAAACATCACTTAGTAATGATTCACCTACTACTTCAAGTTCCTTTAGTTGTCCTTGACGTTTAACTGCTACATCAATCTTTGCATCTACTTGTGCAATATCCCAACTGTAGTCTTTAGGTGTTTCAGGCACAGGCACTGCATCAAGTATTTCTTGCTTTAGTTCTGTTAGCCATGGTTGATCTCTAGCAATGTCTTTGGCAATAAGTGTGTCTGTTTGTAATGTACGAGCGATCAGTGTATTCTCTGCTACAATACAATCATCCATGATAGTAAGTTGCACACTGTCGCTGAGGTCTTCTATACCGTTTATTTTTAAATCACTGATGTTTGCTTTTGTAATGTTGAGTTTAGCAACATCAATAAGACGTGGATCAATACTACGTTCAGGAAATGCAAAGTTTTTTAATTTTTGATCAACTGTATCACTTAAAACGCTGTCTATTCTATCATGCACAGTTTGCACTACTCTAGGCATATGTTGTTGTAATACTTGGTTACCACGTTGTTCTAATCTTGTAATTGCTGTATCTGATATGTTAACACTGTTTACATGCTGTTTAATTGTGTCGTTGATATATTGTTGAAAGACTCCGCTCTCAAATCTTTGTTGAACTGTTTGCTCCACAAGATCTGTTATATCAATATTGTCTAGTGCTTCGTTAATAAGAGTTTGGAGTTTAGCATTAAACTCGCGCTCGAATACCTGTTGCAACTCTTCCATTGTTGCTCCTTGAATTATATGCTAGTATTATTTATTGTTAAAATTTAATGCAGACTACATATTCGAATGTTTTACTAAATGCTGGTTTATACATGTTTTGTTTTTCAACCTTAAATCTAGTTGAACCTAAATCACTGGTAAACTTTGCAAGTTGTTTGAAGTACATTGTGCGTCGGCGTACAGGTTCACAAATTAATAGTTCGTCGCCGTGGATAATATAGTTCTTTTGTGTCCATGCTTGTCTATCAGTTTGATCCCATTCACGTTGACGGATTGTGATTGCATCTCCTGTATTAGCACGAAGAACAAATGGCTCTTCAAAATACCTTTGATTGGCAAACATATTTTTGTAATCTTTTATTGTAGTAAAAAAACCTTTACGAGCTATTTTACTCACTAAACTTAGTTGTTGTCTTTGTTCATCTTCAGTTTCTGCATAGGTAATCCATTCGTCAGGTGCAAGTACCCAATCAAATTTTTGTTCTTGTGCTACAAAATCTGCTAATTCACCATCATGCACCTTGCATGCACAAGGGGTATCACCATAATATGGTATTCCATTTATCTTTGTAGTATCTGCACCTAATGCATTTAATCCGTAGGGAAGAATATTTGGGCCAATCACTAGAAATGTATCATTTAATATGTTAGGAGTCTCTCCACAGGCATTTATAATACTGCGTGTTTTTACTTCAGCAACATTTTTAAAGTTCTTGCCGACGTCAGTCAATGACACAAGATACTCTGAACAACTTTTTATTTTTTTCATATTCTTTTTATCTTTCTTGGAGACTTGTTTTATTCTCCTACGCTGTATTTATCGGTGGTACTAATAATATTACAACTAGATTTAGAAAACTAAATATGCGTATATAATGAAACCATACGAAATAGTCTCACATATCATTGATCAAACTATTGCTGAACAGTTAGCCACAGACGATTATATGCTATTGTATTTTCCAGATTATATAAGATACGATCATGCACTTGCAAGTACTGATCCAGCCAGTGAACCATACATGTGGCTGTATCACAAATTTCTTACTGGTAATTATAGGTATCACAACGATTGGAAATTACAAGCGCCATACTCTGGTGCTAAAGGCAAAAAAATTAGCAAACTTAATTTTATAGATCATAGTTGGGAGCCTGTAAATCAAAGTTTAGATAATTTATTTTGGCAAGATGTAAAAGCACAGTCTGTGCCTAATGTAATAATACACAGCGAACATCATAGTAAAGACATATTAGACTTGAATATTCCAGAAGTACATTGGTTTTCACATGCCTATATCTGCAGTGAAATATATTTTAAACACTATAAAAAACTGCGCATGGTCACAGATTATAAAAGTAGACCAATAAATTATCCATGGATAAGTGCAAATAGATTACTACGAAAACATCGCACAGATTTTTTAGAATTATTAGATTTAAGCAGAGGATGTTATAGTTTATTAAATCCAGATCCTAATGGATTAACATACAATGGACCTGTGCAGGCTCGTAGTTTTGATGATCATTCAAATAGTAGTGCAGAGTTGAAAGTAGATGATCTTACACCTTGGAACACAAGTTTTTTACATATCGTAAATGAAACAGTATGGCAGGATAAAATACACTTTACAGAAAAAATCTTCAAACCTATTGTGATGCATCAACCGTTTGTTGTATTACAAGCGCCAGGCAGTCTATCATATTTGCGCAGTTACGGATTTAAAACTTTTGGAGATTGGTGGGATGAAAGTTATGATACAATTGAAGATCCACAACAGCGTATGAAAGCCATTGCAAATATAGTGAATACTATAGGTCATCAAAATTTATATCAATTAAGAGATGAAATGGCAGGAGTTCTCGAACATAACTTTCGTCATTTCTATGAGAACATTCCTGCCATTTGTTTAAATGAACTTAGTGTTGGAATATCGCTTATTCCATAAGCATTTTGCGACTTGCTTTACGTTCAGCATCCTGCTCTGCCCAACGTGCTTCACGTTCTTTACTTTCTACATCGCTTTTAGCCATTGAGTATAAAAAGGTTAGCATAAACGCAACCATTACTGCCATAATACCGTAACTAGGGTCACCCAAGTATTTTTGGCTTAGTAACACAACCATATATACACTCATCATTCCTATCGCTGTAGCGCCAACATATTGTCCAAATCTATTCAAAACTGTCATATTTTTCATCTTTTCTATCCTTATACTAGATGTTGTGGTTAAACTACTGTTTTATCTCCCTTATTATACTACATAATGTAGGTATAATCAACATATTTATTTTTTTTATTCTATAGGCGTTACAGTATCATAGTGCATGATATCATTAAATGTAAACTGTTTAGAAGTGCCTTTTCCATATAGACCACCAGGCATGTCCTCAAGTGTGCTTGGCTGTATATTAAATGTTTCAGTCCAATCCTCGATTTCCATTCGATCACCATACTTTATCTTTACCAGTGTCATTTGTTGTGGTGTCATTGGTATAAGTTCATTGATGCTCATATCTGCGGCTACAACACAGTATACACGTCTGCCCAAGGGATCTTGTTCGGCACTGTGTATATAAAAACGCTCTTTACCTTCAGCGTCCACTTTAGTAAGCCCTGCTTCTCTAAAACGTTTAACACCTTTGGAAGACATATACACCCTCGTACTTTTCTCTGCCTGCAAGTTTATCATTGCCAACACCTGGACGAGTGTTAAGCATCATCTTAATCATTCCTTGATATTTAAATCCAATTTTTTCTGACAGTGCGATCCATCTGTCGCAGACTGCAAATTCTTCTTTTGGTGTTCTGTAGTCTGCGATGTTAGTGGCAAAAACTCCTTGTCTATTGAGTCCTCGACGTATTTGTTGAATCGTTGGCTCAACGTATCCGTCAAACCAATTGTCCAAGGTTTTATAGCGCACCATGCATTGCGTATCTTCATCTGAGTATTTCTCCAAATTAAAGTAAGGTGGACTGCTAAACGCACAGTCTATATTCTCGGGTTGATATTCTTCACTAACATTTTGTACTATTGTACCTGGATTAAGAAGTAAACTATTTAAATAATTTAGCCCACGCACTGTCTCTGTATTTGGATCCACACCTAAATAACTATAGCGCATGTTACTACTAGTAATTCCTAAAAGTCTGCCGCCATATCCAGCACTGTAATCATATATCCTGCCCCACATTACTGGACAGAGATGTTCTACAATTGCCCTTGCATTTTGAGGTTTAAAGTTCTGAATGTTTTCGCCTGTAACAAGTTCTAACGAACGACGCATTGCAGTAGGGTAAACTAGGTTATTGCCTTCTCTAAATTCAAAACAAATGCGTATTGCACGTTTAAGTTTAGCGTCATCGTTGAATCTATCTCTTAGACTGTTACTGCCTCTGCCTTTTGGTTCTGCTGTCATCATGTTTGTAAAAACAAAACGACTAATTTTCTGTCCTTGATTGTTGCCTAGACCTATAACATTGCTCTGAACTGTGTTATACTTGGTACTGGCAAAGTCTCTGATTGCACTGACCAAACCTGACTCGCTGTAATAATCAATAGGCACAATGCCGCGATTGCGATATAAATCAAATACTTTAGTAATTGTTCCATCTGGATCCTTTGCATAACTATCTTTAGTATGTTTATCAAATTCGTGATATAAATCCTCATATCCAGTAAAAGTATCTGCTACTGCATATGAAGGATCGATATTCCAAAAACGATAAATGTCTTCTATCAACCTCTGCGCATCCTTGCTATTTCTTTTGCATCATTGCTGTCCTTACGCACAGGCACTAGATTGCTTTTGTGCAACAAGCCGATGCCTGCAATCTCATCACCAGTGTAAACATTTTCATGTTTTTTAATTCCATTACCAGCGATCCTGTCACTAGTAGGCAAAGTTTCTCGACGAGGCTTGTAGTCAGGCATATCACATACGCCCTTGCGATTGCCTTTTGCATCGTGAGGCAACTTTGCCTTTAATTGATCAGGCGCCACACCACGTTTGCGGAGCCATGCGTCATGTTCGCGCTCTGCTTGTAGTTGTCGCTCAGTTTTATTTTTACGCTTTTTATTACTGTATCGTGTAGTGGTCATCCATGGACCAAGCATACTCATTGTCATTTTTAATACTCCTTAATACCATACTTTAATTGTAGCATAAACAAGTCCTGCTGTCTACCCAGTCTTATTCTTACACCTTCCCAGAGTATGTCTCCATGATCACTTTGCCAAGGACCAGAACAAACCATGTTAACATAATTGCGTATGATTTCTATTTGTTCTTGTCGTTCAGCAAGATGATCTGGATCGTCAGTGACATACTTTTTGCCATTTGGATAGGGAATAACTACGAGCATTGTGCCTCTTGTTGCATTTGAATCATAGCACAAGCCGCTTCTAGCTCTGCTTCTAGTTCTTCATTGGTCCAAACACTTAGACGCAAGTTGCGAGCATAGCCTTTGCTGTATGCATCTGCCACAGCATAATACACACTCTCTTCTAGCTCTATGCGAGTGTACTCAGCAAGTGTACCTGTTGGAACACGCTCTGCCCAATAAGAAAGCTCTGTAGCCTCAGGCATCATGCCCATAAAGCATCCAGGCTGCTTGCTGAATTCTTCAGCCTCAGCACGTTGGGCATTGATCAAATCTACCAAACCTTTTTCTAAAGCGTACATTTCGTCTCTCCTCAAAACAACTTATACACTTAATATAGCACAGTTTAAAGAGTTGTCAACCTTTTTGTTGATGTTTAATTGCGGCTTTTGCTACACGATAACTAATTCGTGCTGCATTTCTTAGTGCGCCACGATATTCTGTGCCAGGTCGTATACCGCGTTTGCCGTCTGCATAGTAGCGATCCATAAGATCACTCACTGAATTAAATTTATTTTTCCAAATGTGTTCTGTACCTTGATACATCTAAGCCTCTTTTTCTATTACATAATCCCATGGATCTGTTTTTGGTTGTTGTGTTCTTGCATACATTTCTGTGTAGAAACTGTCTAAATTGCCGCCAAACTTTCCTTGTAAATGTTCTAGCATTTGTTCTACAAAATTTAGATCACCTTTTTTCCAATTTCTAATTAAGTTTTCATGCTGTTGTTTAAAATGTGCTAGTTCACTCATATCAGCAAGTCCTATATCTCCTGCGTCTACAACACACCAACTTGGCACTTCTTTGCCTTCAATCCTAAACGTGTCTAATTCTAACACCAAATACCTTTCTGCAATTGGTGCGATATCTTCTTTTGTGCTCAGTACTATTTTCATCCTGTTATCCAATTATAAACTGCTCTTATGCTAAGTGTTAGATACATAACCTCCATAAGAGCTCTAGGTGTATCTCCATCCTTCCAACCATAGTATACCCACATGCAACAACTGATGCATCCTAATGCCCAGCCTATCCACTGTGTATCCACGTTTGCATCAGACAGGATTAGTGTTGCTATCATAGCAATTATAAATCCTAACCAACGACCACCATCAATGTCTTTATAAAAACGTATTTTCACAGTGACTCTATTTGCTTAATTGTATCAATGCGTAAACTAATTTGTTTATGTAGATCATCAACAACTTCAACAATGTCTTTGTCTTTACCTGGACCTGCTTTAATTAGTGCTGACTTTTGATCAGAAATTAAACTTAGTATTTCTTTTCTAATTGCTTCAATTGCAATTACTTGCCAAGTTTCCATGTAAACTCCTATTGTTCATGTAGTATATAATATTTTGGATTAGAATGTCAAATAAATTAAAGGTGCGCTATTTTAACGCATGCTTGAATATTGCGTATCATTACTTATCTATGTAATAATTGTAAAGTAAACATATTGGCATAAAACATATTATATGCGTGGCTATTACCTAATACAGATAAAATATGTAAGCCTTACTGCACTATCTTATAAATAAACATGAAGAATCAAGAGAGCGACCTCAGCTCAGAAAAAATGAGTGGCACTGGGAAAGACTAGGGCGGCTCGCGCCTTAAAAGCAGATGACGGTAGCAAAGACTACTGACGCCA
>VMHT01069193.1_pt1 | contig 10544 bp, 12 predicted proteins | sample 4693611 | NCBI WGS metagenome assembly VMHT01 (sample SAMN12280063, study PRJNA550983) | marine metagenome | isolation source: seawater sampled from same location over 5 years 0.02-0.2 micron viral filtrate | place: USA: collected off the coast of southern California halfway between the port... ...
AAAGTAAAACTTGAACGTCATAACTTTTACACAGGTAAAGCAGACCCTGCTGTGTATGAAGAAGAACCTTTTCCATATAAAGTCCGTGAGAAAGATGCTATTCAACGATATCTAGATGCAGATGATCGGTTAAATAAGATTGATATGAAGATTCGCTACTACGATACTTGTTTAAAATTTTTAGAGGAAATTATCAAGACAGTATCAAATAGAACCTTTCAAATTAAAAATGCTATTGACTGGCAAAAGTTCCAAGCAGGATTCTAATGGAAGATCAAGAATTTGATTACCAAGTAAATTTAACTATATCAGACGTGCGTCTTTTACATCATTCTGTTTTGGAAACTATTAAATATTGGCCAGGAGCACCTGCTAGACCATATGAAGAACAGGAGCATCTTTGGTATATGCGCGATAGTCTTCAAAGAATGATATTAGATTATACATTCAATCAGCAATAATAAACATAAATATTAGGTAGGGTAATAATAAAAATGAAATCTTTTCATCAATTCTATGAGCAAGCGGTAGCATCTGCACCAGCACCTGCTCCTGTTGCTGCACCTAAGGTTGCCAAGGCACAATCCAAAGCTCCTAAGGTAACTGATCCCAGTAGTGGTGTAGATATTGATGATGATGGTAGATGGAAAGGAGATATTGTTGATCAAGGTAAAGTAATTAAACCTGAGCAGAAGATAAAGGTTAAGGATGGTAAAAAGGGACCAGACCCAGACCTTCCTTCAGGTGAAGCAAATCCAAATAAAAAGAAAAAAGATTATGGAGATGTTGCTGGTGCTATACCAATACCACCAGATTTTGTAAAAGATTCCATGAAAAGAAGAGATAGTGGTAAGGATTATTCTATTGAAGATAAAAAGAATATTATTAGATGGAGTCAAGGATTAATTAAACCTGTTTGATACCAACTAAATATTCATAGGTGAATCCTATGGATTATGTCTCACTTGATTATATCGAAGAAGAACGAAGTTTTTCTTCAAGTTAAAGCGGATCCTCACGTCTATTATGAACTGGCAGACCAGTTTACATTTGAGGTTCCAGGTGCTAAATTTATGCCTCAATACCGTAACAAGTATTGGGATGGAAAAATACGTCTATTCAACACCCAGAATGGAGAGATATACGTTGGGTTGTTAGATAAAGTTATACAATTCTGTAAAGACCACGAATACTCCTATGAGTTCGTAGAGAATAAGTTCTATGGTCTTCCCTTTGAGGTCAATAATATGATCTCAAAAGAAGGTGTGAAAGATTATATGACATCTGTAAGCAAGTATGCACCTAGAGATTATCAGGTAGAAGGCGTATACGACGCTCTAAAGCATAATAGAAGGTTGTTGATATCCCCAACTGCTTCTGGAAAGTCTCTGATGATATATTCGATTGTGAGATATCACGTTGAACGAGGACAAAATACTCTGATAGTTGTTCCGACGACTTCGCTAGTAGAGCAGATGTATAAAGATTTTGCAGACTATGGCTGGGACGTAGGTTCATTTTGCCACAAGATATACGCTGGTAGAGAGCGAGAGACAGACTCTCAAGTTATCATTACTACCTGGCAGTCCATCTACAAACTCCCCCGAAAATATTTTGAACGATTTAACGTAGTTGTTGGGGATGAGGCACACCAGTTCAAAAGTAAGTCATTAATATCTATAATGACAAAACTTGGAGATGCAAAATTCCGTTACGGATTTACTGGAACTCTTGATGGCACCCAAACTCACAAGTGGGTATTAGAAGGACTATTTGGTCCATCTTATAAGATCATCAGAACAGAAGAACTGATGAAGAAGGGTCACGTTGCCAGACTGGATATCAATGTACTTCTATTGAAGCATCCTGCACATAAATTTGAAAACTTTGAAGAAGAAGTTCAGTATATCATTAATCATGAAAGACGTAACAAGTTCATCCGCAATCTAGCACTTGATCTGAAAGGTAATACTCTTATTTTATTTGCTAGAGTAGAAGGTCATGGGCAACCACTTTTCGATTTAATAAATACTGGTAGTGTGGAAGAAAGACACGTCTTTTTTGTCCACGGAGGTGTGGCAACGGAAGACAGAGAACAAGTAAGAGAAATTACCGAGCAGGAAAACAACGCGATTATCGTCGCTTCATATGGAACGTTTAGTACTGGTATCAACATCAAGAACCTCCATAATGTTATTTTTGCTTCTCCATCCAAATCTAGAATTCGGAATCTCCAGTCTATTGGAAGGGTGCTCAGGAAAGGAAATAACAAAATCAAGGCAACTCTCTATGACATTGCTGACGACATTTCCCACAACTCACGGAGAAACTACACACTTAATCATTTAATTGAAAGAATCAAAGTTTATAACGAGGAGAACTTCAATTACGATATTGTAAACATACCACTAAAGAATTAAATGGGCGAAGAATTTCATGCAGTAATAAAATTAGTCACAGGTGAAGAAATATTTGCACTAGTTAGTGTGGACGAGAATGATGGCGATCCTATACTTCTACTGATGAACCCAGTGATTATGAAATTAATGAGGAATCAAGTAGGACAGTATGTTAAAGTGAAACCATGGATAGAAATGTCTAATGATGATATGTACGTCGTTAAGTACGATAAAATTATTACTATGACTGAAGTAAAAGAAGAAAGGATGATTACCTTCTATGAAAAATATCTAAATGATGACGATATAGATATTATTGAAGAAGGTAGAACTAAGATTACTGATAAAATGGGATATGTCTCTACAGTAGATAACGCTAGACAGATGCTAGAGAATATCTATAAACTTAAAGATAATAAAGAAAGCTAAACGATCTCTTCAAACCTAACAAAGGTATTTTACTCATAATTCACTATGTTGTCAAGCCCTAATAGTATGGTATAATATACATAACGATAGTTTATTGAACGAAACAATGTTATGTCTAAAAAGAAATCGGAACACTATGTTAACAATAAAGAACTTCTTGAGGCATTGATTGTCTATAGGGCAAAGGTTGCTGATAGTTTTAGAGAGATCAACGGTAGAGAACCTACTAAGGCAGATAGGTCACAGCGTTGGGTAGGAAAACCACAGATTACTAATTACTTGGGTGAGTGTTTTCTTAAGATTGCAACGCACTTATCCTACAAACCGAACTTTGTGAATTACATGTTCAGAGACGATATGATCTCTGATGGTATTGAAAATTGTGTTCAGTACATCCATAATTTCGATCCAGAGAAGTCTAAGAATCCATTTGCTTACTTTACACAGATTATTCATTACGCCTTCCTACGTCGAATACAGAAGGAGAAGAAGCAGTTGGAAATCAAAACTAAAATCATCGAACGTACTGGTTACGATGAGGTTATGGTTGTTGATGATAGCTTGCTTTCTAGTAGTAGTTCAGAGTATAATAGTATCAAGGACAATATCGCTTACAAGACAAACCGTCAATGAAGGTTGCTATTATTACCGATCAACACTTTGGTGCCCGTAAAGGGTCCAAGTTTCTTCATGAATACTTCAAAAAGTTTTATGATGAAGTGTTTTTTCCTTATCTGGAAGAACATGAAATCACTACGGTAATTGACATGGGCGACACGTTTGACAACCGTCGCTCTATTGATTTGTGGTCTCTTGAGTGGGCGAAGGAAAACTACTATGATCGCCTGGAAAAATTAGGCATTACTGTTCATACTATCGTTGGTAATCATACTGCCTATTATAAAGATACTAATTCTATCAACTCTGTAGATTTGTTGCTCAAACAGTATAAGAACGTAAAAATTTACGCGGAATGTACTGAAGTTATGATAGATAGACTGCAAGTTTTGTTTATTCCTTGGATCAATGCAGAAAATACTGAGAGCAGTATAGAATCAATTAAAGTTTCAACTAGCAAGTGCGCGATGGGGCACCTTGAGCTCAATGGATTTAGAGCGCATCGCGGACACGTCATGGAAGACGGTATGGACTGCTCATTATTTGAGAAGTTCGAGCGGACATTTTCGGGTCATTACCATACACGATCAGACAACGGACGAATCTTCTACTTAGGTAATCCCTATGAGATGTTCTGGAATGATGTGAACGATCCTCGTGGATTCACTATCTTTGATACTGATACTCTTGAGTTTGAGCATGTTAATAATCCATTCAGATTGTTTTATAACATCTATTATGAAGATACTCCGTATCAAACTTTTGATACTAAAGAGTATATTGATAAGATTGTAAAAGTTATCGTTAGGAAGAAAACCGAACCTAAGAAATTTGAAAAGTTTATAGATAAGTTATATTCCTGTGGTATTCAAGACCTAAAGATTGTTGAGAACTTTACGATCCAAGAGAATGAAGAGTTTGAAGTTGAAGAAAGTGAAAACACTATCTCTATTTTAAATCGATATATTGATGAGGCAGAGTTTGATTGTGATAGTACTATTATTAAGGGAATCCTTCAGAAAGTCTATTCACAAGCTTGCGAGGTTGAGTAATGTTCCTGCTAACGCTCAGAAATTCAAAAGAAGAGGGTGCCTATGCCGTACAGAATCGATACGGTGAAAAGGTACTCTTTCTTTTTGAAGATGAAGATGATGCAGAGCGTTATGCAATGCATTTAGAAGAAGATGAAGAAGCAACGATGGATGTAGTAGAAGTTGATGATGCGCTTGCAATTTTAACTTGTAAACGCTATAATTACAAATATGCGGTAGTCACGCCAAATGACATTGTTATTCCACCAAGATTAGATGATAACCTTCCAGAAGATTAGATGGAAAAACTTTTTGTCAACTGGCAATCAATTTACTGAAATAGACTTTCAGAAACATCATACCAACCTAATTATTGGAACAAATGGTGCAGGTAAATCCACAATGCTGGATGCACTTACGTTTGTTCTGTTTAATAAACCATTTCGTAAAATTAATAAACCTCAACTAATCAATGCTACTAATGAGCGTGATTGTTTAGTTGAGATTGAATTTGAAATTAATAGTCGTCAATATACTGTACGACGTGGAATCAAACCTACTGTTTTTGATATTGTCGTTAATGGCACGGAACTTCATCGTGAAGCAGATGATCGTGCAATGCAGCGTTTACTTGAAGATAGTATTCTTAAAGTCAACTATAAATCATTCACTCAGATTGTGATTCTGGGTAGTAGCACCTTTGTGCCTTTTATGCAGTTGACGACTGCAAATCGTCGTGAAGTGATTGAAGATCTTCTGGATATTCGTATCTTCTCTTTAATGAATAATATTCTTAGAGATAAGATTCGTAATCATAAAGATCAGGTAAAATCTCTTGACTTGAAGAAAGAAACTCTTAAAGACAAGATGAAGATGCAACAGAACTTTATAGATGAGTTGGAAAATCGTGGTAAGCAGAATATTGAGTCTAACAATACCAAGATTACAAAACTTATGTTAGAAGTTGATGGGTATATGTCAGAGAATGTAAAAGTTGAAAAAAATATACACAAGTATACGGAGAAACTGGAAAAGGTAACAGGAGCAAGACAAAAATTATCTAAACTAAACACACTTAGAGGAAAGATCTCTCAGAAAGTATCTGCTATTACTAAAGAGCATAAGTTTTTTACTGAAAATACGGTATGCCCTACTTGTACTCAAGATATAGAAGAATCATTCCGGTTAAATAAAATTGATGACGTTCAAAATACAGCAAAGAAACTAAAGGAAGGTTTCGATGAGTTGGAATCGACCATTAAGTTTGAACAAGAACGAGAACGTCAATTCAACACACTATCTAAGGAGATTACGAATCTAACGCATGGCATTTCTCAGAACAATACTCGGGTTAGCGGAAATCAAAGACAAATCCGAGATCTTGAACATGAAATTCAAACGATTACCGAGAACCTTGCAAACCGAAATACTGAACATGAAAAGTTAGACGAGTTTAAATCCAACCTAGCGCATACATTCGCTGAACTTTCAGATAAGAAACAGGAAATCGTTCATCACGATTTTGCATATTCATTACTCAAAGACGATGGAGTTAAAACGAAGATCATAAGAAAGTATCTTCCTTTCATTAACCAGCAGGTTAATCGCTATCTTCAGATGATGGATTTCTATATCAACTTCCATCTTGATGAAGAATTCAAGGAAACTGTGAAGTCCCCTATACATGAAGATTTCTCGTATAGTTCCTTTAGCGAAGGTGAAAAGATGAGAATCGACCTTGCCCTATTATTCACTTGGCGTGAAGTAGCGCGTGTTAAAAACTCTGTAAACACCAACCTGTTGATTATGGATGAAGTCTTCGATTCTTCACTTGATGGATTTGGAACCGATGAGTTTCTTAAGATTATCCGATTTGTTATTAAAGATGCTAACATCTTTGTCATCTCTCATAAACATGATATGCAGGATAAATTTGAAAGTATCACAAAGTTTGATAAGGTAAAGGGATTCTCCCGTATGGTCCTTTCAGAAACAAAAGAACGATGAACATTCCAAACTGGCAGCATCACTCTAAGAAAGAACAGAAACCAACTCTTAAACCACAAGCTCTGCGTGACAGGAGAGCGGCATTACAAGCATTTAAGAAGAAGCATAAGAACCGCCCTGACAAGGCGGTTTTGTCGTATTATGACACTATTAGATACCTAAATATCTAAAAAGTATTTTAAATGGAAAATATTTACGAAGAAATATATCAGCATCTTATTAATCAGGGTATTGAAGAAGAAGTTGCAACAAACTTCGTTAATAAGATGTATGATGAAGAGAAGTATCATGAAGTAGAAGTACTTGATGAAGGTGTACTCCGAGGTCTTGGTGCAGCAGCAAGATTTATTGGGAGACTATCAAAGACCAGAGTTGGAAAGGCTGGTATGTTTGGAACTGGTGCTGCAGGACTTGGATATGCTGGTTATTTGGCAGATAACCCAGGGAACTCCAAGACTAATAAACCTAAGACTGATAAACCTAAGGTTGTTCAAACTAAAGACGCACCTACACCTGAACCACCTAAAGTTGCTGATACTGCACCAGCAACTCCAGAGAATAGTACAGTTGCTGATAAAACATCATCTTCAGCAGGCAAAAAAGTTGATAAAGTCATTGATAAGGTGAAAAAATCAAACAATGATCGCAAGAAAGAACTTGAGAGAATTAGAGGTGCTGCTGCTCTTGCAACTATCGGTAGATCTAAGAATGCTGATAAAATTTTAACGGGTAGAAGTACATCTAAGAATGTTAACAGTATCGTTGACAAGTCTTATAATCGTGTTCTTAATGGTAGTCCTAATGATGTTAGAGACAGAGATGTTAATGCTAAATCAGGATATGATCCTAGACTGAAGTCTGAACGTAATCGTAAGAAGGCAGAGAAAGAAGAATCAAAAAAGAATAAGTAGACACTTTTTAAACTGTCTGTTCGGAGGTCTTAGGACCTCTTTTTTTTGTATAATACTTCCATACGAAAGGAACTAATGATCCGCCACGAAATAAAGTCTCAACTCGCTAAACTCCTTGCGACTGAAGACCTAGTGGTTGAAAACAAATATGTTGAGACTGCTCAGTTCAATGTTCATACCCGTGTTCTGACACTGCCTGTCTGGGAACGTGCAAGTTCTGAAGTTTATGATATGTTGGTTTCTCATGAAGTGGGTCATGCTCTCTATACCCCTGATAGTGATTGGTTTAGATACCGAAAGATCTCTCCACAATTTGTGAATATTGTTGAGGATGTTCGGATTGAAAAAATGATGAAGCGTCGTTACGCTGGTATCTCTAAAACTTTTTATCGTGGATATAAAGAACTTTCTGATGAAGATTTCTTCTGCATTGAGAATGAAGATGTAACTAAGATGAATCTTGCTGATAAAGCAAATCTTTATTTTAAGATTGGTAGTTTTATCGATATTGACTTTAACACTCAAGAACATATTCTAATTGAGAAGATTGCTAATGCTGAGACTTTTGATGATGTTCTGGATGTTGCTGAAGAACTCTACAACTACTGTAAGCAACAGCAGGAAATAAAAACTAAGACTGATGACTTGCAAGTGCAGGGTGGTCAGGGTGAAGGTGAAGATCAACCTGAAACGAATACTGAACAGCAACCTGGTCTTGATAATGGAATTGATGAGGCACCTCAACAAGAATCTGAAGATTGTGAATCTATACAACCTGAAGATTGTGAATCTTATGGCGGAACTGAGAATGATGATGAACCTGAAGTTTCTACCGCTCAGAGTTTGGAAGATGCTCTGAAAGATCTTGCTTCAAATGATGGTTGGGAAAATGTCTATCTTGAACTTCCTAAACTTGATCTGAAGAAGATTATTATTCCCAACGCGGAAGTTCATTCTCGTTTTGATGAGTGGAATGAATTTTTGGAAGTTCATGACCTAGATGAAGAATATATCTTTGGCAGGGCTGATATTGAGTTCAGAGATTTCAAGAAGTCTTCTCAACGAGAAGTTAATTATCTTGTAAAGGAGTTTGAGTGTAAGAAAGCAGCAGACTCTTATGCCCGTTCTACCACTGCTCGTACTGGTGTTCTTGATTGTTCTAAACTTCACACCTATAAGTATAATGAAGATCTTTTCAGAAAAGTAACCACTCTTGCTGATGGTAAGAATCATGGTCTTGTATTTGTCCTTGATTGGAGTGGTTCTATGGCCAACGTTCTTCAAGATACTCTGAAACAACTTTTCAATCTGATGTGGTTTTGTAAGAAAGCATCTATTCCTTTTGAGGTTTATGCTTTCACAAATGAGTATCCTAAAGATCCTACTGACGAGGAAAAGTTGTTGGATCTTAGAACGCAAACTACTGCTTATGAAAAGCGTGAGGGTCTGATTGCTGTTGGTCCTTGGTTTAGTATGATGAACGTCTTCACTAGCAATGTTAAGTTGAAAGAACTTGAGCAGCAAATGAAGAACTTCTATCGTCTTTCTTACAACATGACCCGCTGGTCAAATGCTCCGATTCCTACTGGTTTGGGTCTATCTGGAACTCCTCTGAATGAAGCATTCATTTCACTTCATCAAATTCTTCCTCAGTTCAGAAAGCAATATAAGGTTCAAAAAGTTCAGTGTGTTGTTCTTACTGATGGAGAATCTGGCGGTATGAAGTATCATAAAGAAGTTCAACGTAACTGGGAAGATAGTCCTTTTCTTGGAGTTGGTTCTATTCAGCAGAATGCTTTCTTGAGAAATCGTAAGACTGGTAACACATATTCTTTTGAGTGTGAATGGTGGGCGATGAGTGATATCTTCCTCAAAGATCTGCGTGATGGTTTCCCAGATGTGAGTTTCATTGGTATCCGTGTCCTAGAATCACGCGATGCTAATAGTTTCATTCGTCGTTATACTGGATGGACTAAAAACTTTGATAAGATTCAGAAAGTGTGGAAAAAAGAACGTTCGTTTGCACTTCATGATGCTGGATATCACACCTATTTTGGTATGTCTTCTGCTGCACTTTCTAACGATTCTGAGTTTGATGTTGATGAAGGTGCTTCCAAAGCAAAGATTAAATCTGCTTTCGTGAAAAGTCTGAAGAATAAAAAAATGAATAAGAAAGTATTAGGTGAGTTTATTGAACTTATTGCTTGAATAAATAAATGTATAGAAAATCTGTTAGGCGATGAAACCTTCCCCAAGAAAATTAAAAGAGACTAAAGAGATCTATGAACAGGTCGTAAAACACCTCATTGAGGAAGGTTATGCGACTGATTCAGATTCAGCGGATTCCATTATCAGTGGAATGAGCGACCAATGGTTTGAACAAATCCAGGAGAACTGATAAATGGAAAGACTTACAGGAAAAGATGCAAAACTTATGATGGAGGCACTTGCCGCCGTCTATGAAAAAAAAGGTGATTGTGTAGATAAGGATAAAAAGACTAAGCACAATTGTGCTAAAAAAGTCTGCTCTGAGCAGTGGGGTGAAGGAACTTGCGTTCCTGAGCACCATACACTTCTTGAAGATGGAACTGTAACTCATTATGATGTTGTATTTGAGCATGGTTTAGAGAGAATGGTTCCTATTCAGGAACTTGAAGTTCTCGTCACTGAAATGCATGAACATGCTTCTATGGAAGGTGGACATATTGATGAAGGAATTAATGATGATCCAAGATTTGGAGTCCTAGGTCAAGTAGGAAGACTTGGCGCGAAGATGTTTGGTAACGCATCACAAAGAAATAATGCTGTCAGTTATGAAAGATCGATTAATGATCTGAGAAAAAGCAGAGGTGGCGGTAATGTGTCGCAAGGTGCTGATGGTAAACCAATTACTGCTGCACAAATTGCTGCTGAAACAAAAAGAAGACGTTTAGCAGATCCAAAATATAAGCCAGGTCAAGGTGTTGACAGTGGTGCCAAACCTGGTTCTGGTGGCACATCTCCTGCAGTACCATCTAACAATGCTGTTGCGTCAACATCATCTGCACCTGCACCTGCTAGAGACAGGATGGCTAACGCTTCAAAAGCAGAACGTATGGCAGCCTTTGCTAAGGCAAATCCAAAACTTGCTGCACGTCAGGCAGAAAGGG
>VMHT01008228.1_pt1 | contig 10543 bp, 10 predicted proteins | sample 4693611 | NCBI WGS metagenome assembly VMHT01 (sample SAMN12280063, study PRJNA550983) | marine metagenome | isolation source: seawater sampled from same location over 5 years 0.02-0.2 micron viral filtrate | place: USA: collected off the coast of southern California halfway between the port... ...
AGGGAGTAAAACTACCTTTTCCTAAAGTAGGTTTTAATAAATTGGAGGCGTCCATTACTCCCCCAGACGTTGCGCCTGCACCTATCACAGTATGTATCTCATCTATGAATAGAATAGATCCTTCAATTTTTTTTAGTTCTTTAAGAATTGACTTTAATCTTTTTTCAAAATCTCCTCTGTATTTTGTTCCAGCAAGAAGTGTTCCCATATCTAAAGAAAAAATTTGACGATTTTTTAAAACATCGGGGACGTTTCCCTCAACAATATTTTTTGCAAGACCTTCCACGACAGCTGTTTTTCCAACACCAGATTCTCCAACTAATAAAGGATTGTTTTTACTTCTTCTTGAGATTATTTGGGTAATTCTTTCTAATTCATTAGACCTGCCAATAAGCGGATCTATTTTTTCTTCAGCTGCTTCCTGATTTAAATTAGTAGCGTATTTGATTAATGCATTTTGTTCAGATTCTTCGCCATCTTCATTTTGATAATCTATTTCTAATTCTTCAACTTCTTCTTCCTCCCCATGACTAAGGTAGGAAACGGCATCCAGTCTTGTCATGCCTTGTTGTTTTAACAAATAAACGCTGTAAGACTCTTTTTCACTAAACAAAGCAACAATTATGTTAGCTCCTGTAACTTCTGCACCTTTTGTGCTTTGAACATGAAATACCGCTCTTTGAATTACCCTTTGAAAGCTTAGGGTTGCTTGAACGTCTTTATTTGAATCTGTATTTTCAGGAATAGAATCCTTTAGAAATTTATCTAGTTCTAAAGTTAATTTTTCAATATCAACATTACAAGCAGATAGTAACTTAAGAGCTTCGTTATTATCTAAAAGACAGAATAATAAATGCTCTGTTGTAACAAATTCATGATTAGAGCTATGCGCTTTTTTAAATGAGTTGTTAAGACAATTTTCTAAATTCTTTTCTAACATTAATCTTCATCATCCACAGGTTCAATTTCACTTATTAAAGGATGTTCATTTTGCTGAGCAAAATCATTGATCTGCGATGATTTAGTTTCAGCTATTTCTTTTGTAAAGATACCACAAACTCCTTTTCCATGAGTGTGCACTGCTAACATAATTTGTGTTGCTCTTTCCTGATCATAATTAAAAAACTTTTGTAAAACATATACTACAAATTCCATCGGCGTATAGTCGTCATTCAACAAAAGAATTCTATATAAAGAAGGTTTTTTTATTATTGGATCAGAAGGTCTAACAGCGACTGATAAGTCACCTTCAAACTCTTCTTCTGGATTTTTGCTCTCTAATTTAAAATCAAAAAACATTAAATCTATGCTATTTGAGATACCCCATCTTCATTCCTTTGCATACCTCATCTGCAAATTCTGAACACTTAAGTTTTGTGGCATTCTTCATTAATCTTGCTAAATCGTAAGTAACGAGTTTATTTTTAATGGCCCAGCTAATACCTTTGATGACGTTATCTGAAGCTTCTTTCCAACCAATATGATTAAGCATCATTCCTGCTGAGAGAATTAAAGATGATGGATTTACTTTGTCTTCACCAGCATACTTTGGTGCCGTTCCATGAGTTGCTTCAAATAAGGCAATATGATCACCAACGTTAGCTCCAGGAGCTAAGCCTAATCCGCCTACTTTTGCTGCTAGAGCATCGGAAATATAGTCACCGTTTAAGTTCATAGTAGCGATGACATCATAATCTGCTGGTCTTGTTAGAATTTGTTGAAGAAAAGAATCAGCTATAACATCCTTAATCACAATAGTTCTTCCAGTTTTTGGATTTATAAAACTCATCCATTCGCCACCATCTAAAGAAACTGCACCATATTCGGTTTTAGCAACACCATAACCCCATTCTTTAAATGCACCTTCAGTAAATTTCATAATATTACCTTTATGAACTAAAGTTACCGAAGATCGATCATTATCAACAGCAAATTGAACTGCTTTTCTTACCAATCTCTCAGTTCCTTGCTTAGAGATAGGTTTTACTCCTATACCGCAGAATTCTTCAAACCTAATGTTTCCAACTCCCATTTCTTCTTGAAAAAATTTAATAACTTTTTTGGCCTCATCAGAATCAGCTTTAAATTCTATGCCAGCATAAATATCTTCAGAATTTTCTCTAAAAACTACCATATTAGTGGATTCTGGATAGATTACTGGACTTGGAACACCTTCAAAATACGTAATAGGTCTTTCGCAAGAATAAAGGTCTAATTTTTGCCTCAAAGCAACATTTAATGACCTAATCCCTCCACCAATAGGGGTTGTAAGTGGTCCTTTTATTGCGACAAAATACTCTTTTATTGCATCAATCGTTTCTTCGGGAAGCCAGGTATCATTCCCATAAGTTTCAACTGATTTTTCACCACAATATATTTCCATCCAAGATATCTTTTTTTCGTCTCCGTAAGCTGTTTCGACAGCATTATCGATGACTTTTATCATCGCTGGAGTTATGTCAGTACCTATACCGTCGCCCTCAATAAAAGGAATTATTGGATTATTAGGCACTTTCAATTTACCTTTTTCACTTATCGTGATTTGCTCTCCATCTGATGGAATAACTATTTTTTCGTAACTCATAATTTATAATTCTTTAAGGAAGGGTAAATTTAGGGTGAGATTGTACCATTAAAATAAAGGTTTAAGACTTTTGCATTTTTTTAATAAAATACCCTTATGAGAGTATTAGTTGGTATGTCTGGTGGGGTGGATTCTTCAGTTTCCGCAGCACTTCTTCTGCAGAAAGGATATGAAGTAGAGGGAGCTTTTATGAAAAATTGGGAAGACGATGATGGAACTCCACTTTGTACTGCTAAAGAAGATTTTATGGATGCTGCAAAAGTTGCAGATCAATTGAATATTAAATTGCATCATATAAATTTTTCAAAAAAATATAGGAGCAAGGTTTTTAATAAATTTTTAATAGATCTAGAAAATGGTAAAACTCCAAATCCTGATGTTTTATGTAATCAATATATAAAATTTAATGAATTTTATAAATATGCCGTTGAAAATGAATTCGATTATATAGCTACAGGTCATTACGCAGGGATAAAGGAAATTTCAGGATTAAATTATTTAGTAAAAGCAAAAGATGAAAATAAAGATCAAACTTATTTTCTTTGCAACATTAATCAGAAAGTTTTAAATAAAACTATCTTTCCACTTTCTGAACTCACAAAAAAAGAAGTGAGGGATATTGCAAAATCAATGAATTTATCTACTTTTGAAAAAAAAGATAGTACTGGGATATGTTTTATTGGTGAAAGACCCTTTCCAAGCTTTTTAGAAAATTATATTGAAGATAAACCTGGAAAAATTGTTTGTGACAGAGGCAATGATGTTGGTAGTCACAGAGGCCTTTCTTTTTACACTTTAGGGCAAAGACAAGGATTGGGAATCGGTGGTGTAAAAAATTATGACGAAAGACCATGGTATGTAGTAGAAAAAAAATTATCAGAAAATATACTTGTAGTAGCTCAAGGTAACGATAATCAAAAGTTATTTGAAAAAAAATTATCTGTTAATTCCATTAATTGGATCTGTGAACCTGATCTAACCAAACCAATAAAATTAGAGGCCAAAATTAGATACAGACAAGATGATCAAGAATGCATCCTATCGAAAAAAGGTAAAACGTTTAGTGTAGAATTTATAATACCTCAGAGAGCTATAACTCCAGGTCAATCAATTGTTTTTTATCAAGACAATATTTGTTTAGGCGGTGGAGAAATTTTTAAGTCATGACTAAAGAATCACTTTTATCAATATCCCCCATTGATGGAAGATATAAAAATAAAATTAAAGAACTTGAAAATTATTTTTCTGAATTCGCTCTTATCAAAACGAGAGTTGAAGTGGAAATAAAATGGCTATTATTTTTATCAAACACAAAAAGTTTTAAATTTTTACCTTCAATTAATAAAAATCAACAGAAAAAAATTGAGAGCATCCTTACAAATTTTAATTTAAAAGAAGCTTCAAAAGTTAAATCTATAGAAAAAATTACAAATCACGATGTAAAAGCCATAGAAATTTATATAGTAAGGCAGCTTGATTTAAAGGGGTTATCCAAATTGAGTGAATTTGTGCATATCTGTTGCACTTCTGAAGATATCAACAACCTATCTTATTCATTAATGGTTGAAAGATATAGAACTGAATATTTACTACCAAATCTAAAGTCTTTTAATAAAGAAATTAATAAAATTGCTATCAAATGGGCAAATATTTCCATGCTCTCTTTCACACACGGCCAAAAAGCAAGTCCTACCACCTTAGGAAAAGAATTTAAGAATTTCTTTCATAGAATTTCCTTTCATCAAAATAAAATTAATGAGTCGAAACAATCTGCAAAATTTAATGGAGCAGTAGGTAATTTTAATGCACATCATGCGCTGGATTCTGAAATCAATTGGCCAAAAATTACTAATAAGTTTATCTCATCATTCAATCTTGAATATTCCCTAATTTCATCTCAAATTGAATTTAAGGATAATCTGGTATTTTTATTATCAAACATTGAAAATTTAAATAATGTATTACTAGATCTATCAAAGGACATTTGGCTTTATATATCTAAGGATTATCTTAAACAAAAAATATCTTCGAACGAGGTAGGTTCATCGACTATGCCGCACAAAGTCAATCCAATTGATTTTGAAAATGCAGAAGGAAACTTAACTTTATCAAACAGCTTAATTCCTGCTGTCAAAAATAAATTACAAATTTCTAGATTACAAAGAGATTTATCAGATTCAACAGTGAGCAGAAACATTGGCCTTTGTTTTGCATATTTAGAAATTTCACTTAAATCATTGAATAAAGGACTAAAAAAACTTGAGCCAAATAAGATAAAAATTAAAGAGGAATTACAGGAAAGTTGGGAAGTTTTAACAGAAGCAATTCAGACTGTTATGAGAAAAAATAGAATTTCTGATAGTTATGACATTATAAAAAAGTTAACAAGAGGTAAAGAACTAAGTGAAAAAAGTTATCGTAACTTAATACAAAATCTACCTATTGATGAAGTAGATAAGACTAAACTTCTTAAGCTAACTCCTATACAATACACCGGCTTAGCTAGCTATCTAGCAAAATTAAAATAAGTATTCATTGAGAAGAGGATTGTAAATGCTTGATTATAAAAAGACTGTAGAACATTTTGAGCAATTAATAACTAAAGGTGGAGATTTATACAAGAATATTTCTGCTGAAAATGCGGCTCGAATGGATTTACAAAATAGATTCAAGACAGGACTTGATATTGCTAAATATACTGCTGACATCATGCATAAAGATATGTCTGAATATGATGGAGATTCATCAGTTTATACTCAATCTTTAGGTTGTTGGCATGGCTTTACTGCCCAACAAATGATGATGGAGATAAAAAAATCTAGAGAAACTACTAATAAGAGATATGTATATTTAAGTGGATGGATGGTAGCTGCTCTAAGATCTGACTTCGGTCCCCTTCCAGATCAAAGCATGCATGAGAAATTAGCCGTTCCAAACTTAATTAAAGAAATATATACATTCTTAAAGAGAGCCGATGCTGTTGAGTTACAACATCTATTTAATGAATTAGATGAAGTTAGAGAAAATGGCGGGAATGAATCAGAAGTGATATCCAAAATAGATAATTTTGAAACTCACGTCGTTCCAATAATTGCAGATATAGATGCTGGTTTTGGTAATGAAGAAGCAACATATTTATTAGCAAAAAAAATGATTCAAGCTGGAGCTTGTTGCATTCAGATTGAGAACCAGGTTTCTGATGAAAAACAATGCGGGCATCAAGATGGAAAGGTTACAGTTCCACACGAAGATTTCTTGCATAAAATTAATGCAGTTAGGTATGCCTTTTTAGAACTTGGTGTAGAAAACGGGTTGATAGTCGCTAGAACTGATTCTTTGGGAGCAGGACTTACTCAGAAAGTCCCAGTAATGCAAGAACAAGGTGACTTGGCAGATCAATATAATGCTTTTCTTGAAACTGAAGAAATTACTAACCTTGATGAATTAGATGAAAACGACATAACTATCCATCAAAACGGTGTTTTAGTTAAGCCTGTTCGTCTACCTAATGGTCTTTACAGATTTAAAGAAGATACAGGTTTTGACAGAGTTGTCCTTGATTGCATTACAAGCTTACAAAATGGAGCTGATCTTTTGTGGATCGAGACAGAAAAACCAAATGTGCAACAAATTGCTGAAATGGTTAATGCCATTAGAAAAGTGGAACCCAAAGCTAAGTTAGTCTATAACAATTCTCCATCGTTTAACTGGACTTTATCTTTTAGAGAGCAAGTTTACAAAGAATGGATTGATTCAGGTAAAGATGTTTCTGCATATCCTGATCCTTCTTCGAATCCCAAAGGTTTAATGGATGTTAAGCTTGATGATACTGAACTAGCTTTAGAAGCAGATAAGCTTATTCAAACTTTCCAAAAAGATGCTTCTAGAGAAGCAGGAATTTTTCATCATTTAATTACTCTGCCTACTTATCACGAAACAGCTTTGGGAACTGCAACATTAACCGAAGGTTATTTTGGTGATGAAGGAATGTTAGCTTATGTTAAAGGTATTCAAAGACAAGAAATAAGAAGAGATATGTCATCTGTAAAACACCAAGATCTTGCTGGGTCAACAATTGGTGATACTCACAAAGAGTATTTTTCAGGAGATAAAGCACTTAAAGCAGGTGGAAAAGATAATACGATGAATCAGTTCTAATTACTTAGGACATTTATTTGGATTACCGCCACATATACTACATTCCAAATCACTATCTAGGTTGCTCATACCTCCGCAAGATCCTTGTAGAGGTTTATTATTGAGAATTAATCCAATACTTAAACCCAGTATAGAAAGAATCACAACTATTGATGCAAATATAAAAGTGGCCATAATTAGTGGATTATATCTTTAAAAGACGGTGTCATTCTAATAGAAAATTCATCTTCTGATTTAAAAACAAATAAAGCAGCAATCGAATTATTTAAAGCAAATTCGAAACCTTTCTTTAATCCCATAACATTCAATGCAGTTGCCAGTGCATCTGCATCGCCAGTATGACGAAATTGACCTGGTAACGCTACTGAAACAGAGGTTAAATTATTTGAAATTGGATAACCACTCTTTGGATTTATAGTATGGGAATAGCGCTTATTATCAAAAATAAAATAATTCCTATAATCGCCAGAAGTAGCAATAGCCATATATATTTCATTTTCTTTTTTTGATAAACACTCAATTGGTTTGCTGTTCTTGATATCAGGATTTTCGATGCAAATAACCCAGGGGTTTTTTTTCTTTTTTCCTTTGATAAGTATTTCTCCACCAATATCAATGAAATAGTTGTTTAATTTTCGATCATCTAATAGTTGAGAAATTTCATCTACTGCATATCCCTTAGCAATTGCAGAAAAGTCTATATCTAAGTGATTATTTAAATCATAGCTACATCCACTTGGAATAACTTTTTCTATTTCATTAGCTTTTGGTATATCTATTCTCTTCGTAGGTCCAAAACCCCAAAGATTTACTAAATTTCCTGAAAATACATTAAAGTTTTGATTTACAAAATCACATATTTCAATCGAATGATTTAGTAAGTTTTCAAATTCAGTATTTATGGGTTGATTTTCATTCTTATTAAATTTCATTAAATAGGAATCATTCTTGTAATTAGAAAATAACATATCTATTTCGTTTAGTTTTGAATCAATAGAATTTTGAAGATTATTTGAATTTAATCGATCTGATATTTTTATATTGTAGTAAGTCCCAAATATAAATCCTTGGTATTGTATTTCATTTGATACGCAACCTGTTAATAGGAGTGAAAAAATAAAGAGATATCTAACTACCAAAGTCATCAAACATGATGTTCTCGGGTTCTACTCCAAGGCTATCAAGCATCTTAAAACATGCATCCATCATCGGCGGAGGACCACACATGTAATATTCACAATCTTCAGGAGCTGGATGATCCTTTAAATAGTTATCAAATAAAACCTGATGAATAAATCCATTCATGCCGTTCCAATCATCTTCTGGCAAAGGATCGGATAAAGCAGCATGCCAAGTAAAATTCTCATATTTATCTTGTAACTTGTTGAAATCATCAATATAGAACATTTCCTTTAAACTTCGAGCACCATACCAAAAAGTTATTTTTCTTGAAGAATCTAATCTTAATAGTTGATCAAAAATATGTGATCTCATAGGCGCCATTCCTGCACCTCCTCCGATAAATACCATTTCATTAGGAGTATCTTTGGCCATGAATTCTCCAAAAGGACCAAATATTGTTAAATTATCGCCAGGCTTTAAATTAAATAAGTAAGATGAAGCTTCTCCTGGAGGAAAGCTTGTTCCAGGAGGTGGACTAGCAAGTCTAATATTGAATTTCATTATTCCTTTTTCTTCAGGATAATTTGCCATTGAATATGCTCTTATAACTGGAACTCCGACAGTAGCAACATTATCGAAAACTTTAAATTTTTCCCAATCTCCTCTATAAATGTCTTTGACGTCAAAAGATTTATAATCAGCAGAATAGGGAGGGATTTCCATTTGTACATAACCACCAGCATCGAATCCCACATTTTCTCCTTCAGGCAATTTTAGAACTAATTCTTTTATAAAAGTGGCAACATTATCATTAGAAGTAACAGTTGTTTCCCATTTTTTCACTCCAAAAACTTCATCAGGAACAGTGATTTTCATATCAGCTTTTACTGGCACTTGGCATGATAACCTCCAACCTTCTCGTTTTTCTTTATTATTAAAATGAGCTTCCTCGGTTGAAAGTATAGATCCTCCACCTTCGAATACCTGGCATCGGCATTGAGAGCATGTTCCACCCCCCCCGCATGCAGAAGAAAGAAATAGATTTTCTGATGCTAAAGTCTGTAATAACTTTCCACCAGCAGGCACTTTAATCACTTTGTCTTGGTCTCCATTAATTTGGATAGATACATCACCAGTAGAAACCAATCTAGATCTCGCAAAAAGGATAACAAAAATCATGAGGTTTACAATTACCGTAAACGTCGCAATTCCAAATATAAGATCCAGATTAATCATTTACAGTATTATTCCTCCAAATGACATAAAACCAAAGGTCATCAAACCAACAGTTATAAAGGTAATGCCTAATCCTTCAAGCCCATCTGGAATATCGCTATATTTCAATTTTTCTCTTATTCCAGCCAGTAAAACTATCGCTAAAGCCCAGCCTACTCCACCTCCAAGACCGTAAACAACACTTTCACCAAAGTCTAAATTCTTTTCCACCATAAATAGTGAAGCGCCGAGAATTGCACAATTGACGGTTATAAGAGGAAGAAATATTCCAAGGGCAGTATATAGTTTGGGAACATATTTATCTAAAAACATCTCAAGAATTTGTACACATGCAGCGATAACTCCTATATAACTAATTAATCCTACAAATTCGAGAGATACATCTGGATAGCCGAGCCAGGTTAAAGCTCCATCTCTAAGTAAAAAGTTATAAATAATATTATTTAAAGGAACTGTTATGGCTAATACAACAATAACTGCAATTCCAAGACCAATAGCAGCTTCAACTTTTTTAGAAATGGCTAAAAATGTACACATACCAAGAAAAACAGATAATGCTAGGTTCTCTATGAAAATTGAAGATATAAAAATAGACAAGTAGTGCTCAAGCATGATGTGTTTCCACCTCTTTAGGAGCATTTTTACTCATCAGAAATTCTTTCTCTTCAACTTGTTCGGTCTTCCATGATCTGAGTGCCCATATAAATAATCCGATTATTAAGAATGAGCTTGGTGCTAATAGAAAGAAATTATTACCAACATACCATCCACCATTTTGAGTAGTAGTTAAAATATCAATTCCAAGCAATTGACCAGAACCCAATAACTCTCTGATAGCTCCAACAACAATTAATATGAGGCTATATCCTAATCCATTTCCTAAACCATCTAAAAAACTAACTCCAGGACTATTTTGCATGGCAAACGCTTCTGCTCTGCCCATCACAATACAGTTAGTGATAATTAATCCAACAAAGACAGATAATGTTTTGCTTGTTTCATAATCGTAAGCTTTAAGGAATTGATCAACTAAGATAACCAAAGAAGAAATAATGGTCATTTGGACAATAATTCTTATATTCGTAGGAATGATGTTTCTTATTAAAGAAATAAAGAAATTTGATAGGCTAACAGTGATGGTTAAAGCAATACACATTATAAGTGTTGGATACAGCTTACTGGTGACCGCTAATGCTGAACAAATGCCTAATATTTGCAGGGCGACTGGATTATCCTTGAAGATAGGTGTTAATAATATTTCTTTAAACTTAGACATCGCTTAATTTAATATCTTTATTTTTTAAATTATTGATGAAGGGACCAAATCCCTCATTACCTAACCAAAAAGCAAGAAGATTAGAAACCCCCTTACTCGTAATAGTTGCTCCCGATAAACCATCAACTTCATAGGAATATTCTGCATTGTCTGGATTTGAAAAACCC
>VMHT01008052.1_pt1 | contig 10541 bp, 7 predicted proteins | sample 4693611 | NCBI WGS metagenome assembly VMHT01 (sample SAMN12280063, study PRJNA550983) | marine metagenome | isolation source: seawater sampled from same location over 5 years 0.02-0.2 micron viral filtrate | place: USA: collected off the coast of southern California halfway between the port... ...
AGAACGTGATCCGCGATGCGGTCACGTACACCGAGCACGCCCGCAGAAAGACCGTCACCGCCATGGATGTCGTCTACGCGCTCAAGCGCCAAGGCCGCACCTTGTACGGTTTCGGCGGCTAAGCGTTTTTCAAACGCTCCGCGGAATCAAACTCAAAATCAAAAAACCAAAAACAACAAACAATTGGTGTTCATTTCAACACCACCACTCCAAGAAAGATTCTCAACACTAAATCCAAACACTCCACTCGCGCGTCGCTTCGACGACGACCTCGTCGTCGCTCACTTTCGCGCGTGAATCGCCGTTGCAATTCGCTCGTATGCGTAAGCAGTACGACGCCTAATTCGGGACGTACGCTGACGTGGCAACGCGTACTGGCGTAATCGTTACACGCCGACGGCGACGACGGCGACGATGCCGTGCGGAACGAACGCGAATGATTTATCTCGAGATAAATTCTCGAGCGTGCAAAAGAACCAAGAGACGGCGACCAGGTTCGGTGTGTTTTTGTCCACGATCGTCGTGCCGATTCTGCTCTTGTTGTACTCGGCGCTTTGGTTCACGCAATTTTACGTCGGACTCGGCCCGGATTCGCCGCCGCTGAATAAGGTGATCACCACGGAGCAGTTGCAGTACGGCCAAAAGATCTTCCCGCTGGCGCTGACGTGTAATCACCCGGATGGATGTTACTTTCGGTTGACGGGGGCGGACGCGTGCGCGTCGGGCACGGTGGCGGGCGGCGCCGGGCCGAACAATGGATTCTGCTCTAATCCGACCTTACTACCCGTCACCAGTGGTGGATCATCTACGCCTGCGTCGTGCGGCGTGGGTAGCACGTGTAACACCGCCGCAGCGGCGAACGCGTGCGGCACGGCCAACGGGCCGTGCTGTCGAAAGGCCACCTGCGACACCGAACTCTCCTCCGCGCAAGGCGTGTGCGCGTTCTCGCCGCCGGGCGCCGATCCCACCGACGCGCTCACCGTAGCGTGGGCGTATAAGTCTGGATGCGCTGGTGCGTGTAATTTCGGCGTCACACTCGTCACCGATTACATCGATTCCAACGGCGATGTTGCGCAAAAGGAAGTCAAGGTGCATCGAGGCATCGCGTTGATGAATCTCATCGAGCACGACGATCCGAAAATGTCCTGGTCCAAGAGTCATCCCAATTATGCCGCCAATAAGAAAAAAACCACCATGTACGAGTGGTCGATCACAATGGTGGACGTCGAAGGTACCGTCGACGCCGTCTCAAACCTCTGCATGAACCAGATGCGCGCCGACAATCTCGTGACGTCGGGTGGGAGCGAAACAGTCTACGCTCGACGCGTAAAGCTCGTTCCGGCTGCAACGTACACGAAAATGTCAACGGCGTATCCGAGTCCGGGATTGGCGTACTTATCAGCCATCGGGGGTATCTCCAGCACCATCATGGCCGTCCTCGCGTACGTCCACGCGTTCCATCTCAAGTTTTTAAATCGCGCGGCGTCGTCCGCGCCTCAAGCAGCGCCTTAAAGCAGTCACGCGTTGACGTCGTGCATCATCGCGTTGTTTATAATATATCTGGACGATGTGGCCGCTCGGGTCGTCCAGCATTTACTCGTTTCGTCGCCACCCGACGCGAGCGTTGTTAACTTTCGTCGCGCGCGACCCATAACATTGCCGCGACGAAACGTTCGAAACGGGGTGCCCGTCGTTAGCCCGACGAAGGAGTGTAATGAGGCACGTTGACGTCTCCACAGCGTTAACGAATCGCGTTAACGAATTTTTTGCCGCGCGTGCCCGTGCGACCTCGTGACGACGAACTCGCACTCGTTCGTTCGTCGTCGACCGTCGACACACCATGATGACCTCGGTTCGCGACACGGCGGCGACGACGCGACGGCTCGCGTCGTCTTTTTCGACCACCGACGTCGCGGACGCGATCAAAACGCTCGTCGCGCGCGAGGACGCGGACGAAGAGGAGGATTTCGGGTCAATCGCGGATGTCGGTTCATCTCGCTGGCGACGACGACGACTCGCGATACATCGCCTGCGCGCGCGCGCGTTCGAGGATGCGCGCGATGAGGAGGAGCATGGAAACGGCGATGACTCGATTCGTCGTCCGTCGACGGCGACGGCGTTGGTGCGGTCGAGCGAGCTCATGGAGACGCTCGTGGTGGAGCTCGCGCGAGCGGAGACGTGGCGGGACGAGTGCGCGCCGAGGATGCGAGCGATGTCAACGCCGAGTTCGATGACGACGACGTCTTATGCGATTTATCTTGTGCGTTATCACGAATCCGTGGTGTGTAATTTGTTCGAGCTCGTGTTGAGTGGGTGCTCGACTTCGGCGTTGGACGAAGTCGAGGACGACGTCGCGGCGGAGCTCGCGGATTATTGCTTGAGACGCATCGTTTGGCTATCTGCGCGCGAGGGAGGCGAAAAGAGCGATGATGATGACGATAGTGCCTCGACGACGCCAGATTTTACGCTCTCCATGTCCGCGTTGGCCATCGCTCGATGTCTCGCGGCGTCGCCACGGCTATTGGGTCAAACGAGGCGGGACGCGCTTGCCGAGGCGCTGGCGCCACTTCTCGACTCCAAGCCTTGGATTCAGCGAGAGCGGCACAACTCGAGCATTATCAAAGTCTACGTTGACGGTTCGTGGACGGAGGATATCTCCGAGTGGGACGCCAACACGCGAGTGCAGAAATGCGAGGCGCAGGTGTGGTTGGCGCTTCGTTCGCTCCTGTGCGATCCCGCGTTTGCGTGGGATGAAACCCGCAAGTCTTTGGCAGCGCGCGTGCGCAAACACTTGAACGAGTCGACGATTGATCAGATTCCCGTGTTGCGGGATTTAAAGCACGTGCTCGACGAAGTCATGGTGCGAAATTTGGACGGCGTCCACGTTGCGTCTCGCTTGGCCATCGAAATCGTTCCCAAGTATCGGCGCGCGCTAACGCAAAACGGATCGGCTGAGTACTACGAAAGCGTCGCGGCCATTATGCTTCGCGAACGATTCGATGCGATTTTCATGGCGTCCATCGCAGAAGACATCTTGTCCACGTGTGAGATGACGACGGACGTTGCGGCGAAGACGACGTCGGCGGCGCCTTCGTCTTCGAGCGGCGACGAAGCGCCGGTGAAGATTGACATCTTACGCGAACGCAAAACCCTCGACAGCGCTTCGACGTCGTTCGACACCGTCCACGTATTCGAGTACGACTTCGCCAAAGATCGCGCACCGAACGAAGTACGCGCGAAAACTTCGCACACTCGAGGCTTGCGCCGCGCGCTCGCCAGCCGCTCGTCAAACGACGGTGCCGAAGTCGAGTTACCGTGCGCATTCGACGGTAAGATCCGCGTCAATTTCGACGCCCGCACGATCACCGCCCCCCTCACGCTTCGTCGAAGCGCGACGACTGAAGACAAACCGTCGGTATGGATCACCGTCGGCGCGCTCGCCGTCGACGGCTTCGCCGCGCAGCTCCGGCTCGATCGCTCTCCTCGCGGCGGCGACGCCTACGTCGTTCGCGACGTCCATCTCACCATCGCCGTCACCGCCGCGTCGTGATCACCGCGCATCGCGTCCTCATTTATCGATTCTTTTAATCACACGCGCCCCCCGCGCCGCGTCTCGCGTCTTTCCGCGTCATTCGTTCGTCGCGTTCGCGCTCGCGGCTCGCCGCCGACCCGACGACCCTCCAGCGCGCGCGTCCCTCACACTCCACCTCGCGTTCGAAGCTTCAGCCTCGCGATGCCGTCCAAGCGCGCGAACGCGCGACGCGCGGTCACCACCATCGCCGCGTCCATCGCCATCGCCGGTCTCGTCGCGTGCGCGGACGCCAAGCCGAGCAAACCGATCGCGCGCGCGGTGAAATCTGACGTCAAGTTCATCAAGTGTGAAGTGTGCGAACACCTCGCGGACGCCGTGACGCAGGAGTACGCCGCGCTGCGCGAGGAAACGCCGGAGAAGAAACTCACGGAGACGATGGTGATCGAAAAGATTGAAAAAATGTGCGACCCGAGCGCGAAGGAGGGCGATTGGATCATCACGAAGGACTTGCAAGAGAAGGGCTCGAGGTTGCGCGTGGTGGACATGGGTAAAGAAAACTACGGAGAGTGCGGAAAGGAGTGTAAGACGATCGTGAAGGCGTGTGAGGACATTCTTGGACCGCGGGATACGGACGTGGGTGAGTTTTTGTACACGTCGAACGCGGGCGACTTGAGAGGGGCGCTGCGCGAGTGGTTGTGCGAGGAGGAGACAAACTCGTGCGGAGGCAAGATACCGCCGTTGCCGAGCGATCGGCCGAAGGGAGAGAAGTTCAAGAAGAGAGACAAGAAGGATGTCGAAATGGAGCGATTGATGGCGGGAATGAAGGGTATGCCGGGCATGGGCGGCGCGCAAATGTTCAGCCGCGATCAGATGATGGGCGGCATGGGCATGGGCGGCGACGACGACGACGACGACGACGACGAGTCCCCGTTCGCTGGTGCGTTCGACAGCGGCGAGTCCAAAGGGGCTGTCGCCAACGTGGCCGAAAAACTGGGCGATTTGAAGGATAAGGCTGCGTCCACGGCGAAGAACGCATGGAACAAGGCCAAGGGCTTCTTGTCCCGCTCTTCGCGCGCTGAGGACGAGGATTTCACCGACGATTTCACCGCCGAAGAGCTCGCTCGTGAAGAACTTTGATGACACACGCTTAATATTACATCACGAACTATTTTTTATGCTATTTCGTTTCGTCTCGATGCGCTGCATAATGAGAGATTACGCGTCGGAATCGTCATCGGAACCACTTTCGTTGTCGGAATCGGCGGCATCCAAATCTTGCTTGTACATGAGCGCTTCGTTCTCTGGGCGCGGCGGTGCCACAGAGAGTTCTTTCACCTCTTGTGGCTTGGTGCATGAACGCAAGTCACCGTTACCGAGCTGTCCCCAGTCGCCGCGTCCCCACAAGTACAAGCTACTTTCGCCCTTTTCCGCGCTCTCCACGACGGCTCCGGTGTGGTTGTGACCGGCGGAGACGGTGGTGACTGTCTTCCCACGCAACGCTTCGACGCGAGTGAAGACGTAGGTTGAGGTTTTGTCGCCGTGTCCGAGCTGACCGTACGAGTTTTCACCCGTCGTAAAGACGCCGCCGCACGAAGTGAGTACGCACGAGTGCGTCGCGCCCGCGGCGGCGACGGCGACTCGACATCGTGTACCACACGAGCACTTCTGCACGCGATTTTCCATAATAGAACCATCGGCTCGACGAACAAAGTGGTGAATGTTCACCGCGTCGGGTGATAATCGATTCGCGCAGACCTTACGCTCTTTCGGATGAGGCCATCCGCCGGTGTACGTGGATCTACCGACACCCAGCGCGCCGTGCTTTCCGCGACCGCAAACGTACATGCGGCCGCCAGTGGTGACAAAGATGGAATGCGCGCCGCCGGCGGACATGCTCGCCACGGGTTCATCCATGTCGTTGAGCGATTCAACGAGACATGGCCACGGTACGCCGTTGTTCCATCCAGCCGCGGCGGCAAACGTGAGATCGCCCAAACCAAGCTGTCCGTATCTGCAATCACCCCACGACCAAACGTTACCGTCGGAAGTGATGCAAATGCTATGCGCACCACCTGCAACTGCGCTTACCACGCGCATCCCGCGTAAGGCTGCGATGCGAGCGAACGGCGCGCCGTCGCGAAAAGTTCCGAGACCGAGTTGCCCCGAACGTCCACGGCCGCATGCAAACAAACGACCCGCGCGATCGACGGCGAGCGTGTGGTTGAACCCAGTGGCGATTTGCGTGATCTTGTCTTCAGCGCTACGCACTGTGACAAAACGCGGCACGTTTACCTCGATCGGAGTCGTTCCAACATGCCCGAGCTCGCCCGAGCTCGCGAGCCCCCACGTGACGATTGTGCCATCTCTGGACAGCACCACGTTGTGCGAGCCGCCGAGAGAGATGGAGTCGACGCCTTTGAAATCGTTCCTCGAGTCCAAGAAAAAGCCTTCTACCCGACCGATATCCAAGGCTTTATCGTTCAGATTCAATTGCGTTGGCACCGCGCGCGTTTCGAACGAACCGTCGCCAATTTGCCCGTGGAAACCGCGCCCGAAGGTTGAAACCACCATCCCGGTGGTGTCGCTCTCGTTCCCGGTCACGCACGCGGTGTGAAACTGCCCCAGCGACACGTTCCCAGCCGCGCGTTCCGCGCGTTCGCTGAACGTACAGTGATGCCAAGCTTTTAGATACGAATCCCGTTTCGTGAGCATCAACGCCGTCGCGCGCGGCACGAACTCCATCCTCGCCCCCGCCACGCGTTCCACGATTCCGCTCGCGTTAAAATACGTGCACGTCGACGCCACGCGCGCCAAGTCCTTCACGTCAAGATTCAACAGCACGAGCTCCAACACTTCCGTTGGCAATTTTCCCAAATTCCCAATCTCCCACTCCCCCCCCGTCGCCCGTCGTCGCTTCGCGTTTCGTTCCGTCGAAGCGACGCCCTGAAACCCCTCCCGCGCGCTCGTCATCGAGCTCAACCGTCGTTTCTCGTTCGGCGTCGGCGACATCTGGTACCTCACCGCGCTCATCGCCGTTGCCGTTTGTTCTGCATCGCGAGCGCGCGTCGTCAGTCGTTCATCGCCTCGCATCGATTCTCGTCTCCCGTCGTCGCGTCTTCGCGTCTTCGCGTCTTCGCGCACCGTGTCCATCCGTCGCCTTCCGTTCCCCCCCCGCGCCCTGAACGCTCCCTCGGCGACGTCCATCGACGCTCTCGCTTCCATCGCCTCGATCGATCGCGCCGTACGCGCACGTCGTCGTCGTCGTCGCGCGCGTTTGTCCCTGCCATCGCGTCGCCGTCGCGCGACGTTCCCCCGCGGCGTCGTCGGGCGCGAGCGACGCGCGCGCGGAGGACATGCGCGCCGTCGGCGACGGCTACGAACCGCGCGTCGTTCGCTCGACGCGATCGACGCGATCGACGCGCGCGACGCGCGACCGACGACGGACGGGCGTCGCGGAATGACGCAACGGTCGCGGGGGGGAACGCGAACGGACCATTTTTAGGGAGAACGAGGAGAAGGAGCGAACGAGGCGCGCGCGACGCGGACGACGCGGGACGACGCGGGAGTGGTGGTGCGATCATGTTGAAGCTAAATATGTCTGGGATCGTTAAAGCATCGATGCGCGCGCTCGGGAAGAGCGCGCGGGAACGAACGCGCGACGACTAGTGACGGAAGTGTCGATGACCGGTGGTGACGAGGGCGACGCCGTACTTGTTGCACACGTCCACGGCGTCTTGGTCGCGCATGGAACCGCCGGGATGGGCGATGGCTTTGATGCCGGCCTGACACGCGATCTCCACGGAATCGCCCCAAGCGAAAGGGAAGAAGGCGTCCGAGGCGAGAACGGCGCCCTGCGCCTCTTCGCCCGCCTTTTCGAGGGCGATGCGAACAGAGTTCACGCGGTTGGGCTGGCCGGAGCCCATGCCGAGAAGTCGACCGGTGGTGGCGACGGTGATGGCGTTGGACTTGACGTGCTTGACCGCGCGCCAGGCAAACTTCAAGGCTTCGAGTTGCTCTGGCGTGGGTTTGACGTCAGAGACGGCTTCAAACGTAATGTCCTCGGGCACGAGAGAGTCCGAGGCTTGCTCGAGCCAGCCACCGCCGACTTGTCGCAAGCTCTTCGTTGATCCCGTGCGCGGCTTGGTTTCCAAGATGCGCAGCGTCTTGGACTTACCCTTCAACACCTCCAAACCTTCGGGAGTGTAGGACGGAGCGATGACGATTTCATAAAACATGCGCGTCTCGTCGTCGGTGGGAGAGCGGAACTCGCGAATTTCTCGCGCCATGTCCGCATCGACCGTACAGTTGAAGGCGACGATGCCACCGAACGCGGAGATCGGATCGGCGCGAACCGCCATGCGGTAAGCTTCGAGCAAATCGCCATTGGCGCCGCTCGCGCTCGCGATGCCGCACGGGTTGGTGTGCTTGACGATGACGCACGTCGGATCGCTCGTCGGGTAATCGCACGCGCACCCGTACGCGGCGTCGGCATCGAGATAGTTGTTGTAACTCATTTCCTTGCCGTGATGCTGGATCGATCGCGCCACGCCCTCGCCCGTAGACTCGGCGAGCGAACCATCCGCGTATACCGCGGCGGGTTGGTGCGGGTTCTCCCCGTATCGCAGCGCCGCCGTGAGCGTCATCGGCACCGAAAGCTCGGGCGCTGGGGCACCCTCGCCGATTTGACTCCACAAGTATTCCGAAACCACGGAGTCGTACGAGGCGCAGTGTTGGAACGCCTTCCACGCCAACTCGCGCTTGAACTTCAAGTCGTCCGCCGCGCTCGGCGAACTCTTCAAATGTTCAATCAACTTTTCGTAATCGTTCGGATCGACGACGACGTACACGTGCGGGTGGTTCTTCGCCGCCGCCCGAATCATCGCCGGTCCACCGATATCGATGTTCTCCACGCACTGCGCGAAATCTCCTCCGCCCGCCACGGTTTCCCGAAACGGGTACAGGTTCACCGCCACGACGTCGATGGTATCGATCCCATGCTTCGCGATCGCCTCCATGTGCGACGCGTCCTCACGTTTCGCCAGTATACCTCCGTGCACGCCCGGATGCAGCGTCTTCACGCGTCCATCGAGCATCTCAGGGAATCCCGTCACCGCGTCCACGCTCGTCACCGCCGTCCCGCTCGCCTCGATCGCCTTCGCGCTCCCGCCCGTGGACACGATTTCGTACCCCAATCCCGCCAGCCCTCTCGCGAGTTCGTTCATCTGGCTCTTATCGCTCACGCTCACCAGCGCTCGCTTCGCGCTCGCGCGCGTGGCCACCGCGCGCGCGCGCCGCGTCGCCGTCACCGCCGCCGCGCGCCGTCCCATCGCGCGCGTTCGCGTCTCGCTCGAGCCCATCGACGCGAACCGCGCGCCGGGCGTCACCGCGAGCGCCACGGCGGTCGTCGTCGCCATCGTCCTCGTCCTCGTCGCGCCGCGCGTCCGTCGCGCGCCGTCGTCCGCCGTCGCGCGTCGTCGCCGGCGCGCGCGCCGGCGGTTTTCAAACACAATCGGACATCCGGGTATGCGTAGCAGTGTATACCCTAACGACGCGTTTATTCGCGCGCGATGACGCGCGATCACGTACGATGGGACGCTCGAACGCCATCGATGGCGCACCGATCGCGCGTCGCGCGTCGACCCGTTCGCGATTCGCGCGCGTCGCGCGACGCGCGCCGCGGAACGACGCGCGCGCGATTCGCGAGGCCGGGATCGGAGACGAACGCGAGACGATCTCGACGCCGGCGCGCGCGATGACGCGCGCCGATGGACGTCGGCGACGCGCGCGAGGCGGGCGCGCGAGGCGGGCGCGGGCGACGCGCGTCCTGGGAACGTGCGCGGTCGCCGCCGCGCGTCTCGCGCGCGCGGCGCCGCTGCCGGTTCCAGTGGCGTTTAGCGATTTGGCGGCACTGCAGACGCGGGTGGACGATTGCGCGTCGACGGACCCGACGTTCGCGACGTGCGTGGACAACGGCGTCGCAATCGGTTCTTGGGACGTCAGCCTGGTGACCTCAATGAGACAACTGTTCAAGGATAAGCAGTCGTTCAACGTCGATATCTCGGCGTGGAACGTGGGTCAGGTGACGGATATGTTTAACATGTTTTCGAACGCGATCTCGTTCAATCAAAACATCGGGGGTTGGGACGTGTCCTCGGTGACGCAGATGTATCAAATGTTTCACAACGCCACAGTATTCAACCAAGACATCAGCGGTTGGACCGTCGCCCAGGTGCAGGACATGGCATACATGTTCTCCGAAGCCAAGGCGTTCGACAAGGACATCACCAGTTGGAGTAATTATACTGGATCCGGTTCCCCCGTTTACGTGCAGATGTTTGTTGGCGCCACGGCGTGGAACGCGGCGTGGGGTCGACCCGGCGGCTTGCAGAACTTCGACGGACCAGCGAGCGTGTGGGCGGTCGACGGCACGTACACTCCACCGCCACCACCACCGAGCCCACCACCGCCGAGTCCGCCGCCACCACCGAGCCCACCGCCGCCGAGCCCGCCGCCGGCGGACGTGCCCACGTACGGCATAGGCATCATGATGGGCGGCGGTCTGCTGTGCGTATTTTTCGGCTACAAGTACTACCGACGACGTCAAAAAGCGCTCGCTCCCACCGTGAGCATCAAAGATCGCATGGATGAGGACGAAGAAGCCATGACTAAGTCGACGGTGGAATTCTTCGACAAGTTGGACAGCGGCCGCATCAAGTCGCCGTAAACCTCGCCTTCGTCGCCGTCCTCCGCGACTTGACGTCGCGCGTTCGCTCGTGTAAATTATTGTACCCTTCATTGACACGCGTTCGCACGCGTACCATCGGTGCGCGCGCACAGACCGCGCGGCTAAGCGTACCCGCGCCTCCGGCGTCGCCGCGAGACCGACCGACCGACCGCGACGGCGTCGAAAAATATCTTCGAAATCGCAACCAATCGAATCGAGCCGCCGCGCGTGCCGCGTCAGCCGATTTTTACCACACATGGGCGAATCTTCGCTCGAATACGACAA
>VMHT01129393.1_pt1 | contig 10541 bp, 9 predicted proteins | sample 4693611 | NCBI WGS metagenome assembly VMHT01 (sample SAMN12280063, study PRJNA550983) | marine metagenome | isolation source: seawater sampled from same location over 5 years 0.02-0.2 micron viral filtrate | place: USA: collected off the coast of southern California halfway between the port... ...
GGTAAAGCGGATGTTTGGGATTTAATTGTTCTGCTAAGGTTGGAGCCAGAAAATTAAGCTGAGAAGAGGTCTTGGATTTTGATCGCATTTGACAAGGTTATAGCTTCTAATTTATAAAAACCCTGTCATTTCAACAACGCTTTTATTAGAGAAATACCAGCATAATGCCAGTAAAATCAAAAGGTTGAGTCATTCTTAAGGGTCGACTAATTAGAAAATACAATATTGGCCCGAAAAAGGGTAGGAAGATAATTATAAGTAACCAGATCAATTGATGTCTCGCCTTTAACTTTTGCCTCAGTAAACTAACAATGGCTAATACTGCTAGCAATAGAATTGCCAACATAAAAGCCGAAGGCCAAAAGCTGAAAGTTTCTAAATTGATCACAGGGAATTATTTTCCCTTAATATAGCAAATATTCTTTTCTTTTTTCTGAAAATTTTGCCAGTCCTTTCTGCCAGGTTTCCCTTATTTCCTGTCCAGATAAACCTTCTTCTATTTGAGATTGCAGCTTCTTTGTTCCCGCCAGTTTTGTGAAAAAAGCATTGAAGAATTCATCTTTATTCTCAGTATTCTGATAAGCTTCTATAAGCCATTCTAAGTTTATTTGCTTTAAAGGAGCTATTTGACTAAGATCTCTTCCGTAGCATTCTTTTCCCAGGTGCTTCGGATTTTTTGCTCCGGCTTTAGATTCTGGGGTATATGTGAAATCAAAATAATCTTCATTTAAAAATGGGGATCCGAATACCTGGAATTGCTTGTCGGTTCCGCGGCCGGCATTTACATTGGTTCCTTCAAAAAAACATAAACTAGGATATAAGTTTATAGCCTGTGCATTAGGTAAATTTGGTGAGGGTTTAACCGGAAGATCATAAGATTTAGAGTGCTCGTAATTTTCCATTTCTATCACCTCCAGTTCACATTGAATTCCGTCTTTTAGCCACTTTTCTCCATTGATCATTTTCGCATATTCTCCCATAGTTAATCCGTGAACTGTTGGAATTGGATGCATACCTACAAAACTTTTAAATTCTGTTTCAAGGATAGGCCCGTCTATATAATGCCCATTTGGATTTGGACGATCAAATACAATAAGTTTTACATCATTTTCAGCGCAAGCTTCCATTACGTAATGTAGTGAAGAAATGTAGGTATAAAACCTGCTTCCCACATCCTGCAGGTCAAAAATTAAAATATCAAGATCTTCAAGTTGTTCAGCTTTGGGCTTTTTATTATCACCGTAAAGAGAAATTACCGGTAAGCCGGTTTGTGCATCTTTACCGTCTTCTACTGCTTCTCCAGCATCAGCAGTGCCGCGAAAGCCGTGCTCGGGAGCAAAACCTCTTACCAGGTTTACATCTAAGGCAAGCAAAGAATCTACTACGTGCGTATAACCACCATTTCTATTCTTCATAATTGAAGTTTGGTTGCCCACAATCCCTACTTTTTTGTTTTCTAGCAGAGGTAAATAAGCTTCTGTGCGATTTGCTGCAAGGATAATTTCAGCAACAACTGGTTGCTTCTTATTATTTAATGCAATTTCTTCTGAAGTTTGCTCTTTCTTATTTTGGTTTCCGCAGGAAAGAATACCTATAAAAGCGAATAAAAATGTACTTTTGAATAACCTTTTAAGCATCGTGATAGTTTGAATTTTGAATTTTTTGTTGTTAAACGCCTAATTGGCGGTAAGAGCCATAAAAGTAGTATTTCTGCTCCTATTATAAAAATAGCAATTATGGCAATTGCAATCGGAGTGGTAATGATGCTTGTTTCTTTCGCCACCGGGCTTGGTTTGCAGGAAAAAATAAGAGATAAGATCGCCGCTTTTAATGGGCATATCAATATCTCAAATTACGATAATAATAGTTCGCAGGTTACGCTTACCCCTGTAGATAAAAACCAGGAATTTTACCCTGAATTCAATAAGGTTGAAGGTATTGCTCACGTTCAGGCGGTAGCTACTAAGTTTGGGATAATTAGAACAGAAACCGATTTTGAAGGAGTGATTGTAAAGGGTGTGGGAACCGATTACAACTGGAATTATTTTAAAGATTTTCTGGTAGAAGGTGAGCTGCCAAATGTTGCTGATAAACTTAATGATGAGGTTTTAATTTCTTCATACCTGGCCAATAGGCTTCAATTAAATGTTGGCGATAAAATACCTACTTACTTTTTAAGGGATGGCAGTGAACGCCCTTTAACCCGTGGCTTTGTGATCACCGGAATTTACGATTCGGGGTTTATGGAGTTTGATAAACTATATGTGCTGGCCGATATTCGGCATATTCAGCGGCTTAATCGCTGGGAAGAAAATCAAGTAGGAAATTTTGAACTTTTTCTAAATGATTTTAATGAAATTGATAAAAAGGGCCAGGAAGTTTATGAGAACACCGGCTCTTTTTTAGACACACTAACCATTACCCAGACATACTATTCTATTTTTGAATGGCTGGCGCTTTTCGATTTTAATATCGCGCTGATTATAGGAATTATGATCCTGGTAGCGGGAATAAATATGATTACCGCTTTACTGGTTTTAATACTGGAACGCACCCAAATGATAGGTATTTTAAAAGCATTGGGTGGAAACGATTGGAGCATTAGAAAGATTTTTCTTTATAACGCAGGTTACCTTATTATTAAAGGACTTTTTTGGGGGAATTTAATTGGGCTGGGGCTTTTATTGCTTCAGAAGTATTTTAAGCTCGTTCCGCTAGATCCCAGTACATATTACGTGACAGAAGTTCCTGTTTATTTAAACTGGGACTATATCCTGGCAGTAAACCTGGGAACATTGGTTTTATGTATGCTAATGCTTATAATTCCTTCAATAATAATTTCGAAGATTTCTCCTTCAAGAGCAATTAAGTTTGAATAAAGTTTAAAAAATAAAGTGGTTTAGGTATTTCTATTGAAGTAAATTCAATTTTTTACCTTTGCAGCTTCAAAAATAAAAAAATGGATTACGTAGAAAATATATTGGGAACTATTGGTAATACGCCAATGGTTAAAATGAATAAGATCACTAAAGATATTGATGCGCTTGTTTTAGCTAAATATGAAACTTTTAACCCTGGAAATTCGGTTAAAGATCGTATGGCGGTAAAAATGGTAGAAGAAGCGGAAGCTAGTGGGAAATTAAAACCAGGCGGGACTATTATTGAAGGAACTTCCGGGAATACCGGGATGGGTCTGGCGCTTGCAGCAATTGTGAAAGGATACAAGATGGTTTGTGTACTTTCTGATAAGCAGAGTAAAGAGAAAATTGATATTCTAAAAGCTGTAGGTTGCGAAGTAATTGTTTGCCCTACTGAAGTTGCACCCGAAGATCCACGTTCTTACTATTCAACCTCTAAAAGAATGGCCGAGGAAACGCCAAATTCCTGGTACGTGAATCAGTATGATAATTTGGCCAATACTAAAGCACATTACGAAAGTACCGGGCCTGAAATTTGGGAACAAACCGATGGAAAAGTGACTCACTTTGTTGTAGGTGTTGGTACCGGCGGAACTATTTCTGGAGTTGGTAAATATTTAAAAGAGAAAAATCCGAATATTAAAGTTTGGGGAATTGATACTTACGGTTCAGTTTTTAAGAAATACCATGAAACCGGTGAGTTCGATGAAAAGGAGATCTATCCTTATATCACTGAAGGAATTGGAGAAGATATTTTGCCAAAAAATGTTGATTTTAGCGTAATTGACGGCTTCACTAAAGTGACCGATAAAGATGCGGCAATTTATACCCGAAAACTTGCTGAAGAAGAAGGCTTTTTCTTAGGAAATTCGGCTGGAGCTGCGGCAAAAGGATTACTTCAGTTAAAAGAGCATTTTACTAAAGATGATGTAGTAGTGGTTTTATTTCATGACCATGGAAGTAGGTATGTTGGAAAAATTTTCAACGATGAATGGATGAAAGCACAGGGTTTTATTGATTAATAGCACTGTCGACTTAAAGCGAGTTAGTACGTTCTTTTTCAGAAGATGATTTTGGTTCCAAAAAAGTAGACTTTACTAAAAAATTGATTGGTTGAAAATTTAGTAAACTATTAACCGCCATCTAAAAGAGTATTTTTTTAAATTAGGTAATAATAAAATAGATTTTGTTTATGAGGAATTTATGGCTTTTTACGAGTATATTTCTAATGCTAACAGCCATTACAAATGCACAGGTAGATGAAAATTCAGAATTTCAAATAGAAGTAGATCTTACAAATCCTTCTCGTGAAATTAACGATGGTGTTGCCGAAGTAAAAGTACAGGGAGGTAAAAAGCCTTATCAATACAAATGGAGTAATCAATCTACTGCTTTAGATGCACGGAAGTCTACCGGGTTGATAGAGGGAATGGAGCACTCTGTTAAAGTTACCGATGCTAATAATAATTCCATCTCTAAGTCCTTTACGATTCCAGCAGAATCTATTACTGAAATTTTTAATAGTAATGTCCAGCCTGCCGTAGATTTTTTGGGAGGAATTTTATTTTGGGACCCGTTTGCTTCAATTGGACTATTTGATCCCGTAGTATATACACCCAGTAAACAAATTCCTATCCCTGAATGGGATGCAACCAGTGATAATTCCTATACTTTAAAAGAATGGCTAGTCGATAAAAAGGCAGAGGTTGATGAAGGCGACAAGATTGCTATCCTGGAAACCATTACAGGAGAAGAGATTGATGTTTACTCTCCGGTAAAAGGAAAACTGAATTACCTCATAAAGGAAGGCCATGTAATTTTTGATCCCAATAGTACCAGTGATGTGGTAGAGCAGGATGCTCATGTTTTTGCTGAAGTAATTTATGATGAGCCACAACCATTATTACACCCTAATGGAGATGTAAAAAAGAATGCGATTCCTTTTATTGTAATGTGGCTAATTATTGGGAGTATCTTTTTTACTTTCAGACTTGGTTTTATAAATATTCGCGGATTCAAACATTCCATAGATCTTGCCAGGGGTAAATATGACGATCCAAATGCGCCGGGAACTATTACGCATTTCCAGGCTATGGCCACAGCGGTTTCTGCAACAGTTGGTTTGGGTAATATTGCTGGTGTTGCGGTGGCTATTTCCCTTGGAGGAGCCGGTGCAACTTTTTGGATGTTTTTAGCAGGTTTCTTCGCTATGTCACTAAAGTTTGTGGAATGTACTCTGGGTGTAAAATATCGTTTTATTAACGATGAAGGGCGAATTTTTGGTGGCCCAATGAATTATTTGCGCTATGGCCTGGAAAAAAGAAATATGAGAGGGCTGGGGAAATTCCTGGCTTCTTTTTTCGCAGTGTTGGGAGTAGGAGCTTCTTTTGGTGGTGGTAATATGCTGCAATCCAATCAGGCTTTTAAGATTGTTTCTGAGCAACTACCTTTTCTAGAAGGTCACGGATTTTGGTTCGGAGTTGGTTTTGCTATCCTTGTGGGAGTAGTAATTATTGGTGGTATTAATAGCATTGCTAAGGTTACAGGTAAAGTAGTTCCTTTTATGGCAATGGTTTATATTGTGGGGTGTGCTATTGTAATTGGTACTCATATAGAGAATATAGGTGGCGCATTTTCAGCAATCTTTAATGGAGCGCTTTCTGCCGATGCTCTAAAAGGAGGATTTATTGGGGTGTTAATTATTGGACTACAACGTGCTGCTTTCTCCAGTGAGGCCGGTGTGGGTTCTGCTGCTATTGCCCACAGTGCTTCTAAAACTAATAATCCTATAGCCGATGGTTTTACATCTTTAGTAGAACCTTTTATTGATACCATGGTAGTGTGTACCATGACCGCTTTGGTCCTTATTTTTACAGGTATGCACGAAGTAAACGGACTTGGAGGGGTAGAGCTTACCTCAGATGCATTTGGTAGTGTAATTTCCTGGTTCCCGGCAGTTCTCGCTTTCGCCGTATTTTTATTCGCCTTTTCTACTATGGTTTCCTGGTCTTATTATGGAATGAGATCCTGGACCTATTTATTTGGGAAGAGTTTAAAATCAGAAATGGTTTATAAAGTGATGTTCTTATTGTTTGTAGTTCTTGGAGCAACAACAAGTTTGGGGGCAGTTTTAAGCTTTTCAGATATGATGATTTTAGCTATGTCCTTTCCTAATATTATAGGTTTGTATATCATGTCTTCTGAAGTAAGAAACGATATGAAAATTTACCTGGATAGACTTAAGGCCGGGGAAGTTTATATTAGTAAAAAATTCAGAAAGGCAGCTTAAGGAAGCTAAGCTCATATTAGAGATTTAATCTTAGTATGTTTTCCTGAATATTCTTGTTGAATACTTCGTGAGCTCGCTTCGAGGTAGTTTACCTATGGTAATTTCTGAAGAAAATAAAAGAGAAAACTTCCAATTAAATATAGAAACACATCAATAATATCGGCCGTGTATCTCCAATGTAATGGTGGTAGAATAACTTCAAAATAAATGGCATACATTGCAAATGCTGAAAGCACGGTAAAAAGGTTTAAACGTAAAGTTTTGTCCTTCTTAAGGAACTGTACCGCAAAGAGACAAATGCTTAATACAATGGGCATGCAAAGAAAATTTGCAAGGTAGAAATTGATAAAATCCGGGAGTGGGATGTTAAAAAAATAAAGAGTTTGCAGAAGAGTAAAAAGAATACAAAATATAAAAAAGGACCATTTTAAGCTTTTCATAGTACCAATAAGGAAATCAGGAAGGCAATTATACCGCCTACTACCATCACCGTTATCCAAATTGAATATCCCATTTTTGAAAAGAATCGAATAAAGGCATTTTTAGGTTTCTCCTGGTCTGTTTCAGAATTAGACTGTGCCCTTTTGGAAGTTTCCCTGGTTTCAACCTCCTTCTTTTGGTTTGGTGTTTCATAGTTTACCTGCCGGTTTTCTTTTAAAAATAAGGTAAACAAATCATTAAAATTGAGTTTTACTGTAAAATTTAACCTGAATTGAAATGGAGCTTATTAAACTATTTTAAATTCTATTACTCTTCCCATCCCCACGGTGCCTCTGGAGTTTCTAAGGATTTAGTGAGATCAAATTCTACCGTAAAATTGCTTTTTGAACCTATTCTTTTTAGATTATAGCTAAAAATGTCTTCATTTAAGGTAATCCACCAAACATTGGTCGCTGCGGCGGGAATTAATTCGGCCGTTTCTTCATCAGCAGGAAATACCTGGATGTTTGCTAACCCGGTATTAGAAGCCGCGCCGCCATACTGAGTTATTTTATCTTCGCTGCCATCGGGTTTGCGGTGATCATGTTTAAGCTGAATTTTGCCATCCTGAAGTCTTAAAATCCAGGTTCGGGATCTATTTTCTCCTACGAAAAATGGAATTCTAATTTCATTTTCTTTACATGATCTTACGTGCATAATTAATGTCTTTCCATCAAAACTATCGTTGCCCATTCCCTGGCTAATAGTGCCTTCGTAAGATTTACCGCAATGGTCTTGCAAATTGTGCTAAAATTCTTCCACCGGACTATTTTGGGCCATTAAAACCGTACTGAAAAAGAATAAAAAGTAATAGAATTTCATATTTAAAAATGATGTAAAAGTCATAAATTGCTGCAAAATACATTAATTATTGCCTTAGAAATATTTCCTATGAAAAATTTATACTTGCTACTTTTCGCAGCTTTATTAATTGGTTGTAGTTCGTCAAATTCAGTAAATACCAACACAGAATCTGAGACAGATAATCCTTCAGGTATGAATTACAGTTATCTCGCGCTGGGAGATTCTTATACTATTGGAGAAAGTGTTCCTGAAAGCAAACGCTGGCCGGTACAGCTGGTAGCACGTCTAAATGAAAATGGCTATAAAGTTGCACCGCCTAAGATTATAGCTAAAACGGGCTGGACTACCGGAAATCTTTTAAACGCCATGCGATCTGAACTTAATTATACCAGGAAGTTTGACCTGGTTTCTATTTTAATCGGTGTGAATAATCAATACCAGGGAAAGAGTATTGAAGATTACGAAGAAGAATTGCGTGAGATCTTTAACCTGGCGCTTAATCATTCTAAAAGAAGAGAAAAAGGGGTTTTTGCTTTAAGTATTCCAGACTATGGGGTGACGCCTTTTGGACAGGAAAATGCCGAAACTATTGGAGCTGAAATCGATGAATTTAATTCTGTTTTTAAGAAAGTGGCTGCAGAATTTAATGTCGATTTTTATAACATTACTCCAATTTCTCGTGAAGCCGAACGCGATGCCGATCTTATTGCTGAAGATGGGTTGCATCCCAGCGGCCTGATGTACCGTTATTGGGTAGATGAAATTATAGATGAAATCCCCCAAATGCTACCGCAGTAACCTAAAAGCTCCATTTTGAATCGCATTTTTTTAATTTTAAAAGATGCGGGAAGACTTTTTACATTATCTCTGGAAATACAAGAAATTCGATTTCACCAATGCTGAAACAACGCAGGGAGAAAAAGTACTTCTTATAGACAGCGGTACTCATAATTTTAATTCTGGACCCGATTTTTTTAATGCCCGATTAAAAATAGGAGAGCAGGTGTGGGCAGGAAATGTGGAGTTACACACCAAAGCTTCAGACTGGTATTTTCATCAGCACGAAAAAGATAAAAATTACGATAATGTAATTCTACACGTAGTTTGGGAAGATGATGTAGAAGTAAGGCGGCATAATAAAACTCCAATTCCTTCTTTAAGTTTAAAAAACCTTGTAGATAGAGACTTGATTACTGGCTATCAAAAGCTTTTTGCTTCTTCGCAAAGCTGGATTAATTGTGAGAAAAGTTTTAAATATATAGACGATTTCACCCTACGGCACTGGCAGGAACGCCTTTACCTGGAACGTTTGGAAGAGAAATCTATTCTTATTCAGGATTTACTGCTAAAATCTGGAAATAATTGGGAGGCGGTTTTCTTCCAGATGTTAGCTAAAAACTTTGGACTTAATCTTAATGGAGATGCATTTCTAAGTATGGCGCAAAGTTTAGATTTCTCGGTTATAAAAAAAACTGCTCAGCATGGTCTTCAAATAGAAGCTTTGTTTTTTGGGCAGTGTGGTTTGCTGGACAGGCAGTTCAATATCCCTTATTTTAATCAGCTTAAAAAGGAATATGCTTATTTAAGTCACAAATATAAACTAACTAATTCCGGAGTAATTCGGCCTAAATATTTTAGACTTCGCCCAGATAATTTTCCCAACATCAGGTTGTCTCAGTTAGCTTCTCTTTATTTTAAGCATAAAAATTTATTTTCGGAATTAGTGGCTTCAAAATCTTTAAAAGCGATTTATTCTATTTTGGATATAGAAACTTCATCATTCTGGAATTCACATTATACCTTTCCGAAGGAACACAAGGAGAGAAAGAAGGTTTTAAGTGATACTTTTAAAGACCTGGTGCTTATCAATACTATTATTCCGCTGCGTTTTTGTTATTCCCGAGCAATTGGAAATGATGAAGTGGAGGAGTTGCTTTCTTTAATAGAACAAATCCCTGCTGAGAATAATAAGATCGTTCAAAATTTTAAAAAGCTTCGAGAAAGCTGTGTGGAGAATTCCCTGCAATCACAGGCAATGGTACAATTAAAAAAGATGTATTGTGAAGCTAATAAATGCCTGGATTGTGCTATTGGTGTAAAATTGCTGCAGGGAAAAGCTTAAAATGTTATATTTGTAGTGATGACAAAAATGGTGCATAATATTAGATATTACTTTGAAAGACGCGGCTTTTATGTGTCTTCGCGTGTCGCCGATAAATTAGGGATGCGCGCTAAAAGCGTGCGTTTGTTTTTTATTTATGCTTCATTTTTTACACTGGGTTCCTGGTTTGTGGTTTATTTAGTTCTGGCCTTTTGGTTAAAGCTTAAGGACTTAGTGTATACTAAAAGAACTTCAGTTTTTGATTTATAAGCTAGATTTGACTGCATTTTTTATAATTAAAACGGAGATAGGGCGAATTTCATCAAATATTATTTAACAATATCTTTACAATTTAACTCCCAAAAATTTGAAAAAGCCTAATTTTTTAGCATCTTGCTTCGCGGAAATATTAATTCTAAATTAAACAACCCATATACTGTATGAGAAAGTATCTACTTTCAATGTTCTTTTTGTTTTCAATTTTGGCGATTAATGCACAAGAACTGGATGTGAAGGCCAAAGTTGGCAATCCTTCAAATATTATTAACAACGGGTTTATAGACCTTGAAGTAACAGGAGGTGAACCTCCTTATCAATACAAGTGGTCAGACCCCGAAACTTCGCTCGAATCTTCTCGTGCCGAAGGTTTAACTGAAGGTGTACCTTACGAAGTTACTGTAACCGACAGCCAAAACAACTCTGTTACCAGAAGTTTTGAAATAGAAGCTGAAGCCATTACTGAACATTTCAATGGTACTTTTGTTCCAATTGTAGAGGGAATGACGGCTATTCTTTTCTGGGATCCATTTACTGCTGTAGGAATCTACGATCCAAAGGTGTATGCGGAACAAAGGTTAGTTCCTACTCCAGATTGGAGCGCCGATGCAGAAGATAAATTTACTTTAAAAGAATGGAGAGTAGAAGAAGGAGCTCACGTAGAAGAAGGTGA
>VMHT01047432.1_pt1 | contig 10540 bp, 6 predicted proteins | sample 4693611 | NCBI WGS metagenome assembly VMHT01 (sample SAMN12280063, study PRJNA550983) | marine metagenome | isolation source: seawater sampled from same location over 5 years 0.02-0.2 micron viral filtrate | place: USA: collected off the coast of southern California halfway between the port... ...
ACAAGGAAGAGTTATTGGTGTTGCGTTGGCCGTGGATGGATGGGAAGGATACTATCCTATTGCACATGAAGGTGGTGGTAACTTTGATCAAAAAGTTTTTCTTAATCAACTTAAACCTATCTTAGAATTACCTTGTGATAAAGTATTTCATAATGCCATGTATGATGTTGGATGGTTAGATGCATTAGGATTAAAAGTGCACGGTAAAATAATAGATACAATGATTGCTGCACCTTTAGTAAATGAAAATAGATTTAATTATTCTCTTAAAGATTTATCAAAAGAATATGTTGGTGAAACAAAATCAGAATCTTTATTGTATGAAGCTGCAAAAGAATGGGGTGTAGATGCAAAGAGTGAGATGTGGAAACTACCACCGATGTATGTTGGTCCTTATGCTGAACAAGACGCTGCAGTTACTTTAAAGTTATGGAAAGCATTACAACTAAAGATAACTCAAGAAGAGTTATTAAATATTTTTAACACAGAATCAGAGCTGTTTCATGTTCTATTCGCTATGAAAAAGAAAGGAGTGCGCATTGATACAGAAAAAGCAGAACATATTAAAAAAGATTTTGAGAATTCAGAGAAGAAGATATTATCTAGCTTATATAAAGCATGTGGTTTTGAGGTGGAAATACTTGCTCCATTATCAATTGCAAAAGCTTTTGATAAACTTAAAATAAGATACAACAGAACACCGACAGGTTTACCTAGCTTTGATAAAAACTTTTTAGCAACGCATTCTAATCCGTTTGCACAGAATATAGTAAAAGCAAGAGAGTTAAATAAAGCAAGAACAACATTTATAGATTCTATTTTAAAACATTCTTATCGTGGTCGCATACATGCAGATGTAAATCAACTACGTTCAGAAACAGGTGGTACAATATCAGGAAGATTAAGTATGCAAAATCCTAACTTGCAACAGATACCAGCTCGTAATAAAGATATAGGTCCTAAAATAAGAGAAATCTTTGTGCCAGAAAAAGGTGAGGAGTGGGGATGTTTTGACTATTCACAACAAGAGCCTCGTCTTCTTATACATTATGGAGCCTTGGTTAGTGAGTCAACTAAATGGGATGTTGCTTCTGTAGAAAAATTATTAAATGATTATAATAATAAACCAGACACTGATTTTCATCAAGTTGTTGCTGATATGGCAGGCATAGATCGTAAACAAGCCAAGACAATTAATCTTGGTATGATGTACGGTATGGGTAAAGGTAAACTTGGATCCCAATTAGGATTAGATAAAGAAGATGTTGATGATATTTTTAAACAATATCATTCTACAGTTCCTTTTGTAAAAGTATTAACAGAAGGCACGATGGGTAGAGCACAGAAAATGGGGTTCATAAGAACAATACTAGGACGTAAATGTCGTTTTGATTTATGGGAACCATCTTCTTATGGTATTCATAAACCATTATCATTTAAAGATGCTGAAGCAGAATATGGTGGTATGAATAGAATACGACGTGCTTGGACATACAAAGCTTTGAATAGATTAATTCAAGGATCCGCTGCCGATCAAACAAAGAAAGCAATGATAGATGTTTTTAAAGAAGGTATTACACCTTTAATCCAAGTACATGATGAGTTAGATATTTCTGTATACTCTGAAGAACAAAAGAAAAAAGTTATTGAGATTATGCAAAGTGCTGTACCATTAAGAGTTCCTTGTAAAGTAGACTGCGAGGTAGGTGCTTCGTGGGGAGAAATTGAATAGAAAACAAAAAGTTGGTTTTCTAAACCATCTTGTAGCCATGCACTGGCTAACGAAAAGAAATTACTACGTCTTTCATAACATCAGTGGCCTTGGGCCGTGCGACTTGATTGCTTTGAATGATAGAGGAAACACGATAAAGATAGATGTAAAGAGCGAAAGCATAAGAAAAACAGGCACACATGCTGGTCATAAGATAAGAAGAATGACTACAAAACTACAGAAAAAAATGGGTATAAAATTACTCATGGTAACTAAAGAAGGAAAGTGCTACTTCTATAAGAATGACTAAAGTATTTTTATTAGTAGTAAGTTTATGGGGCTACAATGGTAGCACTTGGGTGTATACTGGTAATCAGATGGTGCTTAAAGAACCAATGCCACAGGAACAATGTGAAGTAATCGCGGCCAACTGGCAAAAGTTTGAGATGAATAAGTATTTTCGTTTTTCCATAGAATGTATTGAAGATATTAGAAAAGAAACTTAATCAATAGCTTCGTCTATTTTATCATTGATCGATACAACATTTGCTTCAATGACCGAGAGCCGTGCATCGATACGCAACATATCTAAATCTTTTATCTTATTTTCATTGGCAACGACTCTATTTACTAACATCCCATAACTGTAGATAACAGTTATACCTGCAATAATAACTGCGGTGATGTTAACTTTTTTAATCATTCCTAATTACTATATCTTTGAGATAAAGGAATATATACTTCATCTGTAAGAGTATCCTCATCTACTATAGTTGGAGTATTAGCCGCACTAGCATTAGCTGCAACATCCAAACCATCTACATCGTTTTGTCCAAATAAATTAAAAAATGATGGAATTGGTTTATCACTAGCTACTTCAAAAGGAAGTTCAAATCCTTGTCCATATGCAGGAGTATCTTCTTCAATTGATTCACGTGCTCTATCTTCTAAATATTTAGTTACTTGTCTTTGAACTATAGGAGTATCAAAATTCATATTGTAGTATGCTCTGTTGATTCCTATGTTAGCTAAGTCGGCGTCAGTAAGCTGCACTCCGTAGGTTCTTCTTTCACCTTCTGCCAATGCATCTTCTGCAACTTTATTTAATTCTTCTTTTGCATCTTCTGGTAACATGAAAGGATTAAAAGTTTTTCTATCTGGCATGTATTTTTCTTTCATCTTTTCTTGTTGTATGTAAGCTTGTTGTAAAGCTGATCCTACATTTGAATCTTGTTCTATAATATCTGTAGTTGGATCATCTTCAACAGGAAGAATAAACTTAGGATCAATACCTTGATCTATTAAATCTTCTTCTGAAACAGGAATGATAGGAGCTGGAACTAAATCATCATCACCAAATTGTGGTTGTCTGTCTGATAAAGTCATATCTGGCTCATCAAATGCACCTTGTCTATCTGATCTTGTTCTTACTGGCACAGCATCCAAAGGATATCTAACACTAGGCATGTCTTCTAAATTGTAAGGTATTTGTTTTTTTTCTTTACCAAGTGCAGCTCGTATTCCTCTAATTGCTAAAGGACCACCTTGTAATATATTTGTAATTGGATACATTTTACCATACTGATCTGGATAAAGATTTTGTAGTTTTCTCGTTGGATCTAAAAAATCTTGGTCAACAGTGTTTTGAAACTCATTAAAGCCTCTTGTTGTTAATAAAGGAGCACCACTACTTGTTCTAACATTGCCTTGAATAGTTCCACCACCAATTTTTCTAGCTCTTTCAAGTCCTAACTGCTTTACAAATTTATTTTGTCGTGAACGTAAGTCTTTGGCTAAGTCTGTATTACCATCCGCTAAAGCTTTATCAACTCGTCTATCAAGACTACCCACGCTTTGTTGTAAATTTTTTTCTCTATTAGCTGTAGCTATTCCACTTGCTGCAGCACTTCTACCTGTAAGATATTGAGGTTTTGATCTTCTTCTGTTTTTACTAGCTACGTAAGCACCTCTTCTGTCAGTTTTTTTCTCTTTATTAGCAATTCTTCTTTTACTCGCAGCAATTCTGCTTTTTGAACTTGGTGAATTTCTAGGTCTTCTAGCCATATATTATCCTCTGTTTACTAGTGCTTCAGTTATATCAATATCTCCGCTTTTGGCAAGTTGAGATCTGTCTCCGGGTGAGATTGTTCCTCCCAAAGGAGCAACATTCGGTGCAACAGGTGTTGTAACAGTAGGTGCAGAACTTATAAGAGGTGCTGCATCTGCTGTTTTAGGCCTAGTTGTTAATGGTTCTGATGGTACAATGTTAATTATATTTTCAAATAAAGTATTTGGATTTTCAAATATAGGAGTTTTTCTTAGTCCTCTGTATATATCATTAGTTATTCTTCTCACTACTCTACTAATATCACTTCCATCTCTTGTTCTAGAATTGTCTTTCATTGTTTTAAAAGCAAAGTCAGATACTTTTATTGGTGTAAATGTATTTCTAATAAGCTTTCTTGCTTCATCAGAGGAGTATCTTTCTCCTACAATTTTTCTTATTTGTTTTTCACTTACACCTAATTTTCTTGCAGCTTCTATTGACTTAAATAACACTTGATCGTTTTTTAATTTTGCTGCATTAGCATTACTATAAGCGTCTACTATTTCTGCTGATGTAGCATCAGCTCTGTAGGCAACACTTGTAAATAGTTTTTTAGAGTTAGCTAAAGCTCTTTTGTTATCAGAAATTTTAAAGTTAATACCATCCTCAACAAAAGGATTCTGTATTCTAAAACCAAGTAAACCAGTTGCTTCATTTAAAAATTTGTACCCTCTATTGTATTGATCTTTTTTTCCGATCCCTGAAAGATACAAACGATGAAATGCTGGTAAAGATCCAGGTGATGCTGTTTTTAAAGCTTCTGTTGCAGTAGCAGCTAACTTATTTCCAAAACTATCTTCAGGATTCCATAGTCTTCTACCATCTCTTGTTTCTCCTCCTCGAAGAAATACATCTCCTAAAAATCCAAAAGCAATAGATTCTTCTATAAAAGGTGAAAGAAATTTAGATGTTGCTCGTAGAGCAGCATCATCAAAACTTTGAAGAGTATTTTGACCTTGATCTCTTGCAGCATCATAACCATTCATTGCTGAACGAAGTGGTTGTGTAAGAATATCATATGCATTGGTATGAGAGAAATCAATATAGTATAACTGATTACCTTGTTTAATTGGAATAAGTGTAGAGTCTTTTGACCATTCAGGAAGATACTCTCGTAATGCATTAAGTTGTTCATTGGATACACCAGCTACAAGTTGAGCTCCTTCTTGTAATCCTTTACCCAAACCAATACCAAAGGTAGCGACTCCTGCAAGTCTCGTAGTGCCCATACCTACATTACCCTCTATAACTTCTTTAAGTCCTTGTCTTGTTGTATTAAAACCTGTTCGTATAATTTCCAAAGGAAAAGATACAAAGTTACCTACAGGCATTCTTCGTAGTGTTTGTCCAAAAGAACCTATGTAATCATAGTTAGGTATATTATTTTTAACTGTATCAGCAGCTTTTAATTTTATAAATTTATCAATACCACTTTCAACATCTTTTGTAGCAGGTCTTAATATATCAGTAAATGCTTCTTCTTTTGTAAGAGCAGGATTTACTCTAGCAATTTCTTTTTCATATTTTTTTATAAATTCTGTGGGGTTTTGATTAAATTCTTTTTTATATGTATTTTTAAACTTACGTTGTTCAGAATAAAAATTTTGTATTTTATATAAATCATCCTCTGCTTGATAAGCTGTTCTTGCAACACCTCTAGCTTTATTAAATCCAGTTTTATCACCCCATCCACGTAGCATTGTATATATCTTACCTTCTTCTGAAAGATTTTGTAGACCAGCGCTTACTTCATCTAAACTTTGTGTAATCTCTCCCAACCGTGCACTTGTATTTATAATACCTAGCTCTTGTAACTCTGTGTATTCATCTACATATTTTTTATACTCATCAGCATTTTTAAAATACTTTCTACCCATGTCAGATTCAATTGCACTTTTAGATCTAGCCGTTACTAATTTATATGCTCTTCCAAAATCTTCTGCAAAACGAAGTGGGTTTTGAAAAAAGTTACCATTCATTCCTGTAAAAGATGCTGCACTAATAACGTTACGAGCATGTGTTATAGGTGATAGAGTTGTCTTTGCTTCTTGTGTAAATGCTTTTGGTCCAAGAAAAACTTTGTAATATAAAGATGCTAAAGTATCAGCATTTTGTTTTGAATTACTTATATTTTTTAACGCATCTGCAATTTGTGGTGTTGTTTTATAACCATTTAAGGGACCATCTGATATTATAGTAGAGCCAAATTCTAATCCACCTTCACCTATTGGAGTAGTAGCCGATGTAAATTCATCACCTTCTTTAGCAACAGCATCACCTTCTGGGACTTTCTTTTTAAGCATCTTAGGTGGTTCAAAAAAGTATTTACCTTTTCCTTTTTTAAGTAATGTATTGAAAAAGTTTGTATCTGCAATGTATGTATTTATTTTAGCAGCAGTTCTCATATATTGTTTAATAGGATCTTTTACTTCACCAAGTAGTTCTCTAAGTTCACCTGGTATTTCATTTCTTACTTTTTTTATTTCACTATCAAACTTAGCAACTCTTGCTATTGCGCCACCCAAAACATCTTCTTTATTCTCTGCTAATAAATTTTTTATTTCCAATTCAACCATATCATCAGACATACTTGGATTATTATTTTTTATATATATTCTAGCTTTATCTTTAAGAGCTTGACCTTCTGGTGTATTATTTAAAGTGTTAAGCCATTGACCTCTTTCCGTTTTACTTCCATATAATCTGTAGCTTCTTGTCATGTACTCACCTATATTATTGGCTACAACATTTTGAAATTCTTCTCCATTCTTTAAAGTAAAGCCGGGCATTTCAGAAAGAGAACCACTCATTTCATCAATAGAGTTTCTTATTTTTTTTATGTAAGGTAATAATTCTGATGGTATGTTATAGCCCTTCATTGCTTCTTCTAATTCTTTAGTTGACATAGGAGTTTTGTCTCCTGTTTTAACATTTACTTTTTGTTTAAATTTTCCACTTGTTAAAAAATCATAGATACTCTCCATCATTTTTTCTCTTCTTCTCATACCAAGTTTATCCAATTGATTTATAGCGCCCCCTATTCTAGGATCTATTGCTTGCTGTACAGCTTTTTCTAAATCAAGAGTTTCAACTCTTACTTTTTCAGCAACTTTTCTAAGTGTATTTATTTTTGTTCTATTAGCTTCAAAAACATCTTGAGGTAGATTACCTCTTGCACGAAATGGTGATAAAATGTTTTTATCTACCCATCGTAAAATATTATTTTTATTAAATTGAAAACCTTCATCAATAGATTTTTCTTTTAAAACATTTTTATTTAATGCTTCATCAAACTCTAAAAATTGAACATTGTTTTTATTAACACCTATATGTTTCAGCATACCTGTAAAGGCAGGAGCGGAGCCTTTAAATAACGCTTTTCCTGCAGGAAATACTACGTTATCAAATAATGTAAAACCAAGTGCACCTTCTACACCAAACTTAAATTTATTTTTTAATCTTCTAGCTGCAAGTTCACGACCTGTCGCATTTATATCATCTGTCTTATCTGTTTGTGTTGGACCCATACCAATAAGATCACCTAATGTGCCCATGTCACTTGTTGCTGCAGCAGTTTCAGCACCACCTGCAAGCACTGCTTTTGTTACATTTGGTCTTCTAGAAATAAAACTTGTTTTACCACCTATGTTTCTAGCTTTAATTAATCCGTTGGCTGCTTTAAGTGCAACACCCCCGGGCACACCAAACTGTGTTAATACAGAAGTAACTGTACCAGTCCATGAGTCGTCGGCCTTATCTTCTAAAGCTTGTAAAATTTTATTATCGTCAAAATACTTTTCTACTTTTCTTGTTAAGTCAGAGCCTACACCAAGATCAACAAGTATAGTTCCAAGACTAAGTGTTCCTTCCACCAATTTAAAAGCACCTTCACCAACACCTGCAACACCTGCAGTTATTGGATCGGCAATGTATTTTTCAAAAAAACCTTCTTTATCGTCTTTGGGTGTACGAGAAGTAGAATCAAATTTAAAAGTTGTTCCAATAGATTTATCTACTTCAATTGAATTACCAAATCTATCTACTTTTTTATTGTTTATTATAGGTGATTCCGTAAGTTGAGGTTGCCCTCCAATTGGATTACCAAATCTATCTGTTTGTGTAACCATAAGTTAATCTCCTCTATGGTTTTGTGTTATATATTCCATCCTCTGCGGAAAAATATCTTGTGCCACTTGGTAGTGAATCATAAAGTTCAGCACCTGCAGCACCAGATGGTAATTCAACAGAATTATAACTTTGATAAAGTTGACCAATGTAAGCATCAATAAGTTGTTTTTCTGGTACAGCATTTTTCTTTAACGTTCTTCCATCTGCTTCATAGTTTGAAGCTAAAATACTATCGAGAGTATTTTGATCACTTGTTATTCTTTCAAACGTTGCCGTATAAAATTCTCCTGCATTTAAATTTCTTGCATCTGCTTTTATTCGTTCTGCAATTATATCTGCTTGAATTGCTTTCTCATCAATCTCACGATCTTGAGCTTTATCATAAGCAGATACACCAGATTCTATACCAGCTTTCTTAATACTTGCGGCACGATCCATTAAATCATTTCCTAGTTTAGCAAATTCTTTTAGTGGTTCTTTTGCAGACTCTGCAATACCTTCTACTAAGCTACCTCTTTTTGTAGCTAGGTTTAAACCAAACTGTACCATAGCATTATAGCCTGCAGTCTTTGTTCTTTTTCTTGTGTCATCACCAATGTATTTCTCAAATAAATCTATACGTTCTTTAATAAAGTCATCTAGTTCTCCAGATTTAATTTGATCACTTGTTACTTTAGCATCGTCTTTAGGTTCTGGTTTAGTTTTACCTGAATCACCACGTCTAGTATTTCCTGCACCCGGTGAAACTCCTTCTGGATTATCACCATCATTAAAAATAGGTGGAGGAGTGTTAGCACTTTGTTCAGCGTCACCAGTTAAATAATCGTAACCAGCATAAAGTGCAGGTGCACCAGTGAGTGCATAATTTATACCAAATTTACCCGGCTTAGCTATTCCCGGCGCTGTCGTTACCGTTTTAAAACCAAGACCTTTTCCAGTACCTATTTTTTTTGAACCAGGTAAAAAATAATTTTTTAAACCTCTTTTTATAGCACCACCTTTAATAGCTGATAGCCCTGCTTTACCTGCTCTAAATAATGCAGGAGCTGCACGTAATGCACCAAGACCACCATAATATAATATTGCTGGTACGGCCATTAATTACCTCCAAACAAATTACCAAAGCCCTGTGATAAACCTCCGAAGCCTTGACCAAATTGACCCATAGCTCCTAACCCTGCAATACCAAGACCAAGTGCTTGCGCATATGGATTGGTAGGTGGCTGTTGAGTATATTGAATACTGCTACTTGGAGTGCCTCGTAATATATCACTAGCAAAACCAAGTCTTCTAAATGGTTCTTGCTGTGCTTGAATTTGTTGTTGTCTTTGAGCTTCCATTTGTGCTTGACCTAATTGTTGTTGCATACCACCTACACCTAGTAGTGATTGAATATCTGCTTGACCTAATTGTTGACCAAGTGCACCAAGACCAGCTAAATTTTTACCTACATTTGCTTGACTCAATCCTAATTGTCCAAAGCCTTGTCCTAGTTGACCTAAGCCTTGTCCTGCTTGTAATTGTCTTCTTTGTTGTGACTCTTGAGCACCCATCGCAGCACCTTGTGCTTGTTGATAGTTACGTGATAAGTCTTCAAAAACACGTCTTGATTTAATGTCGGCTAAATTTTTACCAAGCTCTGCTTCTTGAACACCCATACGTGAGCCTCCAAAAGCACCTACCTTTTGTGCTTGAGAAGCTAAACCTTGTTGAGCAATCTGTGCTTGTTTATCATATTCAGCTAATGCTTGATTTGTAACTTGTTGTTGGTATGGGTCCATGAACGCTTTCGCTGAACTTGGATCGTATGCTTGTGTTGCACCTTGAAATAAAGGTGAAGCTTGAGCCATGGTTCCTGCACCAATAGCTTGTGTTGTAGCACCTAGTCCTGCTTGTGCTAAACCTGCTTGCAATGCTGGAGCATAACCTCCTACATTTTGACTTGCTAAACCAAAAGCTTGTTGTTGTTCTGGAGTAAAACCTGCAAACTCATATCCAGGTATTTGTTGAGCAACACCTGCTCTACCTAGTTTACGTAAGTTAAAAGCTTCTTCTGTTTCTGTAAATTTACCATCTGCGTCTTTTCTTCTAACAGCATTTGGATCACCAAATACGGATGCAAGTAATTGCTCAGATCTTTTTTCAATATAAGGAGCCTGTTGCTGCCTTTGTATTATTTCATCTGCCATTATCTTTTGCCTCCATATTTCTTCTGTAAACTATAAAGGAATTTTGATCCTCTGTCTCTAGTATCTTGTTTACCTGTACCACCCATTGCTTGACCAAGTCCTCTTACAGTTCTTGAATTAATAACAAACTCACCATCACTTAACATTGCTGGTATCTCATCACTAGTCTCGGTTCCCGGTCCAGCTATCTTACCATTCTTACGAGGAAATCCACCTTGTCTTAAACCTAAAGTTTTTAAACCATTTATTTGTCCACCCATTGCTTTACCCATTAAACCTGGTCCATACTGAGAGAAAGGAACTACATTAACGCCACCTACAGGTGCATCACCTATGTTAGCAAATCCCGGTACCTTACCATATATATCTTCATAAGGTGTTTTTTGTTCTTCTTCCTTAGAAGCA
>VMHT01060165.1_pt1 | contig 10539 bp, 25 predicted proteins | sample 4693611 | NCBI WGS metagenome assembly VMHT01 (sample SAMN12280063, study PRJNA550983) | marine metagenome | isolation source: seawater sampled from same location over 5 years 0.02-0.2 micron viral filtrate | place: USA: collected off the coast of southern California halfway between the port... ...
CGTAAAAGTTAAATAGTTACGTTGCAGCGTAACTTGTGAGTAATAAACTACAGACTTATTCCTCATCCTACTCTCCCAACATACTTAGCTATGTGATTTACAAATGGCAACAGACTTATCGCCATCAAAAGATTAACGCCAGTGTGTATCATGGCTATGCGTAGTGTGTCACCTCTTGGCATACCGTCAGACACTAGCAGACCAGCCAGCCAGATTGTACCTGTTGTACCTATGTTAGCCCCAAGCACAGCAGCCACAGCAGCAGGTAAGGGTAGTACACCTGATGCAACCAAGGCAATGATAGCCGTAGTGGATAGGCTACTACTCTGCCATGCCAGTGTCATAACGATTGACCCAAAGAACATATAGATAGGGTTGCCCAAGAACCACTGCAAGTGGTCTATGTTACCCATACTTTTCATACCACCACTAAACATCTTGAGGCCAATATAGAATACCACAAGTCCAATGGCTGTATATACATAGTTATTCACGGTGCTGTACCTTTCCACAATGCCAACTCAGCTTTTAACTTTTTGCTACGTTCTTGTATAGTATAAGCTTGTTGTTTCCAATACTCTACTTCTTTCTTCAACTCACCAATCTCTTTTAGTAATTCCTCTCTAGCTTTCATCTGTTGTATCCTTCAACACTTGTATTGCTTGTTCATTTGTTAAATAAAACCACTCACCGTTTGTACCTTTATCCCAAGACTTTGATGTTCTATTGGATGCAAGAGAGTGAGCATTACGCTCCGCTGTACTACGATCTTTAAAGTATACATAGTGTATCAACGTGTAGTCTCTCATAGGTGAGCTTGTTTGATAGCCACTAAGCCTATCGTCTGCATCTATAGCCTTGCCTATCTTTACCCAATCAGGCCACGCAGGATTACTAATTGCATACACGTACCCTTCTTTAATAGTGTTGTAATTCTCCAAGCTACTAAATGCTAACTCACCGAATGATTCATACCTTCCCGGTTTGTGTAATGGATGTGATCTCTTTATATATTTACCATTAACAAACATGCGATCAGGATTGTTTCTTCTGTTGCTTGGAGTCTGTAGTTTTAAATGACAAGGTATGCAGCAGTAATGTTTATTCTCTTTCATAGTCGCATACCAGTTGTCATTGGTTAGTTCTACACTACAATTATTGCATATCATTTGCCTTACCTTTCCATATTTTAAGTTGGGCTTCTAACTGCATGTAATCTTTCTCCAATTCAATACGTTTTTTCTCAGACTTTTCAGCTTGGGAATGCCAGTAGTTTGCATCACGTTGTAGCATATCAATCTGATTACGTAACTGATAGTTTTCTTTTTGTATACGCTTCAGTCTACTCACACTTACCTCATACTCCACTCTTAACTTATCGTACAAATCACGCTGTATCATTACAAGAACTCCGCTAACGTTTTGAGCTTCTGAATATCCGATTCTACCCGATACTTTATGTCATCGTCAAGCCTTAATGCAATGGTGGCTACACCTGTCCATGCCTCTATCTCTTGTCTAAAACTCAAGGTCTTGTGTGCAGCATCAGGGTCTAACGCTACGATAACCTGAGAATAGTTACCTAACTGTTCCATATGTGCAACACTCAAAGACGTACCAAGGATAGCCATACCTGTGAAACCAAGCTTCGCTACAGTGATAGCACTGATAACATCCTCAACTACCACCACGGTATTACCTGTACCTGCAAGGTAGTAGTCAGCCTTGCCAGTGTAGCGCAACCACTTAGGCTGTGTACCTGCATCAACCTCTACTCCTGCCAACGCTCTACCTACAGCATCAATCATCACCCCATTGATAAAGATAGGGAACACTGCGCGTCTGTCTTTAATGTCATACATCAAGCCTTGATCGTGTAAGTCCCACTTATCCCTAAATCTATCAAGACGCCCATCTCTGGATGGTATAATGTATTCAGGTAATTCCATAGCTTCCACCTTTGGTTTAGGTTTATCTTGTTCTACTTCCTGCATCCTAGCTTGTATGTCAGCAGCAGTCATACCTACAGTGTGGATACCACTGATCTTACAGCCTAGCTTATAGCAGTTATACAGGACAGCACCGCCTGTCTTACTTGCAGTAAATGTATTCTTACTACCACAGTCAGGGCAGTAACCTCTAACAGTCTCGCCTTCTCCTAAGTCTAAGTCATCTATAAATTTATCCATGTTCATTATATCAAGTCCTCTTCTCTGTTAGACAATGCCTCAGTAGCACCTGCCAATGTATTGACCAAGTAAGGCTTAACGCTTTGAGGGTTAGCGTGACCACTCACTTGCATGATCCCTACCACATCAACACCACGCTCTACCATCTGCGTAATGGCAGTACGCCTCAAGTCCATAGCTGTCAATTCTTTAGGTAGGCCAGCCTGACTTTTAACTTGGTTAACTAGCACGTGTATCTCATCGTCATCATAGGGTGTGTACGCCCCTGCTCTAGGCTCTACTCTAGGTGCTACGTAATCTTGAAACCCAAAGTCGTTCTGTTGTTGGCGTAGCATGTCAATCAAGCCGCCTTGTATAGGTAAGAATACATCCTCACCACGTTTGCTTTGCTCTAGTTCTAACGTGTTGTTAACAAGGTCAAGGCTAGTCCACTTAAGCATACGCATATCTCCTATACGCTGCGCCCAGTTGAATGCCATGTGCACAATCAAGCCAATGCTACGCCACCTCCATTGACTGTACGCAGTGTCAAGGAAACATTTAACTTGAGGTGTAGTCCATCTAACCTTACGAGGTTTTGTCTTGGACCTCTGTATTAGAGATACAGGATTACTGAACAATGCCTGATGACGTATAGATGTATTCAGTACAATACTCAGGGCAGTGGCTATGTAGTTTGCACTCCTCACACCTATGTCACGCTCCCAAGTATCATAGGCTACTGTAACGTTAGCAAAACGTAGGTCTTTTAATCTTATGTTTCCAAGGTTTTTACCTCGTTGTACTGCTGTATTACAGGCCGTCATCAGATGTCTTTCGTAGTCTCTTTGTGTCTTACCCGCTAGGCTGGCAAACTTAGGGGTATTCATATAAAAAGCACAGGCTTTCTGTACTGTATCAGAAGCCTTAAGTTCACCAATCTTACGAGCCATGTGGTCCTCCTTTATACTAAGCCTAATCCAAGACTTACAAAAACTATAGCAACAATAACACACACTGTCCAATACAAAAGTGTATTAAAATAGTGGAACATATAGTTCGCCTTTGGATATGCAGGTATTGATATACTCTAGTTCTAACTCAGCCGAATCACTCTGATCAAAGTCACCCTGCCACTGTGCCTCTTCGACAGCATCCATAAGACGCTGCCGTTCCTCTGATAAGGGAGAGAGGTGTTGCAGATTAGGCTCACCTCTACTCATTGATACATACCCTACGCATAGTCCAACTGATGCTGATCTCTCCATCAGGATATGAAGCATAAGCTTTCTGTAAGGCATCAACAGTCTCAAGAACTACCTTGATCTTGTCAGCCTCAGTCAGGTTATCTTCATAATTAAAGTGTAAAGGCACTACAGCAATAGCTTCTTCCCAGTGTGTATACTTGTAGTAATGCTCAGAGCCATCAGAGTGTACTGTAGGAGCAGGTGTATGACCCCACTTGTTAGGCTTGGTAGGTGGGTCAATCTCAGTACGCTTGTAGAGAGATTCAGTCACAGTAATGACTGCATCATGAAACGAGTAGGTCTGTATCTTGTACAGCTTGTCGTGATCTATCTTGGTTCCCATTGGTATTCTCCTTGAGGTTAGTGACGGATGGTCCGTCAGTTGTATTAGCCAGCATAACTGCTCTGGCAAAGCCACGGGGTGTAGCTGATCGTATGTTCTTAGTCTTAGCAGACTTACCACCTAGCTTCAAGTGCTGTCTGCTGTGTCCACTCTCAGGCTCAACAGCTACCTTGCTAGGCATCTTGAACCCATTGCCTGTCCACAAGCATGTCTTCTTAGGGTAGGCATCACGGGGTGCAATGAAGTCAGGCCACCGAGGGTGCTGCTCCTCACCGTATGGTATGTAGCCACCGTATTCGTAAGGGTGAAAGCTGTAGTCAGGCTTGCGCCACTTGGTAGCCAGTACAGATACAGGGTTCTCAATGAAGAATGGTATCTTCAAGCTATTGAATACCTTGGCACACCACACAGCATGAGACACAGCCTCATCTTGGAAGCTAGGGTTAGCCTCTGCCTTCTTAGCGAAGTGAGCCGCACCTGATACAGCCAGATCAGTACAGACAGGGAAGGCCATACCAAATGCTACAGGCTTATCTGCAAACGCTGAGTGTATTGCATTTAGATTTTTGTGGTCATGCAAGTCAGCCTTATGAAAGCGGATAGAACCCCCACCCTCAAAACGATCAACCCAACCAGATTCATCATGCTGAATGTCAAAGGCATGGCAGGTATACCCTGCCTCTGCCCAAGGCTTGAGAGCCTCTCCTGTAAAGTCATACAGACTGATAACTATTTGTTGCATCTTACGCTGCCTCAATCATTGCAAAGGGTACGTTGTAGATAGAGCCACGCATACGCACCTGTGCTTTCTTCTGGTTGATCTTCTCAACGATACCAGCAGTACGCTTGGTATTTCCCGTAATGTACGTCTGTACTACCCAAACGTCCTGACCTACCTTGAGGCTAATCCTACCCTTGAGGGTCTTTAGCTCATGAGCCAAGTAAATAATATCATTGAGGTCAGCAGTGTCTAGTGTAAGCATTGCTTGTCTGATGTCATCTAAGTCCATGATGTAGTCTCCTATGTGTATGTGGGGGGTGTATCCCCCTGCCACCTGTATAGCAGCAGGGGTAGGCTATGTCAACAATCAGCCAGCGAAGTGACGCAAGCGGCGAGGGTTAGCCACATGACGGTTAGGCTTTGTCTCAACATAGATGCTACGCTTGAAGAAGTGAAACGCAGTCATGCAGCCCTTACGATCAAGGCCAATGCCACGGCTCTTGAATTTGCGGCGGCGGGTCAGACCCTTGATGCCAAGTACATTGAAGCGACAGCCGTAAGTGCTGTCATTGAGGGGCTTAGTAGCGATAAGTGCAAACATATTATTTACCTTCCAGTTGGGTACGGATTTCAGTTAGTAGTGATGCGAGTTCTTTGTTGTTTCGCATAGTAGTATTTGGCAGTAGTTTCTCACACATGTCAAGTACTTTTAGTTCTAGTGTTGCTGCTTTCATTATGTCTTACCTCCATCGACTACAAATAGTGTAGCCTTACGTTTCTTAGGTTGTGTCAGGGCATGGCGTAGTGTGTTGTAGTGGTCAACGTCATAGTCCCTGTAGTGTAGTGACGGACGATCCGTCAGTAGGTCAAAGGCTGCATTAGGGAATGCCTCAGATAATTTACTACACGCTATTGAGCCACTCTCAAAAGAGTTACACCGCATGATCTCATAGGTGTCTTGCTCGTCAACATATAGTTCACATAGGTAGTGTGCTTCACTCATAGTGAGTACTCCGTTACAGTTACGTTAAGAATAGTCACCCTCGTAAGGGTCATAGTAGTCAGACGGAAAGGTAGGAACGTAGGGTTCCTGTGAATACCTATATCTCCAATCAGGGTACTTGTCAATCAAGTCACCAATCTCAGTGACGTCAGGGTTGTACTCTATTACTGCTATAGTTCCACACTCATCCCAAAATATAGCTTCAAGCATTAGCTCTCTCCATTGCTGTTATGTAGGGCTTACCACTTACTCCCAAGTCAAGGCAAGCTATGTCACTGTTATACATTGCTTCACCTTCACTGTCAACAAAGGTAGCCGCCTTGTAAGGGTTATAAGATACGTAGTCCTCTTTGTAGATACCAACATCAAGGCCATCAACTAACTCACCACGTACAAATGCGTGAACATTCTTTTTCTTATCACGTAATACCCTCTCCCGGCCAGCAGGTTGCACAACATAGGATGCATCTTTGAGGGTAGCTTTGCAAACATGTGCAATCACCTTGCCCTTGTGCCGCATAGAGAAAACTTTCTTGTGCAAGTTAAAGTATATCTCAACTCTCATCTTCTTCCTCCCCAAACATGGCAGTCCAATCGGACTCAGTACACCCTGTCATGATGAACTCTCGTTCACTAGGGGAAGCATCAGGGAAAGCGTTCTGTGCAAGCTCGCCCCGTTCCCATGCTGCAATCTGTGCAGCGGTTACATCTATCTCCATAGTGTTCACTTCACCTGTAAGTGATGATCTTCTTTTGATCTGCATTGTATTACTCCTTGGTGTTAGTGACGGATGGTCCGTCAGTGATCTTGTACGAAACCGCTAGTATCTTTCTTGGCTTTGCCCTTGGCATACAGGGATACTACATGTCCACCCTGCGGGTCAAGGAAGCGCAAGTCATCCTTGTCTCCGTCAATGACAGGCAAGCCACGCCATGTGTCAGGGATGATGTGTTGGCTACGGAAAACTACTGCTGCATTCATGCCATTGTCCAAAGCCTTTGTCAACATGGCAGAGTATGCAGGGCTGGCATCACTGAACGACCACGTTAGGTGGTAGTTGCGGATATGAGAAGTCTTACGGTTGGCAATCTTGGTGTAGTCATACCAGACTACATCAGGAAACATCTCAAAGATGTTAGCAAAGCCGTCAACCTTGATAAGCTCCCAACGTATATCTGTTGTACCGTTGAGACGTACACAGGCTTGGATACCACGCTTGACACAGTAGCGTTGAAACTTGGTGACATCTACTACAAGTTGAGCCATGAAGCTATCACGGTCACGATAGAACCACTCAGCCTTACGCTGACGGGCAGTCTGCACACTATTCATAGCACCACGCCCTGCAGTATTGAGGCAACCATCAATGCAGCCAGCAAGCACAGCCATACTACATGAGTTGAACAGGTTGCCATCAACCATGACTTGCCAAGGTGTCATGTACAGGATGCCTGTCATGTATTCTGAGCCATCACCCTTGATGGTCTTAGCGTTATTGCCAACGCCTATAAGCTTGTATGTCATATCGTATCTCCTTGGTGTTAGTGACGGACAATCCGTCAGTAAGGTTAATCCATAACAACAGTCCCATTAGATAAACAGGACTGCTATTAGAAGTCAACCCCCTAGCTATATTGCTCCTTATACTCAGGGCTTGCATACGTTAATGTCAAGCCCATTGTAGCCTCTCGAATGTATGAGTCACCCATATCATATGAACCATACGTCATAGGTGTTTTCACTGCTACGAACCAACGTGCATATTGGTTCTCCTTCTCTTTAGACGGTATCTGATACGTCTTAAGTAAGAGCATCTCTGTCTCCCCGAAGGGGCCTTCACCCTTGAATACAGCATACGGGTTGTCTTGCTTGCGGCTCTTGCCGAGTAAGTTTTTAGCCATGATTACTTCTCCTCTTTGATATTATATTTACTCATAAGCCATGCACAGAAGTACTCAGCTTCCCATAAACCCACATGCTTAGTGAGTTCCTCCATCACTTCTTTCTTGATGCGTTGTGTACTATTCATACGGTGTCTCCTTGGTTGTAGTGACGGATGGTCCGTCAGTAGTTGATTGGATTATAGATTGCACTGTATCCCTACCTTTGTCAACATCAGGTTTGTATCGACGTAAACAAAACTTGTGATACTCTGTCTGCCATGCCTTATCAGGACGCCTAGCATCCCTATCCCTAGAGTGTATCACGCTATGACCACCCACCAGCACCATACACAAGGTATATAGTGCCTACAAAGATGACTATGATAGCCAATAGCTCACACACTCTATCAAAAATATCTTTCTTGTCCATCATGTATAGTCCTTATAACAGCCAGCATCTTCGTTATCTTGATATCCTTTGTAGTAACACTTTTCATCATAAGATGTCAAGTTGGTTACTCTCTCCCCCTTATGTGTTCCCTCTTGATAGTAATGAGGGACAGGTGATCGTCTGTAGTAACTATCCGCACTGCCCCTATCGTAAGGGGAGCCGTGATCTTTAGGTATGTTATCTGTGTCCTCATGCCAGAACTCCTCACCCTCCCATTGAATGATAGGTTTAGGTTTGAACGGCACAGGTTTGGTGGTGACGGATGGTCCGTCAGTAACAATATCAGTCCACTTTGTGATAGTCATTTGCCTACTCCTTCCAAGTGTTTACCCAACGCAATGTACACCTTGGATATGTCAGGGTCCGAGAATACAAACCCGCCATTACACAACAGCGTATTGTCATCATGATGCACCTCAATCGTGAAGCCGTGACAATGCAAGTCAATAGTATGACTCAGCTTTTTGTAGGTTTCACCCCTACCACTACTGTAACTACCATTAATTGCTTCATTAATCTGCGCCAGTTCCTCATCACTATAAAATAGATTAGTCATTTGTATTCTCCTTGGTTACGTTGTTGTTGGCTACCCTATCAATAAACAGGATAGCCAGATGTTTGTCAATAGCATTTGTAAGATGCTGGCTCTAAAGACAATTCCATGTCAAGCACATGCCAGCCATGAGGCATACATAGGTATACATCATCATCTAACAAGTTCACAGCTATGTCACCTACAGACATAGAGGGGTGACTACCCATAGATACCACGTTAACGCCCTTGCCGATGTGACCGTTACCCGCATCAAAGACTTGCTCTAAGGTGACGGACCCTCCGTCAGTAGCACCAATTAACATGGTCTTCTGGTAAAGGCCAAGCTTCAAGGCTTCAGTGACGCGCTCTTGAGCGTTGTCCTCACTAGGGAATAGCAAACCCATGTAAGCTTCAGCAAAAGAGCTTTCAGGGTGTCTATTCACAGCGTCCACTTGCGCTGTGCTCATGGGACGCTGGTAGATCATAAACATGATGTAATCTCCTTGATTGGTTGGTGACGGACAATCCGTCAGTAGCGGCTCTGATCTTGAACCATAACAACAACCCCATAAAGAGCAGGGTTGCTGATATAAGTCAAGCTTGTGTTGATAAAGCTGTGGCACAGATAGCATAATCTTGCGCTTTATTTAAAACATCAGGTAAGCTCTCGGCGGCAACATAACCTTGCACATCATCACAAGCCCACGCATCTTCATAGCTGGTCACGTTATCATGTAACCAAAGACCTGTATTAACGAACTGGTCATCTTTGAATAGGGCAACCTCGACATGATGCATATATGCGCTCCCGGCACCTACATCTTGTGACATAGAAAACGTGTAACCGTTACCTAACGTTAATTTAATATTCCGCATTGCCTTACTCCTTGGTTTGTGGTGACGGACCGTCCGTCAGTTAAAGTTAATCCATAACAACAACCCCATATAAAACAGGGTTGCTGATATAAGTCAACCTTTGTAGTCGAAAAACTCCTCAACGTCATCCGTTATGTTAACGGGATATATTTCATGCTCGGCCTTGTATATGTAAGGCTCCTTGCCTTCAGGGTATCCGTCAGACGCCCAATCCGCACGGCAATCAAGATAGTCTGATGTAGCCGCGAACTTGTTATCATATTCACGTGTGTCAGACCAATCTTGATGATACATCACAACGTGATAGGTGGTTTTTGTTATGCGATTATTAATGGTAGACATGTGTACTCTCCTTGGTACGGGGTTGAATGTTTCACGTGAAACAATGTGTGAAACAAGATGTTAATAACAAGCCCCGAAGGGCTTGCATTTAACGCCTCGCTTTTAGGCTCTGCCTTTGTTCTGGCGGCGCAATTCCTTAGCGAATGTGTCCTTGTCTAGGCCGTGGACGGCGATCATGTCGAGTACATATGCAGCCAATTCCGCTTCCGTCATGGCCTCTGCAAACGGATGATTTTCGGTGACGGACGGTCCGTCAGTAGCAGACTTGGCCTTGCCCTTTCCTTTGGAAACATTGCCAGCCGATGCCGCCTTGCCCTCGTTTTTGGCTTTCTTGTTTTCGTTCCGAAACCGCTTAACGATTGCGCTGTTCTTGAGATCCACTTTCCAATCGTCCCGCTTTCTGAGGCGAAGAATGGCAGGGAAATTAGAGGCGATCACCATCATGTCATTACGGTCCTGACGTTCCACATTGCCCAAACCTGACTGCATAATGGCTGCATTGAAAAGCTTGTCCGATTTGTGGAGTGAACGGATGCCAAGAAATATCGAACCCAATTCGTTGTATCCGTCAAGCATGCTTTCCGCTTGAAGGCAAAGTGTGTCGAACACGGCCTCACCGTGGGCTACGGCTTGGGCTTGAGTGAACTGTGTGCCGTTGAAAGTGAAAGTGCCAGTGACCGTTGCTGTTGCTGTGTTGTTAGTCATGTCGAAAACTCCTTGTTTGTGGCGTTGTTGCCGTTTCGATGATTTAACTTCTGCCAGATGGTCCAAAAAAGGTCAAGCTCTTTTCCCGTGCATTATGCGAAAGAAAAAGGAGATTGGTGACGGACGGTCCGTCAGAAGCCGATTTTAGTGAGAACGAATTAGCAACACCGATAAGAACGAATTAGCAACACTGCCTCGCGTGACGTTATGTGATGACACATGATGTAGGCGTTATGCGCTAGGGGTAGGCATTATGTGATGTCA
>VMHT01064956.1_pt1 | contig 10539 bp, 13 predicted proteins | sample 4693611 | NCBI WGS metagenome assembly VMHT01 (sample SAMN12280063, study PRJNA550983) | marine metagenome | isolation source: seawater sampled from same location over 5 years 0.02-0.2 micron viral filtrate | place: USA: collected off the coast of southern California halfway between the port... ...
AGCACTGGTTGTTCACATACAGGGGAGGGACGCAGTCGGCCTTGCTGCTTATTATATGAGAGGCGAGGTCCCGGTACTGGGCTTCGTTGTTCATGGTGCAGGAGAAGTAGTACACGCCAGGGTTTCTCTTCTTGTTGAACAGCAGTGGCAGAAACTTTTCCAGGGTAGGGTCGTAACCCTTGGCGAACCTGTTCTTCCTCTCATTCACCGGGGCCTCCCTCTCGAAACCAAAGACGTCACACATGAGCATATGGTCCTCTGTGATGGGCTGTCGACAGTACACGTTCACGGGCGCACCTGACTGGACGAAACTTTTGCATTCACACTTGCTAAAGTCCTTCCCACAGCCACTACACTCGCTAAGGTCTGGTCTGAACGTCCGGGAGTAGAGCACCTGCGTCTCGCGCTTCACGCGTAAATTGTACCTGCACAGAACCTTGGCAGCCGCGTCCCTGAAACGCTCCTGACGGAATTTGCAGTCCGGCATTCCACCTATCTTCATGTAGAAATCAGACCAACCCTCTGACAATGCACCCTTCTTTCCCATCTCCACGAGTGCGGTGTCGTTCTTGGTTCGAAGGCAATGGTGCACCTGGAAATTGCGAAGGCACCCGACCAAATTGGATATGCACATACCGACCCTCGACAGCAGACGATTGTTGGTCTCCCGCTCGCTGGTGGTCAGACTTCTACCTATAGATGACTGATTGTTCTTCAGCCGTAACTCATACACCTGTCCCTCCAGCTCGCTCTGTATGAGCAGCAGGTCACACCACATGGGAGGGTCGTCGCAGCCAATCAACCTGTACGACTCTTCGTCTCCCTGGAAGCACCTGACCTTCGCCAATTGACGGAAAGCCTTCAGGTACTTGTTGTCAAGAAGACCCGAAGACTCTATGTCGTCCCTGAGATTGTCTATATTGAAGAAGGTGTCGTGAAAGTCCTTTATCTCTTTGATCAAAGCCACGTGCGGGTTCCCTTCTGTGTCAGCTACTACTAATTGGTCGGACGAAGGGTCTGCAGAAGTGTCGTCAATTTCCTTCTGATCGTCCTCAATCGCGTCGTCAAGCCAGTTTTCATCATATACGAAGTCTGCCATGTGTGCTGGTTTGTTTGTTTGTTTGTTGTTTGTTTGTTTGTTTGTTTGTTTGTTTGTTGCGACTAGACTGGCGTTCTCCCCTTTCCCGCCCTCCCTTCTTTTTCCCTCCTGGTAGAGAAAAAAAAGGGGGTCGTAAAAACGCGGTGTGCTTCGTATGGCACAAGCTCCGGATGGATTTGAACAATACAAGATACTGCGGGTTTGAATCATCAGAAAGTGCCGCCAAAAAAGGGATCTCCGATCTTCTTCTAAAATTTGGCATACCACATGAGATAGTACTATCCATGGCTAGTCGAGATGATTTTTTGGATACGCTTTGTGCATTCGAGCACTATGATGCGTGGGACTACTGCAGTACTACATGGAGCACTACATACACTTTCCTACATAACGGGGGGAAAACTACCGCACAGGGAACACACTCTGCGCCGCACACGGTATCATTGGGACACGCCGACCTTGTCTTCTCCAAGGCAATAAGCAAAGTTCCCGAACTGACGAAGCTCAAGAGGGTCTACGCAGACAAGGCCATGGTCTTTTCGAAAGCCGGCTGGGACTACAGATTCGTGTGCAGATGGACAGCGGCAACACTGAGCCCGGGTATCGAGAGTATGGTGGAACAGCGTGCTGGCCCGAGCAATTACCTAATTGTGCTCACGAGAAAGGACTGGGAAGACTACAGTGCTATGCACACGAGTCGACATGTTGCGGAGAGTATAAGCATGAAGATAGACGACATCAGAAAATTATTATCTGGGCAAACCAAATAAAAAAAAGAACAACAACAATGCCAGGTCACAGTAAAGAAAACCCGCAGTCTCTTACCCCGACACAAATTGCCATCATAGCCTCGGGCGCCTTTCTCGTCGTTGGTGTGGTCGTCATTCTCATCGTTTACCTCATGGGTAGAAACAAGACGCCGATGTCTAACCCGGCTTCTTCCGACTATGCTAAGCTTGTACCTAGCAACATCAGGAACGCCGCCCCAGTACAAGTGAGACAGCCTCGCAATTTCACAGATGCAATGGAAGCCGCCAGGCGCATGGGTTTCGCCGAATAACTAACGATGCTCCCTGCTGCTTCTTGCGACGGCTGCTAGGCCCTTGCCATCGTAGACCATTTTGTTAGTCAGAGTGTCGTCACGCACCAACCGACGATCCCTCGCGGGGTTGTTAGTGTGGGCGAACCGCATGTTATACTGAAGCTGCAAGCGGTCATGTTTATCTTTTGTCTTTTTCAATTTCTTCTCGCGCACGGCGTGCTCGCGCGGCTGTGGGGGCTTTCCGAATAGGAACTTCAACATTTTGCTTGTACGCAACAAAAAAAAACAAGGACATATAGCAGCAATGACGGACATACCCTTTGAGAGTGAGGACCACACTAATGGAGAGAAAATTGCCATGGAACCAGGCGTCGCCCTGGACTACATACAGGACGATCAAAACGTGGCGCTGCTCAATATAGCACACAAGGGTCTTCGTATCAAGAGTAACGAGGGAGCTGCATTCAGATGCATGGGTCTCTTCTACAACATCGACGATGCAAAGGAGCACTACTCCAAACTTCCCGACGAAGGATACGAGACCATCGTGCACAAATGCAGGGCATGGAAGCTCATACCGGAAAAACCACCCGTCGACTCCGCCGCGGAGGTGGCACAGATGAAGAGCATACTGAAGTACGACGAGAAACAGCGGGCACTCAAGTTTGAGGAGTTTGAGAAGCGGCGCAAGGAGAAGGCAGACTTCAAGAATCCCCATAAACAGAAAGTGAGAGATAGTGGGTGGAGTCATCAAGATACTAGGATGAAGAAACGGAAGGCCCACAGGGTGACCGACCAGAACTACGCATGCGTGGGACTCACAAAAGCTGCGGACGGCGCCAGGTTGGTCATGTTCCTGGCAGCCTTTGAAAATGACAGTGAGTGCCGAAGGTACTTACGCGACACTGCAGCCTTTGAGCACAAGCACACGGACCTATTCTGCGTTCGCATGTACGAGTGGGTTCTCGTCGACGACGCCTACAAGTGTGAAAACTGGGGCTTCCGCCACAAGAAACTGGACGACTTTTTCCAAACCAGGTACAAGGACAACATAGAGGCCGCTTCCTACATGAAGCAACTCGAAGAAGAAAAAGAAAAAACAAAGATGAAGGGGACTAAGGGCCTTCTCACCGATAGCAAGTGATTTATGACAAGATAGATAGATAGATAGGTTCTTTTTTTTTTCTTCAAACCGCCATGTAAGGCAGGATGATACGCATGCGGTCCCTGAACCACCTACGTATATACTCCCTTTGGTAGTTCTCGCAGCGGAGCATGGGACTGCTGAAGGCTGCGTTCCGCACCTGCTGCAGGCCGAACCAACCGAGTTTCGTTTTTTCGAGAAAGTCGGGACGCGCCTCCTTACCCTCCAGCAGGCACTGTCTCACCCTCGAAAATAAGAAGGCACTGGATGGTTCCAGGGGAACCTGTCGTACAAAAGTCGTGTACACACCCCCGTCGGTGTTCTTCACGTCGAACTCGAACCTGTACACGTACTCCTTCCTCTGCAGCGAAGCACGTATAGAGTCCGGCCCGTTCAAGGGAAGATTATCCCCGCTGCAGTACTTGACGCATCCACAGGTCTCTTCGAAGAACTCCCTCGCAGCCACGTCCTCCGCCTTCTCGCCCGGTCTTGATCTACCCCCGAAGTCGCACCACTTCTCGCTGTCATTCTTGTACCTCTTGAAGAACCTCTCTCGGCCGAGTAAAAAGTAGACGGCATTCGTTTTCTCGCATACTGCAAAGGTGAGTATACTTGCACCCAGACACCTGGACATAACCATTATATTTAGTACTGGTTATCCATTTTAATCAGGCTTGACCTGTCAGCAGAGACGCAAATGTAGTGTTGGTTAGTGTATCAACGTCCCTGAATCTCCTGTTCATGGCCCTTATGTACTTGATGGTGTCCCGTGGTTTGCGCAGACACCCGACGGCTCGCACCAGGCACCGGCTCGGGCCGTAAATAGTCGTGTATGCAACAAGGGCGGAGACACTTCTGTTTATGCCCGCGAAGCAGTGCACGAGGACCTTGGGATACATCATGAGGGCTTCATGTATGTAGAACGCCGCCATCTCCATGGATCGAAGGAACCTGATGGGGTCGATGTCTAGTGTATCGTCCAGAACAACCGAATATGTGGGTACCCCCTCGCGTATGGTTGCCTTCCCGGCCACGCACACGGTGGCACCGGGCCACCTCTTCGCATCTTCAAGATCGCCTAGGTATAGGTTCGGGTGTATCAGAGGAAGATTCATCGCGTCCCAGGACCGTTTTGTTTACAGTTCTACAAATATATTATTTCCTGCCCGGATTTACAAACATAGGTACGTCAATCATGGCAGACAAAGAATCTCTTAACGCTTTCATAAAAACTTTGGTGGAGTTTCTCGAGGCCATATCCGAATCGTACTCTGATTGTAAAGCTACGAAGACGGCCTACCTCCAACTGAAAACATACCTAAAAGTACCAGGCTCCAAGGAGGTAGTGATACGGGCCTTTCACGAGGCACTGACACCCTACTTTGGTGCGGTCAACAAGGGTGATCTTGGTAGCCTGAAACCTGGTACTATAGAAATACTGGACAAAGTTCACTTCGTGGACAAATGGACGGCGGCAGACGCAGAAACAAGGGAGATCATAACCGAGTACGTCCAAAGCCTATGCAAACTCTGTCAGACGTGGAGCCTGATGAAAAAGATGCCAAAGGCCTTCTCGAAAAAGATAAAGGGTATAGCGGAAAAGGTGGCACACGGTCTTCAGACGGGGAAGGGTCTGGACCTCTCGGGCATCGACTTGAAAGCCCTAGGGGCGGAGGCCCAAAAGAATGTAGACCCGGCAGAAATAATGGCATTGGCTCAGAGCCTGAGCTCCGACGGAACGCTGGGGGCAGTGATGTCCCAGCTCCAGTCAGGAAAAAAATAAAGAGGAGGCACCGCACCCGCCGGTGCAAGGAGTGTAGGAAGAAGCTGGGCCCCGTGTGTATAATGTGTAGGTGTGGTAACCAGTACTGTTCTAAACACAGGCTCAAGCATACATGTACATACGATTATAAAGGCACGGAGAGAGACAGACTGAGGGAAGCAAACCCGTCAGTGAACTTTAGTAAAATACACAAGATATAATATCAGCTCCGTTTATTATTATTTTTTTTCAAATGGTCCCTGCTCTACGGACTACCCGGACTACCGTAGTTGATGGGGCAGGTGGACGCTGCGTAGTTGTCGCGGGAGCGTCTCTTGATACCCGAAGCCACTTCTTTCACGGTTTGAGCGCGAGCCGTGGCGGTCTGTGTTGGTGGCGGCTCGGTATGCTTTGTCGTCCACACGGTATGCTTGTCCGGGTTGTAGTTGTACTCGAAAGTCTCGCACCTGCAGCGCCCCTTGCGATGCATCCATTGGTTGCAGAACTGGCGAGGCTTGAAGCCCCAGTGGACGGTCTTGCAGTTGAGGCAGCGGAAAGGGCCCTCACCTCCGCCAAAGACGCTCTTCCACTTGCGGTGTCGAAGGTAGTCCGCGATGCTCCGACGGATAGCGCCGCAGCCGTCCATGGGGAGCTGCATCTTCTGCATGATCAGGAGGAGGGTCCAGGCTGCCTTCTTGTCGATAGGGTGCATGGTCAGCCAGCCGGCGAGGCCATACTCGAACGCGTGGCGCTCGACGGTACAATGGTCCGGTACGAAGAGTTCGTCGGGGTTGCAGAGCCAGAAGGCGCGGTTGCGGATGAGCCCGCACTTGACAGGAAGGATGACCTTCTTCAGGTAGTAACAGTTGCTGAAGCCTTCGTAGCCGATCTGGCGAAGGCGAATATGGTAGTACTTACCGGCCAGGAAGTCCACCTCCGTGAGACTCCTGCACCGAATGAACGACGACACGCAGATGGTGCGAATCTTCCACCCACCATACACACGGGTGAGAGCCCTGCAGTCCCTGAAGCAGTCGGAGTGAATGGAAAGAACAGGCGCTGGAAGCACTATGTAACTCAAATTGAAGCACGTGGCGAACGCACTCTCCCCAAGGTAGAACAAGTTCTCCGACAACTTGATGCTCTTGATAGCCGAGTCTTGAAAGGCGTACGGAAAGATGTCGGTGATGCCGTTGTGCATGACGATTTTCCGGGCCTTCGTACCCTGGAATGCATTCTTTCCAATCACTTTGATGTTCGACTCTACACAAATTGTCTGCACACCGTGTGTTTCGAAACGATTGAAACAACCTTGACCAATACTCGTGAATTTTTCAGGAATGGTAAGCACGCGTGGCTTGGGAACGGTGATCGCCAGACTGATGGCATTCAAGGCGATGAAAACAGCCTTGGTGGCTGCAGCAGCAGCCGAGTACGCCATCTTCACGGCCAATTTGTGAGCTCCGTGTGAAGCAATTTGTTCACAAACATCCCTCTGACGCATGCACAGACGCTTCTTTGTCGCCACGGACTTGCGGGCCTTCTTGGTAGGACGTGACGAAGTAGTGCTGTCGTCGGTAGTCGCAGCAACGGGGCGTTTCTTGGGCGTTTCGTAGACAATGGTTGACTCAGAAGGGTCGCCGAAAACATCAGTGAGGTCAATTGTCGGGTTTTCGGCAGGTCTGCCGTCGCGCAAAGGGCACATTTTACACGAAAAAAGCACGGCACACTCGTGGCAGTATGTGCAGTTGCACAGGGGGCATGGGGATGCGAGTCCGGGGCATCCTGCAGTGTCGCAGTCGAAAAAGAAGTTGTCAGACATGTTGTGGTGCTGCTTGGTGATATTTGGTGGTGTTATTATTGGCTTGTAGTGGTATGATGTGGTGTGGTTTGTTGTGTTGTGCTGTGTTGTGGGGTGATGTGGTGTGGTTATATGGGTTATGTTGCAATATCTTTCCCGGTAGGTAGCGTGCTAAAAAAGCCAATAAAAGCTGCAACAAAAAAAGTGAAAAAATTCTTCAAAATTTGACACCATATCTTACCCACTGGCTAGGATTTCAATTTCCGATCTTTGTGTCCAAAAGGTGATTTTTTGTACCGCTTTTTTTTTATTGCAGAGATCAAACGCCCCCATCATGTCTTGCTTCTGGAACTCAATAAACAAAGCACTGGGAAGGGGATGGAACCCAAACCAGCTGCTTGACTGGTACAAGAAGATAAACCGCATGCCGCATCGGGTAACTGTAAACGGTGATTTCTTGTCATACAGGCAGAGAGCGGAGAACTTCCAGTGGGTTCAAGACTACAGTATCCAAGACGGGCACCTGACTGGCTCAGCCGATGCCTTTTTCATCCTTCTCTGCGATGTCGAGAGATGCAACATCATACATCATACCCCGCACTGTAAGATTGTCTACAGTACTACCTCCAGCAGTGCCGGGCCTACGTATGTGTTCCGGTCGAGTTCCTCGCATATAGACCATGTTGAGACCAGCAAGTAGACGCCTGAACATCTCGTCCGTCTCCTGTATGTCGTTATCAACCTCTGCTATGGCGTGGTGAATAAATAGTACAAGCATCAGCTTACTACTAATACTAAGCTCTTCCCTTTTGCTACTGTTGGCCCCCATGTTATTTTTTTCTGATTCATATGATAAAAAAAACAAACAACCAACAATGGTCGATCCAATATCAGTAAGTCTTTACGCCTTGGGCACCTTGGGAGCAGGATATCTCTTCTACTCCGCTGACCAGACACGAAGGGAGACGGAAAGGCGTGATTCGGCCCGTCGGTTCGAGAGATCTTTAGCCCTGGAAGAGGCGAAGACTTCCGCTCTCATGGATAGGGTGCTCGCCGCACAGTCCAGTAAGCTTAAGAAGAAGAGGAAAAAGTCCCCACCAAAGAAGCCAAGCAGGCCTGGAAAGAAGCCAAAGAAAAAGGCAAGGCCAGGTAAGAAGAAGTACAGGAAAACAAGAGACAAAAGTACACTAAAGTTTTAAATATATATATATATATATGTACGTATAAAGGTAAACAATGAAGGCGGTTGCTGTATTCAAGGGTGGGAAGGTCAAAGGTCATGTGCTGTTCATCCAGAATAAGACGTCTGTTACCGTTCAGGTACATCTCGATGGTATTAGGCCTGGGAAACAAGGCTTTCATATTCATGAATACGGTGATATACGTGACTGCAAATCGGCGGGAGGACACTACAACCCCCATGGCACGAAGCACGGTGGCAGGCACGCAAAAGAAAGACACGCGGGCGATCTGGGCAACGTGACGGCTGATGGAAGAGGCAGGGTAAGGATCAAGTTCTACGACAAGGGTTTCAAGGTATCCGAGGTCGTCGGTCGGAGCCTTATCGTTCACGCTATGCGGGACGATCTCGGGCTCGGAGGCAACCCGGAGAGTAAGAAGACGGGAAACGCCGGTCGACGTGTAGCGTGCGCCGTCATAGGTCTTGCGGGGCCTACTTCGCGGTAGGAGGTCCGTCGTGGATCTTCCGGATGATGAAGCTCCAGTTCGCTCCATTCAGATCCACCGTGCGCCCGGCCTCGTCACGAAGGAAGATGCGCAGCTCGGACTGCTCCACGGGGAAGTGGATCAGCTGGCTCATGTCCTCACTGGCCTTGTAGTGGACGAACTCCTGGGCGTTCTCGAAGCCCACCTCCACGATGAAGGTGGGGTCACGGATGGAACCGGTGCCGTTGCGCACCTGTCCCTCGCAGTTGTCGATGTGGATCTGGTACGTGTTCACTGTGACAAGTACTAGGACGTCGTCGGCCGTGATAGTAGTATGAGGCGTGGCAGTCACGCTCGAAAAGCCAATTGCGGGCGCGACGCTCGTTACCGAAAGGTTCAGGGAACCATGTGTGAAACTAAGCTTCCCAGATACCTGGTCATAGGCGCATGTTATGCCTGAAAAACCACCAGCGTTCACGGCCGTAGTCAAGTTGGTCACGAGTGTCGTAGATGTGTAGAATCCGGGAGGTATCGTGATAGTTTCTGCTCCGGCGGTGTCCACGGTGAGCTCGAATGTGTCGTTGACCCCCGTTTTGATGTGGTAGGCTGTGTTAGGCAGAAGGACATGTTCCACCTCGTACGTCCCCACGAGTCTCCGGGTGTTGATAACAAAGTCATTCTCGTCATATCCCGTCAGTCTGTCCGCGGACCTTATACGAATCAGCTGCTCTGATGCTATTCTGGACATGTTTGTTTTTTTTTACTGTTGATGTAATAAAAAAAATCAACAACAATATGCGTAAACGTGAACGCAGCGGCAGTGATGGTAAGGACGATCGTGGCGACAAGAGACAGAAACGGGAACTGTCGCTGGAAGAAATCCGTTCCCGCCTGAGTGCAATAAGAGGCTCACGCAGTTCAGATGGGAAGGACGGTGAAATGGACGACCTCGTGGCTCGTGCCCGTGCGCTAGGTATCGGGGACCCGGGTACCCCAGAATTGAATCCCCAAGCCGATGGTAGCCTTAACTGGTCAGATTTCATGCGACGGGCGTCTAACCTCGAACTCAATGTCCCCGTAGGAGCAGGCCCCGATGCAGCCCGGTCATCCATGGGCGTTGACGCGAAGACCCCCGATTCCTTGGAGCTCCAGAGACGGATGCGGCGCTTGATGGGGAAGAAGAGCTCGTCGTCTGTAGCGACGCTCCCTATGCCGCTGTCCAGTGATTCTAAGGCTGCAGGGGATGATGACGCTGCATCGCAAGCCAGTGCGGACGACTATCAATCCTTTGGCTATGAGAGGACTCCTCCCTACATGTATGGCACACCACCCGACGAGGTTGACGCGATGGAGGCGTATTTGGAGGCACTACAACGAGCTCGTAATGAAGGCCTCAGACAGGCTGGTCGTATCAACGACATGTGGGATGATGGCAGGATTGAAGACGGTCAAGACTGGTTAGATGCGATGGACGAACTCATGGAGGTTGTAAATGATGAAAATAACAACGTCCTCACCTTAGCTCGTCGAGACGCAGGCTGGATCGGTCATACGCCGAGGGAGATATTCGCTCTGGAAAGATACGTATTCAGGACGGTGGAGATGATCGAAGAGGCCTTTAAGGACAACATGCAGTCGGCGGCACGGCGGGCCGCATATGTAGAAAGTAAAGACAGCGATGAAGAAGAAAGGTTCTTCAGGAGTTTGATCGTCAAACGGCCTCTCCCGCCCGGGTTTTTCATTGACAAAAGGGGGGACATCAAGCGAAAATTTCAAGCATCAGCGGCCTTCCGAGGGAGGGCGGGTCTTCCCGATGCCCCTCCGCTTCGACCATTTCCTTCCCCGATAAGTGACGCTACAACCACCGCTTCCGTGGAAGAAACAAAAGACGACAGCGGACCCGAAAGGGAAACAAAGTCCGACCTTGAGTCCGACCTTGAGTCCGACCTTGAGTCCGACCTTGAGTCCGACCTTGAGTCCGACCTTGAGTCCGACCTTGAGTCCGACACGGGGGAGCCCGAGGGTG
>VMHT01116642.1_pt1 | contig 10539 bp, 3 predicted proteins | sample 4693611 | NCBI WGS metagenome assembly VMHT01 (sample SAMN12280063, study PRJNA550983) | marine metagenome | isolation source: seawater sampled from same location over 5 years 0.02-0.2 micron viral filtrate | place: USA: collected off the coast of southern California halfway between the port... ...
GATTTTTGATTATAACAAGTTCTGGTGCTACACCAAGGTTATGATTTACATTAAAGGCAGTATTATTATTTGCAGTATATGCAACTACATCCATGAAACCTGGAGCACGTTTAAACATCCACGCAAAATTCTCGCTGTCGGGTGACGAACCAGTACCAGAAGCAAATCCATTTTGATGATCAAAAGCTGCGGCTACAAATGCATTGCTTTCAGCCTCGGTAGAATTAGATTTTAAGAATTTTCGACCTTGAAGGCGAGACGCTAGTTTAACATCATTGCCGGAATTTATACCGTCCCTTTGGATAACAAAGTCAACAGGAAAACCAGAAATGAAATTAGGAATTGATCCTGTCTTGGTATCAATAGCAAACACATCCGCTCCAGTTTCAGGTGGCTTATTCGGACGGCGGATTGCTATGTAGATGTAAGTGTTGCTATTGGCACCAAAATCCGTCGATCCACCTCTTACTTCAAAACCTGTTGACGTAATGCGAAGTACCTCATTTTCGTCCACTTCGCTATCGGTCCCATTTGGCCTTAATACTTGACCAACGCGCATAATATCCCTAATAGTCCAATTTGAACTAGCGTCAGCATTTTTAATTAACACCAATTGAGGCTCAAATCCAAGATCAATTTGTCTGTAGTTTGGATAAGTAAGACCTTCATAAGTCCCACATTTAATAATGCTTTCATCACCATCAGTGCCAAACTGTGCATCGTCATGAGCGAAGATGTAGGCGACAAAAGTACGACCATTCCCGTTTACATTAGCGTTTGATCCAACAGTAAAGTGTGTGCTTGTAGGGTCAGTGTTGTTCCATATAGTAGCGTTAATGTCATCATCATTAGGACTTTGTAGTTCAATGTTCTTGGTGTTGCCTAATGATCTATGGTAACAAATCCAAGGACCAGTGTTATCAGTTCGTTTGACTATTATAAATCCTGGCACACTTCCGAGTGAATGAGGGATGCTTTGAGGGTTGTTACTTGTGTCACCGTTATAAGTAACTACATCAAAGAAACCAGGCGCTTTGCGGAACGTCCAGGAGACAAATTTTTCACCAGCATAGTTTACATTCGTGCCGTCACCATATAAAGTAAACCCATTCCCACCATTCGCAGTTTTGTGAGTAATTCTATCTGCATCAGTAGCTTGTTGATTTTGATTGTTGCTAATTAAATTTTTATCAATACCAGTTACTGTATCTGTCAGGCTATGAGAGCGGCCATCTCTTCCTTTAATCCAAATCAGTCCGCCTTCACCATCCAAATCAATTCCATTAGGAATTGGTTGAGCCGTGGTTTGGCCCTCATATACATAAGTACTAAAAACATCATCAACGTAAACCTTGTCTCCGCCTGCTGCACCTGCTGCACCTAATACTATTTGTTGTGTAATAGGATCCATATCAGTTCACATAATCAGCAAGAACAGCACCGCGATAGGTAGGACCAGTACCGCTACTTACACTCCCGTCGTCAGTTACGAAAACAAAAATGTGGGTTTTACCAGCAGTAAGGGTGGGTGGTGTGTCAGCAGGCCACCGAACAATTCCTGCAGCACCTGTGCCATCAGGCCAAGCAACAGTACCTGAGGTGTGCGTTAGTTCTAAGGTAAAGGAACATGCGACACCACTATTTTCTGGATTAGAGAATGTAAACGTCGAGTTACCGTTAATAGTTTTAGTAAAATAGTTACTCTGAGAAAGATCAATATCTAGTGCAGATACTGCTTCTGCTGATACTGAGAATTTACCAATACAATCTATATCGGTAACACCAAATGCACCACTAAGTGTTACTGTACCATTAAATGTGTTTGTGCCAGTAAAGGTATTATTACCTCCAAGTGAGGCACTGCCGCCAGCGCCTGCTAGTGCTGAAACGTCAACAGTAACATCTGTTCCACTGTTGTCGTAAATGAGAGAATCAACTTTTAAATTGCCGTAGGCCATGATTATTTAAGTACAATAAGTAATGAATTTGCTCCGACAGTGATTGTTGTTCCTGAATTGATGGCAACTGTCGGCCCCATCATTCCTGCATTTGTACTTGCAGCAATTACCTTGTTATCAGAAATAGCTTGTGGTGTTTCGATAAATGCAGAGTCAACATTTCCTAAAGAGGTATCCACATATGCTTTGGTTGCAGCATCAGTGTTTGCTGTTGGTGTACCAAGATTGATGATCTTATTATTTAATGCATCAAGCTGACCACCAAGTTGTGGCGTGGTGTCATCGCTGAGATCTTGCATCCCGGCACCACTAAGGCTATTGACACCAACAAAGCTTAGGTTGCCACTACCATCAGTCTTTAAGATTTGATCTGTTGCACCATCAGAAGAAGGGTAATTAAGACCAGCTAAAGAAATTGTCCCAGTAGCTGTAATCCCACCAGACAAAACTACAACACCAGACCCATCAGGAGTTAGTGTAATATTTCTGTTGTTGGAAGAAACAATACCATGAGTTGAAACATCAAGGTCTCCTCCAAGTTCGGGTGAAAGATCATTAACTACTTCAGGTCTGTAGGCATCAAGACTAATATCGACAGAACCTGTACGTTGATCAACTGTAAACGTATCTCCAACTTTAAACTTACCATTATGATCAGTACTGGATTGGAATACCTTACCGTTATTTAGGTTCTTAACCTGATTAGCTTCAATAGGTACACCACCATTTTCAGGTGCTGCAGTGTAGTCAGTACCAGCGCCAACGTATTCAAACGTATGACCACCAGTTGAAATATACGACCTATTAAAGAAGCTAGCTACGTCACCAACACTTAGACCAGCAATTAAACCAAGATTAGTAGCAAGAGCTGTAGGGTCAGGATTTTCAATCGTGACATCCCAGCCACTACCGTTAGCTACAGCAGCCTTAACAGGATATGTATTTGATCCAATAACCACAGACATGTTGTCTTGTGGACGTGTGGCAGAGCCATACCATCCAGAACCTGCAGTTTGAGCACCAATAGTAAATGTGGTTGCACCAGCGGATGCGGTTACACTGACAGGAGCAGTAAAGTTAGCTGTAGGTGATTTGCCGTCAGCAATCAATCCATACCGACCATAGTCAGTCGTACAGTTACTGAGGTTTAGTTGACCACCATTCAGTGCTTTAGCGTGATAATGACAGAACGTACCGAAGAAAGATACAAGTTGTGCATAGCCATTATTACAACAAAGAATACCTGGACCATCCAATGCAATCTGAGTAAACGAGTCCACAACCATTGAACGCAATGGTGATGTACTAGACACTGCTGCACCGTTGACCAATAGACCACCACCAGTAGGACCTGAAGTCAAGTCACCACCAAAGCCGCCTTGGTTGACGTTATTGGGATCGAAGAAACCACCTAAAGAGTTATCTGCGTTGTACTCAGCTTGTGTGTGGTTGAAAATACCAGAGTCAGCAAAGTTCGTACAATTCTGGATGTACGGAGACTTATAGATAACAGCGTTAGGATAGAACTCACAAACAAACGCTTGGTTTGCAGGTAGGCCATATGTGCTGTCGTTATCAATGGCGTGACCACCACGTGTACCACTAGCCTTCAAACCACCAAACGAGAAGTTCTGAATCTGTGTACCGCTATTAACACGGAACAAAGAGTTCAGTTCAGTAGCTGGTGTTGGGTGTACAAAACAACTACGTAGTGACTGTCCAACAATAGATAGGTTATTAACAGTAATATCGATAGGAGCTATCTCACGGTAGATACCGGGAGCAACTAAAACAATATCGCCATGGTCTGCTGAAGCTACAGCAGCCTTAATAGTCTTCATCGAATCAATGATCCGGTGACCATCATTAGTATCTACACCGTTAGCCTGGTCAACCCAGATAACAGTAGGTTGGGTAATAAACGTACCACCAGATGAAATACCAAGCCAATTAGTACCACTCCATACAGACAGAGTTTGATCATTAGCATGGTCATACCACATCTTGCCAACAGCAAAATCAGTACCACTAGGAGTACCTGTCTGATAGATAGTGTCGTACCGCTTGTTATTAGCAGCAGTCGTACCTAATTCATCATCTGAACCTGCATCAGTAGGAGAGGCATTTTGTTCAGCAAGTGTCCTGATGTCTACTGCAAGTACAGCTTGAATATCAAGTGTGCCATCAGTAATCTTGGCACCACTAATAGAACCATCAGCGATCTGACGGTTAGTTACTGAATCAGCAGCAAGCTTAGGTTCTGTGATTGCATCATCAATTACTTTAACGGTAGTAACAGCATCATCAGCAAGCTTAGCTGTAGTTACAGCAAGATTATTAATCTTAGATGTTGTAACATTAGCGTCAGTAATTTTAGAAGTAGTAACTGCATTATCTACAAGCTCAGGGGTATCTACAGAGTTGTCTTGCATCTTGGCAAGGCTAACTGAGTTATCCGCTAATTTATCATTAGTAACAGCAGCATTATTGATCTTCGCAGTAGTAACATTGGAATCTGCAATTTTAGCTGTAGTTACATTAGAGTCTGCAATCTTAGCCGTGGTTACATTACTGTCAGCAATCTTTGCTGTAGTAACTGCGCTGTTATTAATCTTTGCCGTAGTAACAGCAAGGTTATTAATTTTTGAAGTGGTAACAGCACTATTGTTGATCTTTGCCGTAGTGACTGCAGAGTCATCAATTTTAGGTGTAGTAACACTTAGATCACGAATAGCTTGAGTAACAATGGCATCATTTGAGATGTCACCTTCATCGATCTTTTCTGCAAGCTTAAACAGAACCTGATCCATGTTGACGTTCAGGTCTTCAGCATTAATCGATGCACCAGGCTGAAAGTCAGATTTGGGAGCGGGTAGTTGGTTTGAAAGAATAGTCGTATCCCTAAAGATACGAACAGTTGCACCAGAAGCAGGTGCTGATGAAAATGATACGGTTCCACTACCACTGGTTGAATAACCAGAAATAGTAAATCCACTAGATTGAAGAACTCCGTCAATACTTACCTTAACTTCTGCCTGACTCAACGAAGGGAAGGTAATAGTATACGCGGCCGGAGCTGTATAAGTTGATTCAGCCATTAGTTAGGATTGTTTATTTCAATGATTCGGGGGAGTTGTTGAACTTGTGATTGTCTTGTCTTCCGATTTTCAGCTTCTTTTTGATCTTGCTCATCCATAAGTGAAACAACAGCAGGATCATTTTGGATACTTGCCCAAGCTCGTTGTTGTGCTTTTAAGAATGCAGAAGAAATAAGGTCATTATGCTTATAGGCTTTCATAGGATCTTTGTCTTGACGACCATTACGTATGTCAGAACGCATTAGATCCATAGAATCCTTTACATCTTTTCTTGCTGCAAGAGCGTCCAAAGTGCCTTCAAGATTCTGACGACCAATAGCACGCATATACAGAGAACGAACCTTAGGTGAATCTTTTAAGCTATAACCATCTGGCGAGGAATACACTGAGGTACGAGCATCATAATTACTATCAAGAAATAGTTTACGACCCGGTGTCATAGTATCAATACTAAAGTTGACGGGGAATACTGCATTTAGTGCACGTTGCCAAAACTGCCAGTCACGTAATGGTTTACCGTTCAATATGTCATATTTAATAGCAAGAGGATCACCGGCTGCTTGCTCAAGGGCAAGGTTGCGATTACGAATAGAATCTCCGATTCCAGATCCAAGCTCACGATAATAAGGAGTAATAACTTTTCCAAGTGCATTTCTCATCCCAGCACCGGGCAAAGAGTTATTAAGAAGATTTGCACCGATCTTACCGCCTGTACCAGGTTGCATAGACATAAGATCAACAAGCTGACTTAGACCCGCTAAATAAGATTTAGAAGTAGCAGCACCAGCAGCGGCTAAAACGCATTTTTGGAGTTTATCTTTAGTCCACTCTTCACCCATAAGATCATTGTTATCACCAATATCAGCCATGGTTGAAAGCATCATGGCAAAAGGTTCAAACAAGTCATAGCTGACCCAAGCACCACCAATTTTGATAGATCTAGGTTGCCATCCAGCTTTGATCCAATTTTCACGAACAGCACGATCTTGGGGACCGTTACCAGTTAGTTCTCCATTTTGATATTTCTGCATACCCATAAAGACAACAGAGTTGCCAATAATTTGTTGTCCTACAATTTCAGACCTAGCATTCTTTAGATCAGCCGCAGTCTCAATACCATACTTCATAACTGAATCCAGATTATCTGGATCAGCCATCATAATTTGAAGGTTCTTTTTATGCAGAAGTCCTAATGCGGGACTGTTTTTAAAGGTAAGGTTTAAACCGTTAACACCTGTTCTAGCAAATAAGTAGAAAGGTTTTACGAGGGGATATTTAGAAAATACTTGGTCTAGGTCTTTGGAAAAACCAGAAAGCTCTTTAGTTAATGTAGCTTCCTTATACGATGCTTTTAAAAATTCATCTTTATCTAAGTCAATATTACCTGACTCATCAAGTAGTTGATTATAAAATTTAGATTCAAGGTTTTTAATGTCATCAGGACGGATGTCCATAATGTCACCAGACCTCTTCATTTCAAAAGCTTGTCTATATGCTTTTTCTTTAGCACGAGCACGCGCCATAATAAATCTATAAGTATCGTCGGTTGCAGCCATAACACGCGGTGACCACGACAACATTTTATTGTCGTTTAAACCACGAGCCATATTAGCAATATAATATGCAGCTTTGTCACCATTAGATCCACGTGTTTCAGTCCACTTTCCAAATGCTTCCCAAGATTCATCAAATTTATTAGTGTCGGTAAATCTGGTACGCATATTAGCTATATCACCAGACCAATAAGAATCAAGCTGAGTCCTGAACACCTGAAATGCTTCAGGAATCATGTTGGTATAAGCATTCATTGCAGCAAAGTTTGCACGTGCATTATCAATATCAAGACGTGCAAGAGAACCAAGCGCACGACCCATAGGCTGCAAGTAACCGACAACGCCAGTACCAGCAATAGCGCGAATAGGTGTAGCAACACCACTAAGGATACTGTTAATCATGACACCAGACAGCTCACGTAAAATGACACTGTTGTTATCTAAAGACCACAGCTTTTTACGCATAAATTTATCAAGGTCAGTCCAGTTATGAATCTTGTTAGACATAGAAAATGCTTCAATCAAACCTTGCAATAGCTCTTCATTGCCGTCTTTGCCAACAAGAGTCATTGCCATTTGAATTGAATTTCTAGTATCTTCCTCAATTTTGTTTAGCGCATCAGCAGCACGCTTTGCACCTTTAGGACCTTGAAGCTTTCTAAACTCACTAGAAATCAAATAACGGGATCGTTTTACATTAGACATGCCAACAATCAGACGATCAGTAATAGTCTTCATAGGACCATCTGTGTCTGCTATATCAGCAATATTAAACAGCTCACGAGCACCAATAGATAGGTCGCGAAGTTGTTTGAAAAGTGAAGCATTGACAAGATCAGCAGCAATGACATTTTCCATAGACCATGCTTCCATAGATTCCTTACCACCAGTGCGGAAAGTAATATCGTCTAGGATAGGTTTCCAGAAATCATCAGAATCTACCGAAGTTGCATTACGTCCCATAACCTCTTGCATACGTTTGTATGCAGGCTCAAAGACTTCTTTAAATGTTTTATTATTTGCTTTCGCCTCCTTAAGCATCTGTTGGTATCTGTAGTCACCGACAAATTCTTTTGCCTTTTGACGTAGGAACTCTTCAGAAAGACCACTTTCAGTTGCCATACGGTCAGCTTGCGCTGGAGTCATGACTGAATCAGTAGAGCCAGACCTAGCTGAAGGTTCAGAATCAATCTTGTTAAGTTGCTTATGAATATCAAATGGAGTGTTTGTACTGTTAGGTGCACCCTGCCAAGGATCAGCAATAGGTTTATTTAAATGACCACGCATACGAACCTTAGGCTTAGGTATGCCGCCTTCAGGAGGAAGCCGTGGCACATCTGTTATGTCACGAACCTCTACAGGTTCAACAGAAGCCTCTAGTCTCGGGTCTGCACTATCAAGTTGGTTGACACCAGAAATATCTCTAACTTCAACCTCTTCGAGAGCTTCTGCAAGTTCGATCTTACCTTTTTCAACAACCTGGTCTTCTTGATTTTGTCGCCTAGCAAGTGCCTTTACAGCACCATCTTCGCCAAATAATTTACCAAGGATCTTGTCGAAGGTACCAGCAAGACCCATCTCCTCTACAACGTTTTTAAATTTTTTGAGGAGTGGATGATCACTATCTTTAGTGGCAATCGCTCCTAAAACAAAGTCCATTTCTGGAACTCGTTTTACAACCTCACCCGAAAGATTATCTCCATCATGTCTGTCAGATAACAAACCAGCAAGGCCAGCAGCAGTCATGCCTGTTCCGATGGCACCTGCACTAGCAATAGCGCCACCAGTACCAATTACTAACCCAAGACCAAAGGATCCATAATGGGTTACATCTTCTGCAATTTTACCCCACCAAGTTTTAACAAAAGGAGATTGGGTGTCTTTCATTGGATTCCATTCAGGCTCATAGCCTTCAGCACCAATCTCTTCACCACGAGCTGCATCGAACAAACGTTCAGGTGCAGTTATTCCGGATCTAATTGCATCTAGACCACCTTTAGCGATGGCATTCCTAAGTTCAATAACATTTTCACCTGGACCAAACTGACTAGGATCTTTCAGTTGTTGGTTTACATCCTGCTGTGCCATAAAGGCATTAGGATTGACAGGCTGAGGAGCTGAAGGTCGGTCAATAGTACCAGCAGCCTCCTCACTTGTAATTTCGTTTTGCGCTTCTGCAAGTCGAGCTTCATAGTCAGCCTTAGCTGCCCTTTCTTTCTCTTCTCGCTCAGCCTCTTCTCGTCGTAGAATATCCTCTTCATTAATGTCAATTTGATTTGACAAAAAATCTGTATCAAAACCTGACGGATCTAAGTCACGTTCCATAGTTACCGTAGTAATTAATTAAGCACACCTGCAGTGATGTTGCGTCGTTCGAGCATTGGTTCATTTTGTGCCAGATTGTTTAGCTGTTTAAGTAACTTATTTTGTACTTCAGTACTAAGAAACTTGACTCCACGCCATTCACTAATAAGACCAGCTACATCTCCTTGACCCCATGCAATACGTTGTTGCCAACGCCGTACAACAAACATACGTTGAGTGCGTTGATCAAAGATAGTATTTTCATCAATTAAACCTTCAGACGCGAGGAGTCCATAGACTTCACGTAAGGTGTTAGGTATAAATTGAAATTCACCAGCAGCAAAGATCTTTCCTTGCTGACCTAATCTAATAAGCTCACCCAAAGGCATAGCACTGATTGGTTTACCAAACCTGTTATCCGTTGCACTGTTACCAGGATCATGAGCTGTATATCCATTATCAGAACCACCAAGGTTATAAGCATCCTTACCACCATGAGCACGTGATTCAACACTACCTAACGATTGATAAGCCCATTCATTGTCATAAAGTCCCATGGCAGTTAAAGCACGATAGGTACGACTTGGAGTGTTATGAAAGTTAAGTAGTTTTTTAACCCAAGGTTCTTGTACATCAACAGCTTGCTCAACCAATGGCTTAAGAAGTGTCGGTTTACCAGCAGCACGTAATTGATTGTTGGCAATATCCCAAGCTGTAAATGGAGTACCATCAGCTAGTAGGTGATAGATTTCTGGAATACTTCCACGACCAGTCTGTTGAAACTCTTCTAGCTTAACTAAATCATCTTGAGTTCCAGAAAGAATCTGTGTATTTACAGTATCTGGATTAGCACGGAGGTCACGTCGAGCTAGGTTTAATCTTTCTTGCTGTAATGTATTAGCAGTGACTGAAGGAGCAACTGTATAAGATCCTGCTTTGACGTTATCTCTTACACGCTGGATAGCTAGCTCGTGTGCCTCTTGCTGACTGTATTTACCAGTACGGATATTGGCTGCGAAGTAACGATCATATGCTTGCTTACTGCGAGTTAAAACAGTTTCATATGTTTCCATACCGCCTGAAGGGCGATTCTTGCCTTCAGTGTAATTATAGAAATCAGAGACCTGACCAGTAATACGTTTGTCAGCTTCAGTCTTAAATTCAGAAGGTGCATTAGCGATAGACTCGTCTTCTTTAACAGCGCCTGCAAATTGATTTGCTACTGCAGCAGATACACCGCGAAGATCCTCTGCTGAAAGATGACCTTTACCTCTCCTAGAGCGAATTAAATTAAGACGATCAATGTCATCTTGATCATTACGTTCTTCACGTGTCTGCTCATCATCTAAAAATTTTAGGGCTTGTGGATCAATACCGTCAGCAATAGCATCAGCACGAATAGCCGCAATCTGTGCATTAGATGGTTTCTGACCATTGGCTGCTAGGTCAGCCATATCATCTCTAAATTGTAGCTCTAGAGCTGTTGCCATATCAGCGCGACGTTGCATCTCCTGATTTAAATCAGTACGACTTGCATTAAAAATAGTATCTTTAATATCTACAAAGTCACGCGCAAAGGCTTTCCCAATTGTGGTCCTCCCCATACCATTATGATCGAACTCATGA
>VMHT01143794.1_pt1 | contig 10537 bp, 18 predicted proteins | sample 4693611 | NCBI WGS metagenome assembly VMHT01 (sample SAMN12280063, study PRJNA550983) | marine metagenome | isolation source: seawater sampled from same location over 5 years 0.02-0.2 micron viral filtrate | place: USA: collected off the coast of southern California halfway between the port... ...
AAAATCACTATTTGAACCATTATTGATAGCAGTCGCAGTATTATTTTTCTGATAATAAACAATCTCTTCCATTACACCTTTATTTTGTTCTCCACCATCTGTATCAAAACCAGGATATTCTCTTACAAAATGATATAATTTCAATTCTCCATCTTTTGCTTCCGCAGCATAATCAAAGAATACATCATTAGCATCACCTAATCCTCTACCTTCTCTTAAACCTATAGTATTTTGAAAAGTATCTATTGCTTGATCGGCAGCACCTTGAGTATTATCAGGGAACCTCACACCATCTGGTTTATACATATATGCTCTTGTAAGACCTACAGCATATCTACGAGTATTTACTCCTGCTTCTTCTCGTGTATCAGAAACATTAAAAGTTACTGAACCATTTGATAATGCTAGAGGACCAGCACCAGCTCCTTCAGTTTTTACTAATACAAGAGTATCAGCTCCTCCAGAGGTAATTGAACCATTACTCGCACTATAAAGGAAAGTTCCATTCAGTTCAAATATACCCTCAACATGATCCGCAATAGGTATTTTATTTGTAGGACCATCCCCAACAAGTTGTTGAAACTGAAACTTAAATCCATCAAGAACAGTATTTGTTAAAATATTTTTACTCATAATTGAACCATTCACAGAACTTGATGTATTTATTTCTGGATGATAATTATATGCTTCCCTTAACATCTTACGATATTCCGTTTGAAAATCATTAACCGATAAAGAACTTCTAATTTTATTTTGTTGAACTATCGGCCACGATGTTGTATCAATTATTTCATCTCCAAAGAAATCATTTGAGTTTCCAAGTCTTTCACCTAACCAAAATAATGCTACCGCATTTTGATAATCAATCAAAGGATTACGATTGATTTTAACACTATCTACTGCTATCTCTGAACCAGGAGGAACCTCTAGGGGTGAGCGGAGATGATTGATGTATTGTGCTGGATTTTCAATAGCAATATTGTTAGTATTCTCCTTTGACTGAGACGATGTAATCAGTAATGACATATTTATAAATGATAGCAACAAAAAAATAAAATCAATCAAATTATAAAATGCCGAAGAAAACAAAGAAAATGAAAGCGAAGCTTCACTCGAGTCCAGATACTTCTGGAATGGGAATGAAACCAGCAAAAACTTACACTTTCTCCCCTCTTAATGTAGAGAAAGAAGTAAAAGCAAAAAAGATTGTAAAAGAAAAAGATGTCTTTGAATTACCTAAAAAAAAATCTAGTTATTAATTTATTATGACTGCCGATGCATATCCTGGATGGAGCCCGAACTCCCACCATCCTCCAGGCAGAGATAAACCAAATACATATTGGTCACGTTATCATGAATATAAATATGAAAATTATTATCGCCCAAAATGCGATTTTAATGATGATCCTTTTGTTGATGAATTACAGCCAAACTTAAAGCAAAATGCTTGGTCAATCCTAGGTATTAAAGAAACAAATGATGAAAGTATTATTAGAAAAGCGTATTACCATTTAGCAAGAGAATATCATCCAGATAAAGGCGGTGATCCAGCAGATATGGTGAGATTAAATAACGCATATGAATGGGTAATGAGATTTGTTTAAAAACCGTATCGTTTCTCAAAAAAGCGTAATAATAATACACTTTCTCAAAAAATTATAATCTCTCTATAGCAAAATATATTTTCTCTGACACTTTTACAATTCTTAAAATAATGGTTTAATATTACGTATTTTAGGAACACATTACGGTTTTTTTGATTTCTGTTTAAAATTCTAGAATTTTATCCAAATAATAATATCTACTTAAAAACATAATAATAGAATGAATACAATGAATAAGCGACAAGAGTTAGAAAATATGATAGATGTGTGCCTTGCGAGGTATCAGGAGGATGATGATATTAAAGTAAAGGATGCGATTAATATAATTAAGATTTTAGCAAATGATCAACTCCCTGAAAAAACAATCAATAATGTGGGAAAGAACTTTAGTAAATATAAACCTGATAATATATTATATCATCTTTTGAGAATAATTCCCAAACTATTTAATGCATCGTTACATTGCGATCCTCCACTTGATCCTGATACCTTGTGTCCAGTCTCTGGTCATAATTTTAAAACTAAGTTCCTATCTAAAAGACTTCAAGAACCTCTAGATGAAATTAGGGATTTGGAAAAGAAGTTAGATGAAGAAAGAGATAACAATCATTTTGATGAAATGATGGATTACAAAAATCAATTAAAAGAAGTAAAAGAAGATAATAAAATATTAAAAGATCACATCGCACGATTAGAAGACAAACTTAAGTTTAAAGATGAAATGTTAAAAGACAGATTTCCTAGACAAGCATTAGAAATTAGAGATAAAAGGATAAAGGATTTGGAGAAACAGATAGATAACTTCAGTCAAAAGTAATCTCTATCTTCTCTTTCTTAATATTCAATCCTTTATAATTTTTTAACAGTTTTGCTTCTTTATTTAACTTCTCTTGATACTCCTCCATACTGTAAGTCTTGTATCGATGACGATTGTGATTATATCTACCTTTTAATGATTGATCCATTATTCTCCTCAAAAGAGCAGGAGTAATTTTAATATCATAAACATTTACAATAGTATCTCTGTGACAAGGAGGTAATTTATTTTTCTCATAATACAAAATCTGATATATCTTCTTTATCATCTTTGTATTAGGTCTAAGTTCTTGAAATATCTTGCGATTATGTTCACAAGTTGTCGGCCATTCATCTTCAGTCAAAGGACTATCATCATCTATTCTATGAACTTTGAAAGATTTGTTCATATTTCTGGGCATCCTATATGAATATTAAAATATTTAATTTCTTTAAATATGGACGAAAAGGACATCATCTGTGACGTGACCATCTAATCTTTCAAACTTATAATCAGGGTTAATCTCTTTAATTTTCTTTTTGATTTCACCTAGAAGATCTACATTACTATGGTCACCCCATTTACATCCAGTAACTATTCTCATATCATCAATACAAATGACGTGATCTTTTCTTTCTAATGATTTGATTGCTTCTAACTCTTCAAGTAGAGGACATTTTCTGATATAATCACATTCATCGCCCATTCCTCCTTGGATATGAGCATCAAGGAAAAAAAGACATCTTCCATAAATACGATCTAAATAATTAGATAATTTAGCACTATCACCTAAAATTAATTCACATTTACCTTCTTCAATCTCTTTTTTAAATACTTCTTTCCCAGTAGTAACAAACTTAGGATCAATCTCTAAAGATATACATTTAGCAAAATTGCATCGTAATGCCTGTTTTAATGATACATCTTCTATATCACAGTATCCAAGTCCAGTTTCAAAATAAGTTTCACAATCTTGATTATTACATATTTCTGCTAAATCAAAACCGAGTGTCATTTATAATTAAAAAAAGATTTTAATTTTAGATTATTTACTTACCTCCAATATCTTTGTGAGCTTCCTTAACAGACATTCCCTTTCTCATTCTTACCATCATCTTCATACGATGACTTTTCAAGTCATCTGCTGACATACCTCCTTCCTTTAGTTTTTCCATATGTTTCTTCAAATCTGCTTTTTGTTCATCAGATAATGCTTTTGCCTTTGAAGCAACTTCTTTTCTTGGTTTTGGTTCGGTCCCTGGTTGTGCTGAGTATCCGCTGTGTTTAGGCATTTTTATAATGATAACAAACATAAAAAATCTCGTTGTCAAATTTTTTGAATAAAAATTATCTCATATATCCCTTGATCTTTAATTTCTTGACATCATCTGCTATATCTTTATCTGCACGACCCCAAGTTCCTGGTTGTTTCATTACGAAAGAATATACCCGAGCCATTCCCCATTGTTCACCGCTCATTTTCCCTTTGAGAGATTTACCACCAATCTTTTTTCCTGTACCAACTTGTCTAACCGATTGTGGATTGCTTCGTCGAGCACCGACGCCTCTATCAAATACTTTATCAAGAAATCGCTTAGGGATACCTGTAGTCTTTGAAATCTTTGCTTTACTGTTTGACTGATCTTTTGGAAAACCATACTTAGCATTATATCTCTGTTTATTTGTTATCGCCATAGTTTTTTTTTTATAAATTATCTTTTATAATAATGTCAAAACCAGTTTCTGTAAAAATATCTAAATCCACTAAACCTGAGAAGAAGTTGATGGCAGTCTTTCAGTTAGATAATGGACGCTCCAGAACAACGCACTTCGGAGCCGCTGGAATGGACGACTATACCAAAACGAAAGACAAAGAGCAAAAAAAAAGATATTTAGACAGACACCGAAAGAGGGAGAACTGGGATGCCCCCATGACCGCTGGGGCATTAAGTCGGTGGATACTGTGGGATAAGGAGACAAAGGCGGCATCTATAACTTCTTATAAGAAAAGATTTAATTTGAAATAACCGGATATTCTTTTTCTAATTTTGTTCCTATCGGACACCTTGTTTTATATTCTGTCAAAACAACATTAGGAGCTCCTAGAAGATCTGACCATCTTTCAGAAATATATAAAGTTTTATTTGGGAACTGTTCTAGTGCTAGAAATCTTTCAGCAAGTTTGATACTAAACTTGTCACGATCACAGAACTTTACAATCATTTTATTTTTATCTAAATCCATTCTATCTCTCCTACGACACCATTTTTCAATTGCTGCATCGCTGCCATTCTTTTCGTGAGCAAAATGGATTTCTACATCTTTCAGAAGAAGAACAGGATATTTGCGTGGTTTAGAATAATGTCTTGTTTTATTGTTTTCACTTGCTATAGGATCTAATTTAATATACTCATCAAAGTTCTCTAGAAGACGTACATAGTCTTCTGCGACAATAAATACAGAAAAGAAAGGAGTAGTATATTCTCCTCCTTTAGATTTTTCATAAGCGACACCATAACAATTGTTTGACACTAACGTCATATTATTCATTTACTATGGTTAAGAAAATAATATCAAATTTACTGGCATGTAGATTTTGAGGGATCTTCAAAATGATACTCGTGACCAACCCAATCTTGAATGACACTCATAGATTTTGGATATTCTAAATGAACTCTTGCTAACCAATTTTGATCTTCCCTAGCATTAGTATCAGCATCAGATCTATAAACAAATCCAAATCTTTTTCTGTTCCATAATGACCATTGCCAAGGAGTTCTAAAATACATCGGCAAACCATAGGGATTATGAACTCCTCTAGGAGCATCTTCCATTCTCATACCGTGATTGAGAGAAGGTTTCAAAATAAATATTTTATCTTGAACAAAACACTTTTGATCATAACCAATAACATCTGGAAGATCTGTTCTGAATGTTTTCATTTCTTCTATGTGTTCGACGACCTTAACACAGTAATCATTAGTAAAGTTATCATCATCGTCAAGGTGAGTAAAGTAGAGACCCTTGGCCATCTTTTGCATCATATTCCTTTTGACAGATAATGGAACTGTGCGATTGTCACACATAGTTATGATTTCAACTTTATCTTCTAATTTATTATCTTTGATTTGTTTGTAAAGACCTTGTACCATAGGAGTGAAAGTATCAAGTCTTTCAAGAAGAGTAGGGATTAGAATTGATACAAGCATTTATGATATTAGTAAGAAAATAATTATGGTTTATCATCCGGATAAGGAAGAATATCATCTTTTTTTGCTAAACCTTTTGCCCCACGGGGGGCGACAAGTTTTTCATCAGCGTAGAAAGGTTTTATTTCACGTAACCCATTACAGATAACTGGTTTTCTGACATCAGGGTAATCATCTTCAAACTTTTTATTGAACATATTTATGATATCAAGATCTATGTTAGGAGAGCTCTCAAGTAAATTATCATATTCTGCTCTCATAACTTTCAAGAACTCTTTACAAGGTTTTCTCTTTAGATCGTGGAGAGATAATTCAATTTCAATATTTCTACTCAACTTGCTCCAAGCGAGAGATGATATTCTATGTCCTTCATAAATCTCTGCGTATTTCAAGAATGCTAGAAGAGTACCCATAATCCCTGCTGCGATATTTAAACTTCCAACAATTGCTGAAAATCCTTGTTGTAAATGTTCTGGAACATAACTATCAGCAGCAAAGTTTGCTGTTCCTGTCAGCGTTGAAAGAACAATAATAGGTATTTGATAATGATGATATTTCCTTTTATATTTCCTTTGAGAATAGTTATGAAGATATTGATAACATAAGGCGACTTCGGCCCATTCACTTAATAACTCTTCAATCTCAGGAGACCAGTCTTCAATATTATCAGGCATAGGACGTGGCGTACGTAGATCTTCCAACTTCATTATTATAAATTTGATATTTAAAAATAATTTACTAAAATTATATGTTTATAAGATGTCAAGCGTCTCGCAAAGATTTATTGAAGGATTAAAAGAATATAATCTTACTCTTGAAGAAATCCAGAAGAGTGGATGGAAATATGCTGGTGGAGATGAAAATGCTGGAGTAGGTCCTTTAAACTATTTCAGACAAATATTTGGTGGTGATCCAGAAAGTGTATATGGTCCTATGGAAGATTATTGTGTATGTGGTCATCCAATACATCGTCATTATTTTATAACCGATGCAAATAATGAAGGTATGCTTGTGATTGGTTCAGAATGTATCAAGAGATTTTTACCAGAGAATGTTCAGGGCCGAACTTGTTCTATGTGTATGGCTCCCCATCGTAGGACAAAGAATAATATCTGTTTCCAATGTGAAGAACAGATAAAAAATGAAAAAAAGAAATTATGTGCTGATTGTGGAGGTCCTAAGGAAAAGTGGAACTTGAAAAGGAAGAGATGTTATGAATGTTTTAAAGAGGTTCGCTGGGAGCGTCAGCGTCAGTCTGACTGGTATTAGGATGAGGATTTACTTTATGAGGTGCGTTATCTTTGAAACCCATTTCAACTTCAGTTGCCATGACAGATCTCACAACATCTACGTGAGTTCCAGCAAGTTTTGCCTCTTGTACATTTGCTTCTTTGAATTGTTCTTTACTACAAGTATTATTATTATGACAGACACATATCATTAGGTGTTGAATATCTAAATTAATAACACCATTCTCGTTGCCATCGATGACGCTTGCTCCTTCACCTTTTTCTTGTTTTTTATCAAAATAGTTCATAGATCTTAGATATTGTTTAGTCCCCACCATACATGCCTCGTGGCACTGACGAACAGCCTGACATTTAATAGCACAAATCTTGTAATCATAGTGTGGAAATAAAAAAAGCATTTGGTTAGAAGATGACAATCCCTTCTTGGCACTCTTTAGATTTTGAATAGAATATTTGAGATATCCAGGGAAGTAAATATCGTCACTATCCATATTAGCAAACCATTTATGTGACATCATATTCTTTGCTAAATAAGTTCTTTTTTCAGCAATAGTCATCTTCTGAGGAATGTATTTATAATTCAATTTTATTCTACCTAATCGTTTTTGTAGGAGTTGTATAATTTTATCATTTTCCAAAAAACGTACATCTTCCTCACCATCCTTGCTATCAAGAATACACCATTCAATCTGATGTTTAGGATAATCAAAATGTTCTAGATTACAAATCATAAGAGGTAACCATTTATTTCTGTTATACAAGGGAGTAAGTATGGAGATCTTTGGCCAATCTTCGGTTTCAACTTTTTTAACAGAACCTTTCTTCTTTTTAGGCATTATGATATTATCAAGATTTTATTTTTGAGTTTTAAGCAAAGGATCTTCTGGGCATAATTCTGTGAGTTCTTTTATATACCTGTTGAGAGTATCATTTTTCTTATTATGTTTCTTTAATTTTCTCTCTAATATACTTTGTCTGTCAAGGATATTACAGTAAATATCTTTATAATCACTATCAATACCTTCATAGCACATAGTAAGATATCCTCCCACATCTTCATCAATTTGTGCTTTTTCCTTTTCTATTTCTTCTTTTTGTTGAGATATTTCAGGATGCATCTTTTTGATACTTGCTCTGAGGTTTGCTTTTTTCATAGATAATTTACCCTTCTCTGAGTTATGATATTTCTTCACGGATAAATCAAATTGTTCTTTTTTTTGTTCAGGAGTTGCGTATGCTCTTTTTTTATTAATACATAAATCTTCGTAAACATTAATCCATTCTTGTTCTCTTTTAATTAATTCTTCTTTAGTAGAACATTTGACATCTTCCAGAAGTTTAATTTCTGGTTCAATTAATTTACCTTCTTTATCATAGCCGAATAAACCTTGATAATCTTTAGTTCCATTCTTAAAATCAACTCTGTGAGTATTATATCGTTGACTTAAATAAGGATAAGTTGTAGAACCAACATAACATTTTTCTGTCAATTTAGATGTGAGAATATATATCTTTCCAAATACCATTTATTAAAGACATATATAAAAAAATTGGTTTAAAAACGCCGATTTTTAAGTTTCACCAGAACCAAGAATTGCTTTTTTCTTCTTGATTTTCTTTTTTAATAATTTCAAACTTTTCATCTTTTTGTCTTACTTGTTCTTTGAGAGAAATGATATCACATTTTAGTATTTTGATTTCATTCTGTAGATCTTTCAACTGAGAAGATAAAACATCAATAGGTCTAGGAGTTGTATTGACAGGCATTTGTGATATAATATCCTTTTGAAATTATTATTAATGTTGATAAATCTATAATTTATTTATCCAACGATTGACAGAGGGTTTATGTCTTTTAACCAAAGCATCAATAAACTTTCTTGAAAACTTGATTTCGTATCTAGGAGATCCTCCAAGATTAAATAATTTATATTGAGGTGAGTAATGAATATATTTTTCTGGATATACTTCTTGTATCCAGTTGTCACAACCCCAATTTTCAATTTGTGGAGGGAATATCCAACCAAATATTTGTACGTGAGTTTTATGGATAAGGAATTGTGTCATAGGTAGTTCAGGGTTACCTGAATCGCCTGCTGCGATACCAACTTTATGAGATTTTTTTAAGTCATTAATCATTTTACCTAACCAGCATTTATCTTTAGGCATGGCGATATCAGAGCCAAGAGCTTTCAACCATTCAAAACCATTATTAATAGCGATATCTGCTAAAGAGTTCCAAATCCAGGTAGGTTTTCCTTTATAAGATGCATCGTATTCATACCATTTAATTTCGCATTTGCTGAACACAGCATTCAACTTCAAACGGTTCTCCACAACAGAGTATATCGTATCGTCGTGGTCGTATCCTACGAATACGGTGAGATTTATGTTTAAAGGAGGAGCAATTTCTACAGATTGAAGGAGGATTTGGTAAAGGTCTGTTTCCATGATATCTTTCCATTCTCTTCTGTTTGTTGTAGCGGGGACAAGAAATGCGACTTGGGTCATATATTTTTACAAAGATTTTATTTTGAAACTTTACCCTCATTTGAAATATCTTAGATTTAAAATATTTTGTAATTATATAATGATTGATAAATCGTGGAGTAAAAAGGATTTGCTTGAAATTATTAAAACATATCAGATTGATGTAGAAGATCCAAAAGAGTTACCGAAGAAGAAATTATCAGAAGAATTATATTTCCAGTTAATTAATACAGAAGAAATCTTTGATTGGAATTGTTTGTATCAAGATATTAATGGTTGGAGTGAGCTTGTAGATCTTTTGGAAAAACCTAAAGCGAATACAGAGTTAGATTATCGTCAAAAGCAAGAGATAATCCACGAAGCAAAAATAGTATTAAATTATTGTCGTAATGGATTTTTATTGACAAACACATCTTTCAAGGATTTTGATGAATTATATTTATTAGCGATGAAGGTTGCTCAGCATGGGGATATATCTACCTGTCGTCGAGCGATTGGGGAGTTTAATAAAGATCAGAAGTTACGTAATAAAATTGAACCAGTAATCTCACAAAGGATGCAAAATATCTTAGAGCAAAAAAAAATAAACAAACAAGAATTAACACCGAAACTTACAATTAGAAAGGAACCCATAAGACTTACATTTGATTAACGGCAATCTTTACAAAACTCTCCAGAAGATTGACAATACTCAGGATTTCCAAACATAGATGTTTCTAGGGGAACTCCTGTTGCTCCACAGCCGTCACATTTTTGTAGAGATTTGATTTGATTTCTGTGATCAAGTTTCATTCCTGTAATTTCTGACTTAAGTTGGCGATTTTCAACAAATAGATTATCATAGTTCTTAGATTTGACAGCACACATCATAGAGTATGCTTCATTTTGTTTTTCCATTTTTCTTTTCACAGCATCTTCTAGAAGACGTAGTTCTTCTTCAAGGCGGTTGTGTTGATGCCTGAGCCTCTTTGTTTCTTCTTCAAGTTCTTGTTGGTGAAGTTTCAAATCATTTAGATATTCCATCGCTTCAGGTATTGACATATAATTACTCCTAGATAAAAAATATCAAATTTTCAAGCAAAATGTTGGGGAGTTTTTTTTTAAGATACATCTTTTGGACTTTGTAAAAATCTAAAAGATGTTCAGGGGGAAAATATATCATTATACATCATTAGCACTTAAAGGTTT
>VMHT01051042.1_pt1 | contig 10536 bp, 6 predicted proteins | sample 4693611 | NCBI WGS metagenome assembly VMHT01 (sample SAMN12280063, study PRJNA550983) | marine metagenome | isolation source: seawater sampled from same location over 5 years 0.02-0.2 micron viral filtrate | place: USA: collected off the coast of southern California halfway between the port... ...
CTCTTGAACTTTCTACATCTTGGAAAGTTACTCTACTACTACCATACATTATACCGGGATTAGTTTCTAAGTTTCTATTTTTTCTTAATTGACCTAAAATTTTTCTTAGTTCAAATCTTTTATCTTGTAAAATTTCAATAGCTTTGAGACTTTCATTTTCAATTTTCTTAGCTATTTTTCTATTTGTAGGAGTATCTATTCCAAAATCAATAAGGTTAGACATAAAATCAGATTGTAATTCTTCTACATTTAAACTATTAAATCTTTTAAATCCATCTCTTAAGACTCTATCTTTAGTAACAGCATGTCCAAATTGTTTAAATTCTTTTTCATTATCAAAATGCATCATTTTCATAGCATTCATTTTAAGTTCTAAAGTTTTAGGACCTTGTACATTAAAAACAAAATTCCTATAATTAGCTCCTCCGGGAGAGTTTTCATTAATCATGCTTTCATGTATAGCTTGAGGTCTAAAATCATATATTGAATTATCTAGTAACCCTAAGTCTGCCAAAACATCATTCATTCTTATTTTAGCTTCTGCAGCATTATAAGCAATTCCATCATTATAGTTTATTGTTTCAGTTATTTCATCTAAATTAGCCCAATTACTTTTTTGAAGTCCGGGAAAATATAATTGATAACCTACCTCAGTATTACCAAAAGCAAAAGCTTCTCCTATATCTTCAAGAGTTACTCCTTCAGTTAGTGATTTATCTGAATTAAGTTTTAATCTAATTATTTCAAAAGGATTAGATTCATAACCTTCTAAATTTCTACCTATAGGTAAGTACATATCTGGATGTTGTTCATATATATAATTTTGCCTACCTAATCCAATACCACTTTCAGGAGATTCTTTAAGAAACTCTACTGCTTCATCAGCAGTAAAAGTATTACTTTCAAATCCCATTGTTTTATCCATTTCTGGTTGTGAGTATCTTACATGAGGAATAATTTTTAACTTTGAATCTGATAAAGCTTGTGCTACTTTTTTACCATTAAAGTCTTCATGGTTTTTTATAAACTCTTCTACTTCTAAATAATTTAATTCTTTTTGTTTTATACCTCTAGCACTTCTTTGTTTCTGTAACCACTTATTTAATTTAGTACCAGTCATTTCTTCAGGAGAATCTTCCATTAAAGTTTTAAGTGTAGGAGAATAGTTACCATAGTCATCCATATAAACATCTTTTATTCTTTTACTTCCACCACCTATTTCATCTTCAGTTTTAGAATATATAGTTTTAAGTTTACCTTGTATTCCTCTACCTACTCTACCACCAATATTAAATAACTTTCTATCTAAATTTATTTCTTTAAATAACTCATCTTTTTCTTCTATACCTGCAATAAAATCTGCACCACTTTGAGTTTTACCACCTATTTTCTTATCAAGTTTTTTTGCTGCATCTTCTAAAGGACTATAAGGTTCTCTTATACCTGTATACTCTTCCATAATATCTCCGATAGCTCTATCAAAAATATTTTTAGTTCCTCTTAAAGGAGCTTTACGAGCTACTGTTTCAAAGAAACCTCTATCATAAAGTGTCATACCTATAACATCATTTAGTATAGGTCCTCCAGTTCCTACAGTAGCCACTAAAGGATTTTGTCCGTAAGCCATACCTTCAGCACCTCTTAAAAGATATTCAGTTGGACCTAACAATCCTACACGCTGATAAGCTTTTAGAGTATCTCTCCATCCATCTTCTTCTTCCATTCTTTTTCTTTCTTCTGGATTAGCTCTCCAATAGTTAGTAGCCTTTGCAACATTAGTAGCTAGTGCAACAAAAGCAATAAGTTTAGGAGCATTAACAGTTGTATCTGTTATAGTTTCTTTTGCAAAGTTTCTTAATACTGTATTACCAAATACTGTAGGGTATCTTAAAAACTGTGTAAATATATCTACTTTAGGATTTGTCATAAACAAAGGAACATTAGAAAACTCTCTTCCTGTTTGTAATATAACTCCGTTTGTAAATCTACCTGCTCCTCTTACAATATCATTTCTATAAAAATCATCTTCTCTAGCAGCTAAATTTATGTTGTCACCAAATTTGTTATTCCACTCTAAACCTTTCTCAACATCTACACCTAAGTCATTTAACTCACCTATAAGTCTAGCTCTTTTGTTTTTACTTAACCCTGTAGAGTTTGAAAGTAGTTTTAAATTACTTTGTATTAAATCTTTACCTGTAGAAAACGCAGCTAACTGTACTGTTTTTGTCCAAGGTATAAGCATATTAAGTCTATAAAAACCTCTAGCTCCTCTTTTTAAAGTTTCATTCTGTAATCCTTCACCATCTAAACGATTTGTTAAATCTGCCATAGCTTCATCTACAGATAAGAAAACACTATTCATTTCTTTTGTTATTTCTGAATCAGTTAGTTTGTGTTTTTCTTTTAGTATTTGACCCATCTCTGTAGTAAATATTCTACCAGAATTTTCTATACCTTCTTGCATACCTCTAATAGCAGAAGATGTAGGAGCTTTACCTAAAGTTATAAATGCTTCTGACAATGAAGATACAGTAGCTAAAGGTAAGTAAGCCATAGCATTAGCTAATTTAGTGCCATCATATATAGCTTGGAAAGTATCGCTTCTATAATAATCTACTTGACCTGTAACAGATTTATAAGCATCTACAAGTTCTCTTTGTTGTCTAGAATTTAAACTTCTACCAAACTCTGATAATTCTTCTTGTATAGGTTTAATAAATCTTTCTACAAACTGTTGCTCATTAGACTGTTTAAAATATAATAGATTACCTGCTTCTGTTTTACCACCAATCTTAACATCAGAACCTTTACTTAGAAAATGTTTTTTATGTTCTATAGTTCTAGCAGCATTCATAAAGTAATCAGTAGTAACACTATGTAAATCATTTGTTAAAAACTCTTTAAATTTATTATCATCTAAATTTTCAAACTTACGAGCTTGTGTTAATAAATTAGAATGAGAACTATAAAGTTCATTTTGTTTATTAAGCATTCCTTTAATTACATCATCTACTTCTTTTTCTGGAACAATACCTTCATCAATTAATAGTTTTTTAAATACATCTGGATTAGCTTCTATTGCTTCTCTGTTCCAGCTACGAGGAAAATAGTTTTCAATTTCACTTACTTTTATTCCTACTTCTATTGCATCTTCTCTAACACTATTAAAATATAATCTTAAATTATTTGCAGTATCTCTTACAGCTTTAGAAGCTCCGGGAACTTGACCACCTCTAAGAATAGTTAATACTTCTTCTCCTAACTCTGGAGACATACGACCTGTAGCATATAGAGGCTCTATAGCAGCTTCATATCCTATCTTATAGTTACCTCTTCTAAATGCTAAATCTTCACCATAGGAATAGCCTAGTCTTGTTTTAGACCTATTGACTAAACTTTTATTAAACTCTGATGTAAGTTTTTGACCAAGTAATCTAGCAGAAGGAGAAAACTCTGCATCTGTTTTTAATCTCCAAGCAGGACTTGCTACAGTCTTAGCCAAGAAAGCATCTTTTTTCTTTCTTAACTTGTATACTAAATCACTTCCTGCTTCTTTTCTGTAGCCATCATCGCTGTAAAGTTTTTGTAACCTTTCTTCAAAGAATTGATTTTTATTTGCAAGACCTCCAAAGATACCACCTGTTAAAGCACCTATGGCTGCACTACCAACTAATTCTGGTTTAGAATACATCTTACGAAGATTAGTATTTACTTCTGTCTGTTGTCTAAAATGATTATCAAAACCTAACCAAGTACCTCCTTCAAGAGCAGTTAGTCCTGTACTTTGAAGAGGAGTTATTTTACTTTTAGCAATATTTTTTAAACCTTGATTAGCCCCTGTAGCTAATGCTTGTCTTGCAACTAATGAAGTTCCTCCACTAACAGGAGTTAAAAGCATTGCTGCTAATAGAGTAGGGTCTGTAGCCATATCTATTGTTGAGTCTTTAATAAGTTCTCCATATTGTTTAAGACTTCCCATATCTGCTTTGTCAAAAGTAGAACGCAAATATTTATAATCTTTTTTTTGTTGTTCAGAAAACTTACCAGACTCCATAGCTCTTTGCATACCATTGTATAAATTAAAATCAGAATCTCTTAAGTACTCAAATATATCATCAGACTGTTCGCCTACAGATGATAAAAATCTTTCAGATATTTCTTGGAACTGTTCGTTGTTTTCTAAATCATCAAGAGTGTAACCTCTTCCTAGAACAGAAGATGAATTTACAGATGAGTTAAAGTTAAGGATTGCCATGTGTTAATCTTGATTTGATTGTTGACCACTTCTAGCGTATATGTAAAGACCTCCACCAACTCCGTATAGCAATGGTTTTTTAGTCCTAGCTATTTGACCAATTAAATATGTACCTTTCATTAATGCTATATCATCAGAAAACTTTACAACATTTACTATAGTACCATTTTTATTCATATTGTCAAATATAATTTTTTGAGTAGGAGTTAAATTATTTATAAAAGCATCCCTACCTTTTTGTTTAGGATTTTTAAATTTTGTAGCTTTTGATATAAACTTTGAAGTTCTAGGGTCTGATATAACTTTTTTAGTTGATTGTCTAACAAATGCATTCATTGCTAATGCACCTCCAAATCTTAAACCTTTGTATAATCCAAAACCCGGTATTAATAATGTAGCTGCTTCTAACCCACTTAATTTTCCATCAGCACCTAAAACTACTTCTTTCATGCTTTGCATAAAAACACTTTGTTCATTTACTTCTTCTAAAAAATCTTTATCTTCTTTAGGTATATTAGCATTCTCTAACTTCAGTCTATTTTCTTCTGCTATTGTAGGTAAGTTATTATCTACCATTATAGAATCTAAAGCATTTAATTCTTTTTGTTTAGAATCTATATCCATATTTAATCCATTAATAGCATCAACCATATCGTTACGCATATCTAAAATTTTAGTTTTTTTAGTAAATGGATTTTCATTATTTTTATTTATGTCTTCTATATACATAGAAAAATTACGAGTATCTACTTGTCCTCTAATTTTATCTATATCAAATTGACTCATAACAGTATCTATAAAAGCTTCATTACCTTGGCTTAAAACAAACTCGGTAGCTAATGGTAATGCCATAGAATCATTCATGCCATATATTCTTTTTAATTCTTCAGTAGTGTTCATTATATTCATAGTAGCACCAACTTTTAAACTATCATTACCTCTTTTAGAAACTTCATCCCATTGCATCCCTGCTTCTGGATTTTTAGATGCTACAGAGTCTATTATAGAATCTACTTGAGCTATAACAACAGGTACTTGTCTAGAGTCTATTTCTACTTTAGGAGCTTTTTTTTCTCCTTCACTAACAATTTCTTCACCGAAAACAATAGGTTGATTATTAGCTCCTATTCCTGAAGTAATTATTTTTGTAACTAATTTTTCATTACCATAAGAATCACGCATAGGAACTTGAACAGTTGATACTGTAGCATCTTTATAGACTTTAAATTTTTCTGGATTACTTTGAATACTCTCTACTAATTCATCAATAGGATTACCTGCATTTCCAAATTCTGTTATAGCTGTTTTAAGATTATCAAAATCTGCACCAATTAATCCACCTAACTTTCTTTGTTTTGCTAATCTATCTTCTTCACTTAATGTGTTTTCATCATGAGACATAAATACTTTTTTTATTCCATTACCAAAAAACTCTGCTACATTTCTTGGTGGCATTTCTTCTCTTCTAATAAGTTCTATCATTTCTGGTTGAGTTAATCCGGGTATTTTTTGATATGATTCTACCATATTTTTATAGCGTTCAAAATTATCAACATTTGAAGTATACTCTCTTGCTATTTCTTTTACACCATCTGATTGATATCCTTCACCATATGTTTCTGTTATGTAACTATTAAGTTTTTCTATTGTTTGTAATTCAAATATATCTTTCATTTCATATCCTTGATTTACATAGTCATTATATTCTTTATTAAAATTTAAAGCATTTTGATTAGAACTTAAGTAATGTTCTCTAGCAAGTAATCCTTCTGTTTCTAGTTTATCTGCTTTATTATTTAAAGCAAGATTAGCTCCTGTAATAGCCATATTAGCTATTTGTAATCTCTTAGCAAATTTTTCTTGTTTCTTAGCTTCTTTATCTCTTCTGTCTCTAGCTTTGTCAAACTGCTCTTGTGCAAAGTTTACTCCACCATCATCATAAAATGTAGACATTATTCTTCTCCTCTAGACAACAAGCTTTGTTCTTCTTGTTGTGGTTCTTCTTTACTTAATAGACTTTCAGGCATTTCAACATTTTCAATTTCTTGTAATATTTCTTGAGGTAGTACTCCTGAAGGAACTTTAGATTCTTTTGTTATTTTATTTTGAGCATACTTTTTTAAATTATTAGATTTCATTTGTGCAATATCATTTTCATCTTCAGAGTCTATATCATCTTCTTCATCACCATTGATACGATAATTTATATTTGCTTTTTCTGCTAAAGCCATTAAAGAATAAATAGTAGGTTCTATTAGCATCATTAATAAATCAGGATTCCATTTACCTTGTTGAAAACCTGTTTGTAACATTTGTAATGCTATATCACTTAAAGGAACTCCATCTCCTACACCTTTCATAAGAGGAACAAAAACATCTTCTTCTAATAGTTGGTCAGCTATAAAGTTTAAAGCTTCTCTAAAGTTTGTATATTCTGGTGGACTTTCCCAAGCATATCTTTGGTCTGGGTCATTTGTTAATGACTGACCGGGTATAGGTTTACCTGAATTTACTAATGCATCTATTGCTTGTTGATTATATTGTTCTGCCATAATTTATCCTATTCCGAATGTATACTTATTTAAATAAGGAGCAGCTACACTACTACCAGCACCCCAAGTACTTCCCATTGATTGATAAGCATTGTTTCCTTGCATAAAGTCTACTTGACTCATTACACTTCCTTGGCTATAGTTACCTAAAGAAGCTAAGTCTAAATTAGTAGTTGTATATCTTTGTACAGGAGGGTCTCCTGCTACACCCATTGATATTCTAGAGGCAACTCCTGACAAAGCTCCACTTGTTATAGAGTCAGCTAGTTCAGTAGGGTCTGTAATTTTATCAACAGCTTGTCTGTATGTTTCAGAAACTATATCTTTTCCTTTAGCTAATAAACTTAATTGCTCTTTGTCTACTACCTCATCTTTTATTACATCAGTAACAACATCAGTAGCTTTATCAGTAACAACATCAGTAGCTTTATCAGTAACTAAATCTGTAGGTTTAGAAAATATAGAAGCTCTATCAGGACTTAAAACAAATCCTTCTCCTTTTATAAGATTTGTAGCTCTATCAAATCCATTACCAATAGCATCAGTAACAGTTTTATAAACTTTACCTACTGCATTACCTGCATTGTATATATGTCCTACAGCTTTGTGTAAAAAACTACTTCCTTTACCAGCAAAACTTCCTAATCTACCCCATATATTACTTAAACCAAACTGAGGCATAAACATCATTAAACCTAGTTGACCTACAATACCTAGTTTACCAAAAGCTTTACCAACTTTTTTAACAACCTTCTTAATTGCTTTACCTATTTTCTTAACTGTCTTTCTTAAAAATCCCATATTAATCTCCTAACCCAAAGATATTATTTATTGTATTAGATATATTATTAAAGTTACTTTGCCAATTTTTAGCAACATCTCCTTCAGCACTAGCAGCAGCTATCATAGCTTGTACTTTTCTTGTAGCACTATCATTAGCCCATCTAAAGTTATAGTCTGCTTGGTCTCTTAATTCTTGCCATAAGAATGATTGAGCTGCTGAACTCATGCTAAAAGCCATCTTAGCATTCTCTTGATTGATAGCATTTTGTGCAGCAGTATCAGCTAAGTTTGCTCTTCTTCTCCATTCAACATTTGATTGTTGAACAGCTAATGCATTTTGTGTATTAAACTGGTCTCTATTAAAATCTATTTGTTCATTAAACTGTTTTGTTTGATTTATTATAGCAGCATTTGCTTTATTAATATCAGCTTCTCTACCTGCTCTACGAGCCTCTGCAGCATTAGTCTGTTGTATATTAAACTGTTGAGTTGCATTTTCTTGTTGAGCATTAAACTGTTCTACTTGTGTATTAAGATTAGCCATAAACTGTTGAGTTTGATTTTCACTTGTAGCATTAAATTGTCTTGCAGCATTTGTAGCAGACTGATTGCTTATTAATCTTTGTTGTTCTTGTTGAGCTTGTAATACATTTGATTGTTGTTCATTAGTTAAATTACTTAAATCCATAGCTAAAAAGTTTTTAGCATTTTGTATTTGTGCTTGTTGATTTAAATTAGCTTCAGCAATATTAGCTTGAGACATAAGAACAGCATTCTGTATTGTAGCTTGTTGTTTATTATTAGCATTTGTAATACTAACAGATTGCATAAATTTACTATTACTTAACTCTGTTTGTTGGTCAGCATTAAATTGAGCCATATTAAGATTAAATACTTTATCAGCATTGCTTAAAGCTGTCTGTTGTCTTAGTTGAGCATTTTGTATTTCTGCTTGTGCTTCAATAGTTTTTTGTTGGCTTACACTTTGTTGTATAGCCTGTGCATTACTTTGAGCTATAGGTACAGCACTTTGTATAATAGCATTAAATAAATTATCTCTACCTACACTAGAAGCACTTAAACCTCTTCTTGCTAACATAGCTTCTACACTAGCAACAGCAGGTCTAGCCCATGTAGGTATCTCACCATTTTCCATGCCACTTAGTAAACTATCCATTTGATTAGATACTAAAGCTTCTTCTGGTAAACCAGCTATCATTCCTCTTTGTGCTTCTGTAAAGTCTGTTAATCTAGCTTCTAAGTCTTCAGGGTCACTACCAAGACTTGATATATCTTCTTCAGATAATCCTGCTTTTCTTAATTGTTTTTTAGCTCTTGTTATTCTTGCTAAAGATGTACCAGCTACTTGTGCTGCTGATGCTTTTGCTTCTTCACTTAATGTTCCTACTACTCTTTCTGCTAAAGCTCCCGGTACTATTTCAACTTCAGCTCCTTCAATAGGTGCAACTCTATCTACTCCTATTGCTTTTGCTAAAGCTTCATCTTTTATTTCACCCTTTGCTGTATTAACTTGTACTTCTTCAGTTATAGTATCTGCAATTATTTTAGAAGCAGTAACAGGCTCTGGAGTTTTTACTGTAGAAATATCTTCCATTTGTTGCACAACTTCTGGTCCAACTTCTTTTATATATTCTGGACTAACTCCTTTTCTTTCAGCTAAAGACATTTCTTCTGCAGTATACTCTTCTCCTTCAGGTACTTTTACTAATTCTTGTTCTGGGATTATTCCTTCAGGTATATTACCAGCAGCTATATCTTCTGCAGTTCTACCGGTTTGAGTCATTCTTTTACTTCTTTCTTCCTCAAACTGTTCTTGAGAACCTGTAATAGGTGTTTCACTAGGAGGTACATCATCTGGTGGAGGTGGTGGAGGTACTCTTGGAGGTGGTATATCATCTCTTGGTGGAGGAGGAGTTCTACCTCTACCTCTACCTCTTTCTCTATCATCTTCAACAACTGTTACAGAAGGTCTTACATTTCCTTCTCTTTCTATAGAAAATCTATCTGGCTTATCGCCTACAGGAGGTCTAGTAGGTATTTGAGATTTATCAATTTGAGGAGTAGAAGTAGTAGTAGGAGTAAAAGGAACAGGATTCTCATTAGGCATACGAGGTATAACTGTATCATCTTTTCTTTGTATAAACATTTCTTCTTCTTTAGGTCCTTTAACCTCTTTACCAAGTTGATAACCTACTCTACCACCTTTGGACATATCTACACGACCACCCGTAGTATACTTTTGTTTATACTTTTTTAATTTTTTATTATTTTCTTTATTCATTTATAAATACCTGTAAGTATATTTTACTTGACTTCAAAGAGTTTGTCAAGCTTTTCACCAATTTTATCTATTCTATCCATGAGTATTCCCATGTCATCTTTTAATTCATTTTTAGTAACATAGTCTTTTGCCATCTCTTCACGAGTTTTGTTTAAGAGTATGTCGATTCTTTTAGCCTCTGATGCATTCTGTCTAATGCTATAGAGTATGGGGGCTAACACCAATGTTATAAAGATGTTCCAAAATAAGTAAGGTGTTAGTTCCATATTAACCTATAGTTTTTTGTACGCTTGTAGGTGTAATGCTTTCTGCTATCTGTGCATCTAATCCTGTTTTCATAGATGTAACAGTATCAGAAGTAAGAGCAGCTTCAACCCAGCTTTGTACTTTAGCAGCATCTAAACTTGCAAAAGCTGTAAAGCTTGAAAGGTCTGAAGTGTCAACACTCTGTGAACCATAAGTAGTAGCAGTCCAGTTATTACCATCGCTATCCTTATTAGTATCATCAGTTGCTGTAAGTCTCCAATGAACATTGTAGACTACATCACTTTTACTATCTTTAGTTGGGTATGTATCAACTGTTGAAACATCCCAAGTATATCCTATTGCCATATTATTTCTCCTTTGTTATGAGTTTTTCA